>Ga0172379_10002734_pt1 | contig 30265 bp, 21 predicted proteins | sample GrowelOW334metaG_FD_119756 | JGI IMG/M metagenome (GOLD analysis project Ga0172379, IMG submission 119756) | Groundwater microbial communities from an aquifer near a municipal landfill in Southern Ontario, Canada - Groundwater well OW334 metaG | ecosystem: Environmental > Aquatic > Deep...
AAAAATATCTATTATTATGTAGTGTTATTAGTATAATATTGTTTGGTAATGTAACTTTAGTTTCAGCCAGCAATATAGCTATAGCGGGTTCCGGCTGTTTTGCGCGGGTGAGCGATGATGTGAATAACGTGTATACGGTGCGGATGCAAACACCGAGTTGTGCTGTTACGGTTAATAATACAGCCAGCACTAACCAAACGGTAAATATTACTATCGAAAACATTGATCCGGATTTTGTGACGGTAGATAAGTATGATGTTATACCAGGGTTAACTAAAACTACTAACACGTTACAGTTTTTATACACAGTAGCGGCTGGTAGCACTACTATTAATATTACACCTTGGCAAACAATTACCAATGATTTTTATTTTGTAGCGTTATCGGACAATCAACCCAGCGGTACAATAGAAGTTAACCCGGCGTTTACGCAAATGTTACAGCAAGTTAGCACGGTTAATCCGGTATTTTTTACTAATTCCGGTGATTTGGTTTCTGGCAGTGAAGATACGGCTACACTGCAAGCTATGTTTACCGCATTGCACAGTGAGTTAGCTAGTTATGCCACAGCGCCCATCTACACTGTACCGGGAAATCACGATTATGGAACCGATTTAAGCATTTACAAAACTTATTTTGGCGGTACTATCGATTATACGTTTGATTTTGCCAATACTAAATTTGTTAATTTTTCTACGGCCTCACCGGTAGCTAAGGGAGATGTAACGAGCGAGCAGTTAACTTGGCTAAATACTACCCTAGCCGGTAATACTAAAACCAATCTAATCGCGTTGTTTCATCATCCGGTATCTACTCCTAGCTGGGGCAGTAGTACGTGTTGTTACACTAATACTACTACACGCAATGAATTAGCGGGCGTGCTTGATAATAACCAAATTGATTACGCGATTAACGGCCATACCCATGGTTATGATTACCGGTGGTTAACTAGTACGGACGTGTCTACCATTAATAATGGTTTTTATCAGCTAATTACCGCTGGTGCCGGCGGTTCTTTAACACAGCCAGACGGGCAATATCATTTTATGTTAATGCATGTATTAAATGATGCTATTACGCCAACATTTATTGCCTTAAATGATTTTGCCACCACAGTTAATTACACAGATAATACCGGTACAACGGCTATAGCCACAGCGCAAGTAAAAAATACGGCAGCCACAGCTTTGCCTTATGTGCGCTTAAAATTTAAAGTTAGTAACCAGTACACTAATTATCAAGTGTACGATAATGCTAGTTGGCAATATCGTACGCCAAGTTGTAAAGCGTTTACGGATTATACCGTTTGTTATTTAGACACTACTGCTCCGGCGCAATCTGATTTTACTTATACCATTACCGCATCAGTACAGTTATATCGTGCGGCAGTTAATACCGTGCAAGCCGATGGCACGGTAACGGTTAATCCTACGCCGGCTTCAGCCGAGAATGTAGTTACCGGCTTAACAGTGTTGCCGGCTACACAGAGCACGCAGGTTAGCGATATTGTGTGGGGTGGTGCCGCCGAACACTATCAGCGTACCTGGTTAGAAACGCCCAGGGTAGCTAATTTAGCTACTACATATACTATTAGCGAATTACCGGCACAGCAAACTTTTGCCGTAACAGTGAATAATAAATTAATCGATAAAATTACTACAGACACAGCTGGTGTGTTAACGTTCACTTACAACGAAGAAAATGCCAGCCGGCAATTTAAATTAATTTGGTTAGATGATGCCGTGTATCCGGAAAAAGTCTTTTTAACGCCCGATAGTGGTGGTCAGCCGCAAGTGCGTGTATTTGATGGCGCTGGTAAAAATTTAACCAATTGGTACGCGTTAACGTCATCTACCAGTGGATCCTATCGTACCGTCTTAGGAGATGTAACCGGCGACGATATTGACGAGGTAATTGTGTATACAGGCAAAGGCATCATGGCGCAAGTAGGGGCGTATACCCAAGACGGAGCTAAATTAGCTAGTGTAATTCCTTATGGAGAATCGTTTACGAAAGGATTACAAGTGCAGGTAGCGGATATTACTGGTGACGGTGTAGCTGAATTAATTATGTCGCCACAATCTGGCAAAGGTGAATTAAAAGTATTTGGTTATGATGCCACTACAGCTACGTTAATAAAGCTAAGTGGCTATACATTTTATTCAACTGCTTTTAAAAAACCGGTACGCTGGTTAACGGGTAATTGGAACAATGATAATGTAGCGGAATTAGTAGTGGTAGGTAGTAATAAAAAAGGCACTAAAGTAAGGCTGTATCGTTATGATACAGCTACTCAACAGTGGGCATTAGTTAATAAAAAAATTCTCACGGATTTTTATACCAATTTAGCAATAGCTAAAGGTGATGTGTTGGGCGTTGGCAGTACGCAGTTATTAATTTACGGTTTAAATCAAACATTAGCAGAACCACAAGAGCAGTTAATTGTATTTAAAAATAGAGGCGGGAAATTAAAACTGGTTAATCGATATTCATTAACTACAAAATTAACCGGTCAAGTGCGTATGGCTAGTGGCAATGTGTTTAATGAATTAAATGACAGTGTGTTATTCTGGTCAAAGCAAAATAATTATTTAGTGGGTTTTTCGTTACAAGAGCAAAAACTAAAAAAACGCTTCAAAAAATATCCTTATAGCCAAGACGCTACTAATAGTTTTAATTTTAATTTGTTAGATACGAATCATGATGGACAAGTGGAGTTAGTAATAGCGCCTATGGCCAGTGCCGCGCCTAAAGTTAAGATATTAAATTATGATACCAGTGCAAACCAGTGGTTAAAAACCAGTTGGTTAGGGTATCCTAGTAATTTTTTGGGTGGGGTGTATATTGGTAATAAGTAGTAAATTGTGCTATAATAACAACATTATGTACCCTGGAAAAGTGTTACAAAAACTATTTCCGAATTTGGCTATTGGTACTCATTGTACAATTAATCGTTTAGCGCGTACTACGCTTCGGTTAACCAGAATTTCCAAACGTATTCCGCACTGGAAAATTATTAATGAATACGAAGGCATGAACGGTATGGATGGTTTATGGATCATGAAAGAACAACAACTGCCTTCACATTCAGCGTATAATCCAGTTACTAAACAAGGTCATGGGCTAACAGAAATGCAAGAGCAGTATCAACAGCTAGTAACCGCTTGGAAAGGAGAAGCGGTAAGTGAGGTGCCAAAACGGTTGGCGTATTTATCGCACATTATTGCCGATGTGTGCACGCCACCACATCAACACGGTAAATTAACTCCAATTCGTAAGCAACGCTGGTATGGTTTTTTTCATACTACCGATGATTGGAGTGATCGTGATACCGAATCATTATTATTTGATAACCATAATTTGTTTGAATTAAACCTGTTAATTCGTTTAATGTTTAAGCCATTAGCTAAAGCTACCTTGTATACTAATTTTATTAAAGAATATTTAGTTTTAAAAAATACCAGGTCAGAAACATTAAAACGGTTTTTGTTACAAGAAATTAAAACTATTCATGGTTTACGAGTATACCAAGATTATTTGCGCTTTGGTTGGAATCAACGCATTGAGCAAGCCATGCGCTTGGTAGTGTTGCCAAAAACTATTTCATTAGTAGCTACGTATTGGTATTTGGCGGCGCGGGAAGGGAAAAGGTCACGTCGCGCGTATTTTCCCTTGGCTAGTCACTAGCCATTTATAAGTAGTTAAGGCTGTTAAACCCATGGGGCCACGGGCGTGTAATTTTTGAGTTGAGATGCCAATTTCGGCACCTAAACCAAATTCAAACCCATCGGTAAAGGCGGTAGAGGTATTTACGTATATCGTGGCGGCATCAATATTGTTTATAAAATCATTAGCTAGTTTTTTATTATGTGTGATAATAGCTTCAGAATGACCAGAAGTGTGTTTTTGAATAAATGCAATAGCTGGTTGATAATTAATAACTGTTTTAATAGCTAATTTTGGTGCCAAAAATTCTTGGCCATAATGTTTATCAGGATTAACTTTATTTAATAATGATGTAGGATAATATTTTTTTAGGATTTGATAACTAAACTTGTCTGCGAAAATTTGTATTTGATATTTCTGTAAAACCAGCGCTAATTTTGGCAGTAATTTTTTAGTAATAGCCTTATCTAGTACCAAACAATCTAACGTATTGCAAACCGTATAACGTCTGGTTTTAGCATTTACAATAATCTGAACAGCTTGGTTAACGTTGGCTGTTTTTTCAACATACGTATGACACACGCCAGCGCCAGTTTCAATAACTGGTACGGTAGCTTGTTCACGGACATATTGAATTAAGCGGTTACTACCACGTGGAATCACCACATCTACATAACCATGGGCCTGTAATAAGTCAGTGGTTAATTGGCGATCGTATGGATCAATAAGCTGTACACTATATTTATTTAAGTTGTGTAATTGTAAACTTTGTTGGATTAATTTAACTAGTATTGTGTTGGTGCAAAACGCATCTTTGCTGCCTTTTAGCAATACAGCATTACCAGTTTTTAAACATAAACTAGCTACCTCGATAGTTACATTAGGCCGGGCTTCATAAATAACGCCTATTACTCCAAAAGGAACACGTACACGGGTTACAGTAATTCCAGAAGGGCGCTTGGTGGTATCTAACACTTCTCCAATCGGATCGGTTAATTTAGTTACCGCTAATAAGCTAACACTTAATTGTTTAATCCGTTCTGGGGTAAGCAGTAATCGATCGCGCATAGCGTAATCGGCTGGTAGTATGGCTAAATCTTTTTGATTAGCTTTTAAAATTTTATTTGTATTTTTTTGAAGTAAGTTAGCTAAGGTTACCAAAACAGCGTTTTTCTGTTTTGTAGAAATTATATTTAATATTCTAGAGGCTGTGCGAGCTTTTATTAGTTGTTGTATTAAGTGTTTGTGCATAATGTTTTTATATTCTCCCTTTCCCCTGTTTAGGGGAAAGGGTTGGGGATAGAGGTAGGATGTTTAAAGGAGAGGGGGGGTTAGGGGGTGAGGTCTTTAGCTCTTTCATAAGCCGCCTGTACAGCCTTATTCCAAATAGTCTGCAAATTTGTTTGAGCTAAGCTGTTTAAGGCAGCTGCCGTGGTGCCGTCTTTCGAGGTTACTTTTTGGCGCAACTCTACTGCATTTTTATTTTGTGCTAATAAAGTACTAGCACCTAATAATGTTTGGATCACTAATTGGCCGGCTGGTATTTCATTAAAGCCTAATTGTTTAGCGGCATTAATTAATTGTTCAGCAAATAAAAATACATAAGCCGGGCCAGAGCCGCTTACGGCGGTAGCTTTATCAATCCAATCATCATTACTCACATATAATTCTTGGCCTAATAATTTTAACAGATCTTTAATTAATTGTTTGTCTATTTCTGTTACTGTTGGTGTAGCTGTCCAGGCGCTCATACCTAAACCAATTTTAGCTGGTGTATTCGGCATTATGCGTACAATATTATTACTGTGAAATAGTTGTGCTAATTTAGAAGTAGAAATTCCAGCCATTACAGAACATAATAATTGTTTAGTAATATTACTAGAGATAGTTTCAGCTACTGTAGTAATGTCTTGTGGTTTAACGGCTAAAAAAATAATATTTTTGTTAAGAGCTAATTCAGACGTTAGGGGAGTAGCTATAATATGATACGTGTTTTGTAAATATTCACGGCGTTCTACACTACGTTGGGCTACGGTAATATTTTTAGCGTCAGTTAATTTTAATAACTCTTGTAAAAATATTTCTCCAATAGTGCCTCCACCGATCAATAAAATATTTTTTTTATACATAAAGTAACTTTAATTTATCAGCATGAATAACTGGTTTATCTAGTGGTTGTTGTTTTTGCAAAGCTTGTTTTATTTGATCAGAGTGATATTTTACCAAACCACAGGCCACAATTTGGCCAGCTTCATTTTCCACACTAATAATATCATCCTGGCGAAAATCGCCCTTTACTTTTTTAAGGCCAACTACTAGTAAGCTCTTGCGCTCTTTTAATGCCTCTTCTGCACCAGCGTCAATTACTACGGTGCCAAAATTATTACGATTCGATAAAAACCAGCGCACCTTAGCTTGTTCCGAATGGCTAGGCACCAGCGGTGGCACAAATAATGTACCGGGCGGGTCAGCGTCAGCCAATAACGGGTAAGTGGCTAAATTCATACCATTAGCAATTAACGTGGGAATGCCAGCATACCAGGCTAAGCGCGCCGCTTCTACTTTAGCATACATGCCACCAATACCATTAGCGCTTACTTGATTATTAATGAGTTTTAGTAGTATATCCGGGCTTTTAACTGTTTGAAAACGTTGCGCAGTAGGGTCAGTAAATGGATTTTTATCATACACACCGTCGGTATTAGTAAGCAGTACTAAACGATCAGCATTTAGGGCAACGGCAATTACGGCGGCTAAGCCATCATTACCGCCAGAAGATAATTCCAACGTGGTTACCACATCATTACCGTTGATAATAGGCAAGATGTGTTCTTCCAACATATGATTTAATACAGCCGTAGTGTTGTAATAACGGTTCAGTTCCGAAAAAGTGTTACGAGTTAATAAAGCCTGGCCTAAAGTTATGCCTAGTGGAGCAAAAGCATTAACCAGCGCGTGCATTAAATAAGGCTGGCCAACGGCGGCATAAAGTTGACGGCGGGCAATGGTAGTATATTTAGATTTTTCTTCTGGTGTTAGCTGAACATGATTTTTGCCCGCAGTGGCGGCGCCGGAACAAACAATGATTAAATCGTGTTGCTCGTGTAATTGTTGAATTTGCTTAGCCAATTGATTTAACCAAGATAAATTTAATTTTGTTTCACCATGCGTAAGCACGTTTGTTCCTAGTTTTAGCACTAAACGTTGGCGGGTTTGCATAACACTAAAAGCATACGGGCTATATGTGTTGCTGTCAACGAAACAGGTGTGTTACCATGAAGTTCATGTTATTTGCTCACGCGCCACTTGGTTTTTTAACGGTTCGTGCTACCAGACGATGGTGGAGTAAATTTAATTTATCCAAACGGCAACAACGTGGTTTGTATATCGCTGGAGGGCTCGGCGGCATTTTTCCAGATATTGATTTGTTTTATTTTTATTTAGTAAATGCCAGCGTTAATCATCGCCAGCTGTGGACGCATGGTATTTTGCCGTATCTGCTGGTGTTGTTAATTGGATTTATATTAGTATCCCTCTCCTCCAAACGTCCTACCTCACCCCCTAGCCCCCTCTCCTCTAAGGAGAGGGGGGATAATCAAATTGCATTGCTCCCTTTCCCCTGGTTAGGGGAAAGGGTTGGGGATAGAGGTAGGTATTTAGGCTTATGTTTATTAATGTTCGTTATAGGAGTATACACTCATTTATTCGCCGATTGTATTACCGGCCGCATAGTATTATTGTATCCGTTTTCCAATTTGTTATATGGGTTTAATTCTTGGAGCTGGTATGAACATAGTATTTTAGCTAGCTATTCATTAACTACTAATTACACAGTAGAATTACTAGTATTTATTATATTAGGTTATTTATTTGTAAAAAGAAGCACTACAAAAATTATTTATATTATTGTTTCGATTATATTATTCGTAAGTGTAACGAGTGGATTAATTTGGCTAGATAAGCACACTTATAAAACTAATGGTATATTTGTGTATAGCGATATAGATAATGACGGAATATTAAATGTGCAGGATTTAGATATAGACGGTGATGGTATAAATAATAGTAATGATAACAATGCTGATAATAACAATATTAATAATCGTGAACAATTAAATAACGAATTACCTAAAATATTAGGCTCGTTATATGATTATTCTAACGGCGGGTTTATTCAAATACCACTACGCTTAGGTCTGGTAAACGATTTAGTATTAATTGAGCGCGCTTATACAAATATTGGTATGTCTTTTTCATCTGAAATGGGCGAAGATTTTAAAAATAATCCCAGTGGTTATATTTCTAATCCAAAGGATTACCGATTTACTGATAATCCGCAAAACTGGCAGACTTGGTTACAGCATCAACAGAAATTATTGCCCGCTACCATTTTAACTCAAGCGCAACCATTTGATATTATCTTTTTTCAATCTGGTCATGTAGCTTTATATTATCCATGGAATAACCAGCCAGCGGTAATTGAAATAAACAAAAAGCAACCATTTACTAGTGTAGTATCATTAAATGAAGTAATAAAACAAGAAGGTCAGGTAAGTGCATTTGGCAAAATTTTACCTTAATGTTATAATGTAATATAAATAAAGCTTATGGAGGAAATTAAAATATATATAAAAACCGTATGATAACAAATGTGTTTCTGCGGTGGTGTAACAAATTACAGGCTGTTATTGTTAGTTTGCAAGAAAAAATAGCCAGTAAGAGCTTTATTATAAAGTTAATAGTAGCGCCTGTTTTATTAGTGTTTTATATAGTATTGGCGCTTTGTTATGTGATATCGTTGTTATTTTCCTCACCACAAGCTACGTTCGAACATTTTACTACGTTGCATCCTCGTAAAGGGTATACTACTTCATATACCGCTCATCGACGCTGGCAACGCTCTATTCAGGTAGCTACAGTAGCTTCCACTTTTGTGGTAATTGTTATTACTGTTGTTAATGGCTTGTTAGCTACGCCGCGTTCAGCTTTGGCTGACACACAAAGTATTGAATGTACTGGCACATCAGGTTCACCTTTACCAATTAACCCTACTACAGGCGCAGATGTTACTTTAACCGGCAGCGGTTTTTGTCAGTTGATGACAGCAGCTAGTTTAAACAGCTTAACTATTCAAAATGGCGTTACGTTAACTCACGCGGCTGGAAGTACAACTGGTTTAGATATTACTATAGCGACTGATCTTAACATTGCCAGCGGTGGAGCGATTAGTGCCAATGCCAAAGGTTGTCAAGGTGGGGCTGTTAATGCTAATGGTTATGGTCCCAATCCTAGCACCGGTATCTGTGCAATTACTACTTCTGGCTATGGTGGAGGTCATACGGGAGGTAGCGGTGCTGGTCATGGTGGTGTTGGTGGGCGAGGTAATATGGATACAGCTGGAACTACTTATGATTCTAGCACGACACCGGCTTTACTGGGATCTGGCGGCGGCGGCGGCGGTGTTAGCGTTACCGGTGGCTATGGTGGCGGAAAAGTAATTTTAACAGTAAGCGGAACCCTCACAGTTAACGGCAATATCTCTGCCAACGGACAAGACGGTCCGACTATAACCACTTATGGCGGCGGCGGCGGAAGTGGTGGATCTGTTTATATTTCTACAAATGCTATTACCGGCAGTGCTGCTATTTCAGCCAATGGTGGCAATGGTGGAGTAGGATCAAGTATGGCGGGCGGTGGCGCTGGCGGCGGGCGAGTGACTGTTAATTATAATAATGCTTCTGGATTTACTTTAGGCAATATCACCTCTACCAAAGGTTTGGCAGGAACAGGGGCAGGGGTAAGATCAGATGGTACTAATGGGACTACTTTTATTCTAGATCAAATTACTGATAGTTTACGGATTATTTCAGGATTAAATTTTCAATCCGATAGTGATTATACACGAGCAAATATTACAGTGGATAATGGGGCTATTTTATCCTGTGATACTTTTGCAACTTTAAACTTTGGTGCAACGGCTACGCTAACCATGAACGGAGCAACTTGGACTTGTAGCACTATCGACACTATAAATATTTCTGCGGCTACTTGGACAACGAGCGGCACAAACACGTTAACGTTCAATAAAGCTGGAGCCCAAGTAGATTGGAACATTACCAATAATCTAACACTCAATAACCTAACCTATACCGGTGGCACAGCTGGAACGTCCAGTGCCAATGGCGGTGTATTGAGTATGGACAATGCTGTTGCCGTAGCACTAGTAAATACCGACATTAATTCTAATATAAATTGGGCTAATTTAGCTAGCCTTAACATAGACGCTGATTCTTCAATTAGTTCTAATGCCAAGGGTTGTCAAGGTGGGGCTAGTACTCTTAATGGTTATGGTCCAGATCCTAGTACAGGTATTTGTGCGATTAATATTTCCGGTTACGGCGGAGCGCATTCTTCGGGTAGCGGTGCTGGTCATGGCGGCGCTGGTGGGCGAGGTAATGCTGATACTGGTGGAACTACCTATGATTCCAATACTATTCCGGCTTTACTTGGATCTGGCGGCGGCGGCGGCGCTGGTCCTGCCGGTGGCTATGGTGGAGGAAAAATAAGCTTAACAGTAAGCGGAGCCCTCACGGTTAACGGTAATATTTCTGCTAACGGACAAGCCGGTCCAACAGCCAGCAATTATGGTGGCGGTGGTGGAAGCGGTGGATCGGTTTATATTTCTATAAGTTCTATTCTCGGTAGCGCTGCTATCTCGGCAAATGGTGGCAATGGCGGCGAGGGATCTTCTAGTGCGGGTGGTGGCGGTGGTGGCGGTCGAGTGGCTGTTTATTATAACGATGCCGGCGGTTTTACTTTAGACAATATCACTTCTATCAAAGGTTTGGCAGGAACAGGAGTAGGGCCTAGACTAGATGGATCTAACGGAACAACTTATACTTTTCAATACACGGTTGCCGATACTCCTTCTGTAACAGCGCCGGTTAATATGTCTAGTGATAGTCGTACCCCAACTTTAACCGGATCCAGTTATTCTTCAAACGGAGCAGTTCACACCACAACAGATTGGAAAATAACTTCAGATCCGGAAGGTTCTACCATAGTATGGAGCAAAGACGACGATGCTGTTAATTTAGAAACCACTGTAGTGAATGCAACTAATGGCACCTTTAGTGGAGCGCTAGCCGGCGCAACCACTTTAGTAGGCAATACTATTTATCATGTTTTTGTACGCTATGCCAATGCCGCGGGTGATTCAGCTTGGTCTAGCGGTAATAACTTTATTACCAACAATACCCAGCCGGTTTGGGGTGGACCAATAATTGATCCGGGACAGGTGCCTGAAGACGGTACTCTGTTTTGGACGTTTGATTTAGATGATTATTGCTCTGATGCTGACGGTGACGCTTTAACTTATTCTGCTGACAATGGTTTTTCTTTAGGTGTCATGACTATTAACCCAGTTACTCATGTAGTTACTTTTGCTTTAAATGCCAATGCCAACGGCAGTGATACTATTCGTTTTTCCGCTACCGATGGTTTATCTAGTGCAGTGTTGTCTAATGCCCCAACTATTACTGTTAACGCTGTGAACGATGCCCCGGTATTTACCAAAGGTAGTAACGATTTTGTTATGGAAGATGACGCTAGTCGCCAAGTAAATGGCTGGGCAACTGGAATTGGCACCGGTGGTGGTAGTGATGAATCTGGCCAAGTTTTAACATTTACTGTTGCCAATGATAATAACAGTCTATTTTCAGTACAACCAGATGTTAATGAAAGTTCTGGAAATTTAACGTACACACTTGCTAGTAACGCTTTTGGTAGCGCTACTGTTACAGTCGGTTTGTCTGATAATGGTGGTACAGCTAACGGTGGCGACGACACCAGTGATAGTCAGACGTTTACTTTAGAGGCAACTTCCATTAACGATGAGCCGTCATTTACAGCAGGCGAGAGTCAAACAGTGTATGAAGACACTGGTTTATACACTGTCGCTACTTGGGTAGTGGCTATGAGCACCGGTCCTAGTAACGAATCCGGGCAAACCGTGTCATTTAACGTGACTAATGAGGGTAATAGTTTATTTTCTGTTCAGCCGGCCATAGATGCAAGCGGTGCTTTAACCTTCACTCCCGCAGATAACATAAATGGTTCTACTACTGTTCACGTTACCATGCAAGATAGCGGCGGCACAGATGCCGGCGGTGATGACACCAGTGCTGAACAAACATTTACCATTGGAATCAACCCGGCAAACGATGCTCCGAGTTTTACTAAAGGCGCCAATCAAAGTGTCGCCGAAGATGCCGGCGCACAGACGGTGGCTGGTTGGGCAACCGGTATGAGCAAAGGACCGGCTGATGAATCCGGTCAAACTTTAACATTTAATATTAGCAACGATAATAACAGCTTATTTTCTGTTCAGCCGGATATTGATGAAAGTACCGGTAATTTAACATATACTCCGGCCACCAATATCAACGGTTCAGCCACAATTACTGTTTATCTGTCAGATAATGGCGGCATTGAGGGGGATTACACCAGCGATGAGCAAACATTTACCATTACGGTTAATGCCGCAAATGATACTCCCACGGCCAATGCCGGTAGCGATGTAACGGCCACGGAAGACGACGCTAGCGTTGCATTAAACGGCTCCACTTCGTCTGATTTGGATGGCGATACTTTAACTTATGCTTGGGTGGAAATCATCGATAGCGGTGATGGCTGCAGTATCAGTAATATCACTAGTAGCCAGCCGACAGTATCTATCTTTAATGAAGATTCTAATTTTTCATGTGAATATCGCTTAACGGTTAACGACGGCGCGGCTTCGGCCACTGATACAGTTACTGTTAATATATCAGCCGATAATGACGCGCCGGCTTTCTCCACGGTTTCTAATCAAACTGTTACAGAAAACAATACTTTATCTTTCACGGTAAATGCCAGCGATATTGATACTTCTTTGTTAGATTTATCAGCCGCTGATAACAACGGAGATTTTACAGACAAAGCTATAAATGTTAATACTCTTTTTACTGATAATAACAACAACACCGGCACGTTCTCTTGGCAGCCAACCGCTGGAAAGAGTGGCACATATCGTGTACTGTTTAACGCTACCGACGGCGCCAGTACCGCCGCGCAACAAGTGGATATTACCGTAGTAGCTGGTACTTCCACCAATACCAACACTAATACCAATACCAATACGAACACAGAGCCGACTTTTACTGGGGCTCTAGATAATATCACTTTATTCGCTGGCACCACAGCTAGTAATATAATGGATTTGGATAATTATTTTAGCGATGCCGAAGATACTCAATTAACCTATAGCATTAAAGAAAACGTAGTTATTACAGTTACCATAGTTGATGGCCAGGTATCAATTACCGCTCCGGCTAATAGCGCCGGTACGTATGCCATTACCTTTATGGCACAAGACAGCCAACAAGCCGAAGCGGACAGCAATGCTATTATAGTTAGCATTATGGAACCACCGGCTTTGGCAGATATTAATGTAATGACTGGATCAGCTACTGGCAAAGGGGTAATTACATTGTTTGATAAGGATGGTAAAGAGTTAAGTAGCTGGGAAGCATTTTCAGAAGGTGGGGTAATTCCTAAAGTAACCACTATCAATAACACGCCGTATGTTTTAGCGATTAAACAAAAAGTTGGTTCCACTATTCATATTTATACTACAGCCGGTAGCCTAGTAAGAAAACAACGTTTATCCAAACAACTCTATTGGCGCAAATTGGCTATAGGTAATGTAGATAATCATACTAACAATAAAGAAATTGTAGTGGCTACTCTGCGTAATCAAGGAGTTACTATTAAAGTTTATCGATTCAATGTAAAACGCAATGCCTTCCGTTTAATCAAACGAGGTTATTATCGCGATGCCTTAACACCAGCGAATCATAACTATCAAGTTAGCATCAAGCAACGTACTATTATATTAAAACATGAAGACGGTAGTGTGTTCTTCAGGTGGAAAATAAATTCTACAAACTAAACATAAAATCACTAGACAAATAAAAAAATATTGCCAATAGTTTTTTAGTTAAAGACGATGTGTTAATAAAAACTAAAAACACTATTCCCATGTATTTATTTGGTTTTCTTAATTGATCAGCCAGTACAACAATAATGTTAACCCAATTCCGCACAGCGTGCCCATGAGGGCTTCTAGGGGGGTGTGGCCTAAGCGGGTAATGATTTTGGGGTGTTGAATATGGGCGTCATGAGCCTTATGCTCTTCTTCAATGAGCTGTTTTAAAATTTTGCCGTGTTCACCTAGGTGCCAGCGAATGCCAACGGCATCGCGCACGACTGTTAAATAAAGAACGGTTGCAAGAACAAATTCAAACGACGTCCAGCCGAATTTTAACCAGCTTAACACTACCAATGATATAAACAATGCGGCGTGGGAAGACGGCATGCCCCCATAGTGCATGAAATATTTAAGCTTGAATTTTTTGGCCGGCCGCCGATAAGCATCCATTGCTACCTTCACAAATTGTGTTATAATCACTACCAGTAGAGGAATGATTAACAGTTGACCGTTATGTAATAATTGCGTCATGTATCTACTATATACTATTTTATCTATTTATAAAATAGTTTTAATAATTAATTTATTTCTCCCCCTTCCACTAAACACCTACCTCACTCCCCCTACCCCCTCTCTCCTCTAAGGAGAGAGGGGGAAATAAGAAATGATAATTAGAGAAATTACTCCTCCTCTCCTTAGAGGAGAGGAGGTTGGGAGGTGAGGTAGGACGTTGGGGGTAGAAGAAGTTTATGTACATCGTCATTCGCGCCGGAGGCGTGGGCACACGGTTGTGGCCAGTGTCACGGCAAGCTAAACCAAAACAATTTCACGCGCTTACTAGCCGCAAAACTTTATTGCAAGAAGCCGTAGACCGAGTGGCTGATATGGTGCCGGTGGAGCATATTTTTGTGTCTTGCAATAAAGCGGCGGAGTTAGCTGTGCAACAACAGTTAAATATTAATCCACAACAAATTATCAGCGAGCCGGTATCGCGTGATACCGCCGCGGCCATTGGTTTAGAGGCCGTGCTAATTGCTAAACAAGATCCTACAGCCATTGTGGCTAGTTTAGGTTCCGATCATGTTATTAACGATACAGCCGAGTTTCAACGGGTATTGAAATTAGCCGAAATTACTGTGCAACAACAACCTAAACAAATTGTGTGCATTGGCATTACACCAAAACAGCCAGATACCGGGTATGGTTATATTGAATTAGGTAAGCCAGTGGCTGGTGAAGTGTTTCAAGTGCATTCTTTTAAAGAAAAGCCTAGTTTAGAAATAGCGACAGAATTTTTAAAGAGTGGCCATTATTTATGGAATGCCAACATGTTTGTGTGGCGCGTGGATACATTATTAAAATTGTATCAGCAATTCATGCCAGCTATGTACCAACAATTATTAGAAATACAAGCTAACCCAGATAAATTACCAGAAATTTATGCTCGGTTAGAAAAAGTAGCCGTGGATTACGCTATTATTGAACGAGCACCGCATATTTTAGCTATGCCTGGTAGTTTTGGCTGGAATGATATTGGTGATTGGGCGCGCTTGAAAGATGAATTAGCGCCTAGTGAATCGGATAATTATGTGAATAAACCAGATAATCATGTTAGTATTGATGATAAAAATATTTTAATTCATTCAGAAACTAATCGAGTGATAGCTACGCTAGGTTTAAAAAATATTATTATAGTAGATACGCCAGATGCATTGTTGGTTTGCAAAAAAAATCGCAGCCAAGGCGTAAAAGATTTAGTGGAAATATTAAAAACACGTAATCGGTTAGACGTGTTATGAAATGGTTAGCGCGAGTGGCGATAGCCTTATTAATTGTGTTAGCTATTGCTTTTGGTATTTATTTATTAAATGTAGCTCAGGTAGTGAAATTAGAGCAGCCGGTTACCATACAAGTGCCAAATACTGGTAGTACTTGGTTGTCCATCACTACATTAGCTGAAGCTGATATTATTTCATCACGCGTAGCTTTTGCCGTGCACTTGATATTAACCAATCATTGGTTCGATGTGCAGGCCGGTAACTACACTTTTACCGGTCAAAATTCTTTCAATACGGTAATGAAAATTATCACGCAGCCGGGTGATTACCAGCCAGAGGTGCAAGTTACGTTATTAGAAGGCTGGACGAATGAACAAATGGCGGATACTTTTGCTAAAAAAGAGTTAATGACGAGTGCCCAGTTTTTAACTGCCGCCAGTGCGCCGGATACTACCGGTTACACTTGGCTAACAAGCCGGCCAGCGGCCGCTGATTTACAAGGGTTTTTATTTCCCGATACATACCGGTTTTTTAAAGGCGCCGAACCAAGTGATATATTACAAAAAATGTTAGATAATTTTGATCAAAAATTTACCAAACAAATGCGTGATGATTTAGCGGCTAGACAGCATTCGGTTTACGATGCCATCACGTTAGCTAGTATTGTAGAAAAAGAAGCGCGTAGTTTTGAGGATAAAAAAATTGTAGCTGGTATTTTTTGGAACCGGTTAGCCACCGGTAAACGCTTAGAATCCGATGCCACTATTAATTACATCACGAAAAAAAACACTACACTGCCTACGCTTAGTGATTTAGCTGCTGAATCGACTTACAATACTTATCGTAATAATGGCTTGCCGCCAACACCAATATGCAACCCTGGTTTAGATGCCATTAACGCGGTTATTTATCCAACGGAAACTAATTATGTTTTCTTTTTAAATACGCCCGATGGCGCCATGAAATATTCCGAAACCTACGAACAACATTTAGAATTAAAACACCAGTATTATGATTAAAGCAACCGCTAAACCAATTATTATTTCTTTAGGCGGCTCATTAATTGTGCCAAAACAACAAGTAAACGCAGTATATTTGAAAAAATTTATTACGTTTATTAATCAGCTGGCCAATAACCAACAGCGCTTTATTATTTTTACCGGTGGGGGAGTAACGGCGCGGCATTATCAACAAGCGGCGCGAGCTATCACTAAAAAATTACCGGCCACGGCGCAGGATTGGATAGGCATCAAAGCCTCGTTATTAAACGCTGAATTATTAAAACAGCTATTAGGTAAATTAGCTAACGATATTATTATTACCGATCCGCGCGTAAAATTGCGCTGGCCTAAACCAATTTGGATAGGTTCCGGCTGGAAACCGGGTCGATCGACCGATTATGATGCAGTACGATTAGCGGTAGAAAACAATATTACACAAGTAATTAATTTATCTAATATTGATTACGTTTACAATAAAAATCCCAAGCAGTTTCCTGATGCTAAACCTATTAAAACCATGACCTGGAGTGAAGCGAGAAAATTATTAGGCAACACATGGAACCCGGGTTTAAACGTACCGTTCGATCCGATTGCTGCCAAGCTAGCTCAGCAACACAATATTACGGTTAGCATTATGAATGGGGAGAATTTAAAAAATGTAGCCGCAGCAGTTAACGGTAAAAACTTTAAAGGGACAGTTATACAATTATAATTCAGTCTGGCTAGTTTTATCAGTAACTTGTTCCTGCAATCTAGCCAAAACCGCTTCAGCTCCAGTTTGTTCAATCGCCGCTACTAATTTTATAATATCTTGGCCAGACCAGGTAGCGGCAATTTTTAAAATACCGGCTGTTTGGCGGTTTAGTTCCGCAATATGTTCTGTGGTCGGTTTTTGTCGTTTTAATATGCTAACGGCAATGCTAACCATATGTGCTCTATTTGGTAGACTAGGAGTTGGTAGTGGATCTACATTCGGAAAATCTTTTACACAATTCTTGCCAAGTTCAGCCATTAAAGCGCCGATGTTTAACAATGTTTGGGTATTTTCTGGTTCTGATTTATCGCGCAAATGTTCTCCTAAACAAGTTAAAGTAGCTAAATTTTCTGTGTTAAATTCCCTATGTTCTTTTAAAATACTAGCAAATTCAAGCATTAATTTTAAAGCTTGTCCGGTTTCCGTAGCAGTTTCAGCAAACCTTTCTAGTCGTCTTAGTATTTTAATTTTTTCAGACACAAGCCTAATTATACACTAATATTCATTTTGTTAGGCATGTTTTCCACAGGCATAGGAGCTAAATAATTGACCATTTTTAGTATTTAAGTTACAGTAACAGCACTTTATCGCAGACTACAAGCATTAAAATAAGACTTGTATAGATAATGGATTATTTTTGTCTGCGGTAAAACCGCATTTTTTTATTAGTAATTATTGTGTTTTTATGGCTAAAACAAGGCAACAAAAAGAACAAGCCTTACAGGAGTTAACCAAGCTTTTGGATAATAAAGGAGTGGTAATGTTTGGTCATTCTGGCTTGAAAGTTAAGCAAATGGAAGACTTACGTAAAGACTTACGTAAAGATAATTTAACGTTAACTGTAGCCAAACGAAATTTGTTGCTGTTAGCGTTAAAAAATAAGGGTTTGAGTTTAGCAGATAATGCCATTACTGGAGCAGTAGCAATTGCCGTGGGCGATGATGAGGTGGCACCGGCTAAAGCCGTGGCTAATTTTAAGAAAACAAATGAACAGGTAGAATTTTATGGAGCGTTGATTAACCAAACAGCTTTGGATGCTACTGCTGTAACCAATTTAGCTAAATTACCAAGCAAACAAGAATTACTAGCGAAGCTGGTCGGTTCGTTACAAGCGCCTATTACTGGCTTTGTTAACGTATTAGCCGGTAATTTACGTGGTTTGGTGAATGTGCTTAATGCCGTTAAAGACGGCAAATCTAAAGCGATTAATAATTAATAAATAATCAATTAACATAACAAATTATATGTCCGAAGAAAAAAAAGATGTAGTAGTACCAGAAAAATTTAAAACTCTGATAGAACAAATCGAAAAAATGTCGGTGCTCGATTTAGCCGAATTAGTTAAAATATTAGAAGATAAATTTGGCGTATCAGCTGCCGCCCCAGTAGCGATGATGGCTGCCGCTGGAGCCGGTGCAGCCGCTGCTCCGGTTGAAGAAAAGGATAGTTTTAACGTAGAATTAACTGCCATTGGCGCTAATAAAATTGCTGTTATTAAAGTGGTGCGTGAAGTAGCTGGACTTGGCTTAAAAGAAGCTAAAGATTTAGTAGAAGCCGCTCCAAAAGTGGTAAAAGCTGACGTGAAAAAAGCTGATGCGGAAGCCTTGAAAAAGAAATTGGAAGAATCTGGTGCTAAAGTAACTTTAAAATAAATTAAATAATCAATCATACTTTGGTGTTATTAAAACAACACACTAGAGGCTTGGTTCCGTGTTATGCAGAACTCTCTAGTGTGGCCAGGGTAGTAGCTTAAAGAACTATTCTATGACAACAACCGATACATCGTTATTAGAAATGCTCCAAGCCGGCGTACATTTTGGACATCGCATTTCCAAACGCCATCCAAAAATGAATCCGTTTATTTTTGGTGTGCGCAACGGCATTTCCATTATTGATTTGGAAAAAACCAAAGAGCAATTAGATAAAACATTAATTGCCATTGAAGAAGTAGCGGCTCAAGGCAAAACTATTTTGTTTTTAGGTACCAAGCGGCAAATTCAACCTATTGTAAAATCTGCCGCGGAAGCCGCTGGTATGCCTTACGTAGTAGAGCGTTGGTTAGGCGGACTATTAACCAATTACCAACACGTGCGTCAACTAATGAAAAAATTAACCGATCTAAAAGAAGCGCGTGATCGTGGTGAATGGACACAACGTTATACCAAAAAAGAGCGCCTGGTGTTTGAACGAGAAATCGACCGCTTAGAAAATTTGGTCGGTGGTATTGAATCCATTAAAGGTTTGCCAGATATGCTAATGGTGTTTGATTGTAAAAAAGAAAAAACCGCTATTGCCGAAGCCGCTCGTTTAACTATTCCAATTGCCGCGATTACCGATACTAATATTAATCCCACACTCATTACTTATCCAATTCCAGCCAACGACGATGGTATAAAATCGGTAACGTATATTGCTACTAAAGTAGCGGAAGCGGTCAAACGAGGTCAAGCCCGGATTAAAGTGGTAATTCCACCAACTACAGAAGTGAAACCAGCTTTAAAAAAATAGTTTAACAAGTTTATTATGGGAACAGAACTTATTCAACAAATTCGTAATCAAACTGGTGCTGGAGTGTTAGATATAAAAAAAGCGTTAGTGGAAGCTAAGAATGATGCTAATAAAGCCATTGAGCTTTTACGTAAAAAAGGTGAAAAAATTGCCGCTAAAAAACAAGCGCGAGTTACTAGTGAAGGGTTAGTAGAGGCTTATATTCATGGTAATGGGCGAGTGGGTGTATTAGTAAAATTAAATTGTGAAACCGATTTTGTAGCACGCACTAATCAGTTTAAAGAACTGGCGCATCAATTAGTGTTACATGTAGCGGCGTACAATCCTACTTATTTATCCCCAGAAGAAGTACCAGCGGAATTAGTAGCCAAGGAAAAAGAAGTATATACTGTGTTATTAGCTAAAGAAAACAAACCGGCTAACATGATGGAAAAAATTATTGCCGGAAAACTGCAAAAGTATTATGCTGAAGTATGTCTGCTCCAGCAGCCGTTTATGTTCGATGAAACCAAGACGGTGCAACAAATTATTACGGGGCGGATTGCCGAGTTAGGAGAAAATATCAAAGTAGCTGAATTCAAGCGCATTAGTTTATAATTAACTTATGGACATTGCGTTATTGTATTACATTGTTCCAAGTGGGTTGGCGCTAGCCAGTTTAATAGTACTGGTAGTTATTCACGCGCGTAAAATTCCACAATTACGGTCGATTGATTTAGAAGCGATGCCAGAATATCGGCAACGGTTACAGCGTGATGCGTTAATTAAAAATCGGTTTAGTCGAAAAATTGGTCAGAGCAAGGTATTGATTCGTAACATTAGTTTGCCAGTAGTGCATGTTATTGAAACACTGTTTAAAAATTTGTATAAACGATTATTAAAATTAGAAAATCATTACAAAATGATGGCCAGTGGTAATGCTACTACACTTGCTGAGGAAGCTAAACAGCAACAATCGGCTATGGCAATTATTCAAGCGGCAGACGCATTGTTAGCTCAAGAAAAATATTCTGAAGCGGAGAAACAATATATTGCCGCTATTACGCTTGATCAAACTGCGCAAGCCGCGTACATTGGTTTGGTAAAAATTTATCGTGCGCAAAAAAATTACACACATGCTATTGAAACCTTAAAATTTTTAGTGCAACTAGATAGTGAAAATGAAACGGCTTGGCAAGATATTGCTAATATTTACAAAACAGAACATAAATTAGATGATGCACTAGAAGCCTATGAGCAAGCCTTAAAAATTTCTCCTAATAACCCAAAAAATCTTGATGCCTACATAGAACTTGCTATTCTCAATAAGCTAAAATACAAAGCCCAAAGCGGCTTAGATCGTTTAACCGCTGTTAATCCAGATAATCAAAAGCTAAAAGATTATCAAGCCCAGATTGATGCTTTGTAGTTAGCCGTGCCGTTGTAGCTCAGTTGGTAGAGCACCCCCATGGTAAGGGGGAGGTCACCGGATCATTCCCGGTCAACGGCTCCAGTTTAAAATATCATTAATCAATTATCTCTGATACTAAACTCAGAGGTTTTTGATTTGGCCTTGACATCATCATCATCATCATGGTAATTTTCTAAGTCACTTTCATTAATTATGAAGGTGAATTTTAATATAACTTGTTCTTTAAAATTTATGTTTGTCTGCCAATAAACTGACAGGGCGATCGCTATGTGAGTAATTTTTTTATTTGCACAGCGGTCGTTCTGTCATTAACTCTTTGGAGGGATTTTTTATGAGGCTTTGGATCATAGTGACGTTGTTGCTTTTTTCTGGCTGTAATAAGCAGGTTGAAAAACCTGTTGAAAAGCAGCCTGATGAGCAGCCAGCGGTGTCGACACCAACGCCGACTCTGGCGCCAGAGCGGCGAATTCCCATTAACCCGCCTCCTGGTTGCACTTGGGAGGAAATTTTCAAGGCAACCGATGAAAAGGTTGTCTGTGTAAGGTCTGGACGCGGCTGGTTCTGGGACAGTGCCTGCAAGGGGCGGTGCCAGTAGAAAAAAATGGAGGTTCTATGTCAACGTTAGCAGAACGGATCGCAACTCATGTGGGTCATCGGTATGGAGGTTCAGTGGAGAAGATGGGTTATTGTCTTCACACTGTTCTTGAAGTTGGGGACAATTACCCTACGGAAGGCAAGACCGACCTGACCGCACAGGGCAGGGAGCGACTTCATGCCGCAGGTGTTGGTAACGTGGTGGCAGGCATGATCGGATGCGACAGTGAGCAGTGTGCAGATGTAGTGGAAGCGATTGTAGGGATGAAGCCATTTGTGGTTCTGGAATGGAAGCTGGCTTTGGAAAACGGTTTTGTGGGCTATGCCATGTATCGAGCACTGGTTCCTCAAGTATTGATGTCTCAGTTTGGTTATGTAGAACGGGTAGCATTACTGGCTACCATGTCTGGTCATACAGCAACGGCATCAATACTATGGCTGTTGGTAGGGGAGCGATATAAAAACAATCTTCCCGCTATCATCCATTACTGGGTCAATGCCAGGGTGAATAATAAAGATGGCGTGCTGGTTATGAAGCGAGAGCGTTTCTGGGAACTCATGCGGACTTGGGTATTCAAGCGGCGCGAAATGGGTATCATGGACCGTGTGCAGATGGCTTGGGCGCTGTGGCAGCAGCACAAGACTGCGCAGAAGTGTGGCACGGTTTTGGCACGTGTTTTCGGTGAGCTGGCCATGTTGGAAATGACTGAATCTGAGTTTATCGCTGAGGTCAACGGCAAGTTGGCCGAGGTCTACCCCGAAGAGTAAAGGAGAAATTATGATCGTATCAGGTGCTGATCTGAGTCAAACGCTGCACGAGATCACGGATGAAGCCTTTGCAGGTAAACGCGATGGCGTTTTGTTTGAAGGCTGGCTTGTCCAGGTTCGGTGTGGCAGACTCGTGCGAGCGGTCGCGATCCAAGGTGAAGAGTGGTGGCATGCCACACTGTTCGATGAGTTTGATATCGGAAGTACTGTTCAGGTGGTCAAGCAGGAAGGCAAGATTATCGCGAAAGCTGTCGAGCGATAATTCTGCCAGTTGACCAACCAAATGCCGTTTTCCATGGTATGGCGGAAGTCTGCTGCGTCCTGTAGCAGGCGGAGTTTGGTAGACAAACTCTTGTTCTTTAGGCGTAGCTATTTGCCTTTCCCAAAAAGTAAGTAGCTCGAAAGCATGAAGAGTGGGGAGTTAAGCTAGTAATAGTTTTCTCCCTCCCTCAAATAATCGTTTAATAAAACATTGAACCATTTGAGAGGGGAATATAATTAGTTGAGAAGGCTTTAATTTTTTATAGGTCGGTACTCTTAATAAATGAACCGTAAGCGTATTTATCGGTTTCTTTGTCGCCGCCAAATTCTACTTCGGCATCAATATTGCCATTAGCTTCATCTACGGCAGTTACAGTACCATCGGAATAAGAGCCAATAAATGGCACGGCCACTTCATCACCAACTTTTACAACTGGTTTAAGTGGCATGGTTTTAGCATCGGTTTTATCTATAACCTTGATTTTTCCAGCAAACCCGTAAGCTAAGATTTTTTCACCAGATACTTTTAACACTTGATAATGATCGTAATCACTGCCGTTTTTCACGGCAATAGAAGTGCCGGCTTGCCATGGATCCGTGATTACTACAAAAGAATCGGCTTTTAATTGTTCTGGTTCACTTTCGCCTAAGGTATCAACATCCAAATAACGTACCATTGGTTGAGTAGGGGTACCGCCGGCCACTACGTAACCGCGGGTTAAGCCAGAGCCAGATTGCCACCAGGTTAACACGGTATCACCAACTTCAGCCGTTTGGCCATTCAAAATAGGAATAATCATGCCATTAGGAATAGTAACTTCTTCAGTAATTTCTGTTAGTACCGAAGCTGTTTCACCAACTTCAGCCACTTCAGCCATATAATAAATAAAAGTGGTGTTGTCGGCGCCTTCAGTAGCGGCTTCATCAAGCGCGGCGCGAGTTGGTGCTAGTACATAATCACCCACATCGGCATCCAAGGTAGAGTTAGGAAAATCCAGTGGCATCGCCGTTGGATCAATTTTTACTGCCACTTCGTTGGCATTTGGTGCCTGAAGATTTGTTACCGCATTTACAGAGTTAGTGTTTGGTGGAGTAATGTTTGTTGTATTAGTAGTAGTGGTACTAGTGCAACCAGCGCCAAGTAATACTAAAAACACACTCGCTCCGGCCAATTGTTTGGCTATTGATGTATGCATATTTGTCATAAGCAAAATTTATTTACGCCTCCTTAAATTAAATACAGTATAACATATTTTTTTAGTATAGTCACGTTATTAAAAATGGTATATGCTGTTTGAGCATGCAACAAAACCGAGCAGTACAATTTTTACAAGCGGGGAGAAACGTGTTTTTAACCGGGCCAGCCGGTTCGGGGAAAACGTATGTATTAGAGCAATTTATTCAGTGGTTAAAGAAAAATGGTAAAACTGTGGCTATTACAGCTTCTACTGGTATTGCGGCCACGCATCTAAACGGCACTACTATTCATGCTTGGGCAGGAATTGGGATTAACGATTATTTATCACCGTTTGAGTTAGACGCGATAACGCAAAAAGAATATTTACAGCGGCGGTTACGCACTACTGACGTGTTAATTATCGATGAGATTTCCATGCTCCATTCGTTTCGCTTGGATATGGTGGATTTGGTGTTGCGCACGTTGCGTGATAATCCATTGCCGTTTGGTGGTATGCAAGTAGTGCTAGCCGGTGATTTTTTTCAGTTGCCGCCGGTTAATCGTTATAATACCGATACGAATTACGCGTTTGAGGCGCAAGTTTGGGCACAAATGAACATGGCGGTGTGTTATTTAGACACGGTTTATCGGCAGTCTAACGATCCGTTATTACAAATTTTACAAGAAGTGCGCCAAGGAGAGGTAAGTGAAATGAGTATGGAATTATTACAAGACCGCATGCAAGCAACTTGGCCAGATGATATTACACCAACTCGATTATATACCCATAATATTGATGTGGACGCGTTAAATAAAAAAGAATTAGCGAAGTTACGCAAAAAAGCTAAAATATTTTTAATGACAACCACTGGTAAAAAAGCGAATGTAAAAATATTACAAAAATACTGTTTAGCACCAGAGAAATTAGAATTAAAAATTGGCGCTCAAGTAATGTTTGTGCGCAATAATTTTGCGGCTGGCTATGTAAACGGTACATTGGGAACGGTGGTAAAATTTACCGATGGTCAGCCGATGGTGGAAACGGTGGCAGGAAAAACCATTACGGTAGAACCAAGTTCTTGGGTAATGGAGCAAGCTGGAGCCATTAAAGCAGAATTATGCCAATTGCCCTTGCGCTTAGCTTGGGCCATTACCGTGCACAAAAGTCAGGGCATGACGTTAGACGCGGTAGACGTGGATTTGTCCAAATCGTTTGCCGCCGGCATGGGCTATGTGGCGTTATCTAGGGTTAAAACGTTACAGGGTTTATATATTCGTGGTATGAATCAGCGGGCATTATTAGTAGATGAACGTGTACAACAATTTGATAATATTTTTCGTGAGCAGTCTAAACAGCAGTAGAGCCAAATATATTAGTGTTTTATAATAAAAAACGCTATAATACTAGCATGCCAAGTAATTTAGAATTAGCTCGTCCGTGGATTTTTAATTGGGCTAAGATAGTTTTGTTATTAATTGTTTTTTCTACTTTAGTAAGTGCTAATCAAGTGTTGGCGGATGTGCCAACTTGTACTGTACCGGACAAAATAACAACCTTTGCGGAAAAATTTAATGTGTTAAATTATGAAAGCGCTATTTCGGTAGCGCCAGCTGAAGATGACGGTATTATTATAGCCGGTACTACTATTCCGCCGGGTATGATGGAAGATGCTGATATCTTTATTACCAAGCTAAATAAGTCTGGTAATAATGTGTGGACTAAAATTATTCAAGGTGGGCCAGGTCAGGCGGAGGACGAAGCGGTAAAAGTGATAAAAACAAATCCTGGTTATTTGTTGGTTGGTTATACATTATCTACTGCCACAGATGGTGATGAACGGGTATTATTAGTTAAATTTGATGAAGCCGGTAATAAAAACTGGTCGGTAATTTTAGGTGCTGGCTCGTTAAATCGGCCAGTGGCTGTAACGCAAACTAGTGATGGCGGCTACGCTGTATTAGCACAACAGCGTTTGAGTGAAGAAGGTGATTTATATAGCCAAGTGCTTTATAAAGTAAATAGTTCTGGCAGCAAACAATGGTCTAAAGTTATTACTAGTGATATTTCTAGTAGTTTTTATGCTGTGGCGGATACCAATGACGGCGGGATAATTATTACCGCCACTGCGGCAATTAATAATTATGGTAGGCAATCAACTAGTTTTAGCGGTTTAATTAAACTAGATAAAAATGGAAATATAGAATGGTCTAAAATAATGGAAACTATTCCACAAACATTGCCTACTACCACAGGTACTTATGAAGATTGGCGCTGGTCACCGGCTATTTTTAAAGCTGTGGAACAAACCAGCGACGGTAGTTATCTGGCTGCCGGTCAAATTTATTCCGCGTTATTAACCGATACTAATGCCGTTGGTTATACTAGTTCAGATTTATTTGTTACTAAACTGGATAAAAACGGTAAACACAAGTGGACCGAAAGTTTTGATTTTGGTGGCATAGAAACAGGTTTAGGGATAATAAAATTAAATGATGGATATCTTATCTTTGGCGAACATGCTTCTGCTCAACTGGAAAAAAAATATATCTTGTTAAAAATAAACTTATCTGGCGCTAGGCAATGGCACAAGTTGATAGGCTCGCTAGAAACAGGGGATTATGCTAAAACTAGTGCCGGCGGTTATGTAGTAGCTGGTGTGAAAGATAATGATCCATATGTACTAAAATTAAACAGTTATGGTGATTGTCACGAAAACTGTAGTTTAGTCAGTACTACTAAAGTTACCAGACACGATTGGACGCAATATGTATTAATTAGCCGTGCTGCACCGGACATGAAAACCGATTCATCAAATAGCGCTAATTATAACTTAAACATTTCATCAACTACTATTCATCCAGAACAAATTTGTAACTTGGAGGACACTAGTTCTGTACCTGTTTGTTTAGTTAATAAAAAACTGAAACATCCTAATCCCAATCATCCAAAAACTTGGATAGCTATAAAATATGAACAGACCACAGAAATAGATTTAACCTCGGCAAAAAGTATTAAAGTCAATGATTATTTACAGCCGGTATTTGATGAAGTGTTTAATAATAGTGTAAAAATAAAAGATGAAATGATCGGTGGATTATTAGATTATGTGGCAAACAGAAAAATTACTAGACAAGATGTACGGTCAGTTAAGCAGTTATTAATAGCCCAAGGTTTTGCGTTAATTGACACTAATGGTAAAAAACAAATTACCATGAGTGGCAATGGTTTAACATTGGTAATAACTTTTAATGTGAATAGAAAAGATAGCGCCTTAATTGAAGTAACATATTAAACCATTGTTACTAAAAAGTATTTTTGCTATAATAAGAACAGTATAAAATATAATAGTTAATTATTAAGGAGGAAAATATGCAAAAACTATTTAAATATTGGCTAGTTGGTATACTAGTTGTGTTTGGTTTTGGTTTAACTAGTAAGGCCATCCAAGCCGCTACGGTTAACGATCCAAGCATTAGTAGTGTTACACTTGGCACAATTTCTTCTACACAAAAAGAGGCTAGTGGCGTAAGTTACACGTTAACCATTACTACCACGGCAACTTTATCGGCGAATAGTGGGTTTTCCATTCAAACCAGACCAACTTCGTGCATGACCAATTATGAAAACTGTTCACTTAACTTTCAGGCGCCGGTTACTATTAGTGGGCTAAACGGTACTGTTACTAGCACTGGTTATGGTAATATGTTTTTCTCTAATAGCGATGTTTTACCGGCCGGTTCTTATACGTTTACTATTAATAATGTTATTAATCCGAATTTTGATGGGTCGTTACGTTTTGCTTTTAGTGTACCAACCAGTAATATATCAGCTATTAATTTAGAAGGTGATAGCGCGGCTACGGTGTCTGAAACATTTGTAATTGGTTCACCGCTAGTAAAGGGTCGGATTACTCATCCCACCACTGGTGCCGGCTTAATGTTAAGCGGACAAGTAGCTAGTCAGGATTGGAGCATTAATCAATTTTTTAATACGGATGAATGGGGTGAATATGCCGTAGCTAATCCTGGATTTAGCGCTGGTGCTACCGTTAACTTAACGATTAATCCAGACAGTGGCAGCGGTTTAGCCTCAACAGCTACCACATTTACTTACTCTGGCAGTACGGCCACGGTAAATTTATCTCCTACTCAAGCTACCAAATCAATTAGTGGCACTGTATTGTATGAAGACACCGGTACGCCAGTGGCTACCGCCTCGGTAAATGCTAATGGTAAAGGTAATGGTTGGAGCAGTGCTATACCAGATAGTGCCGGGGCTTATTTGTTAACGATAGGTGGTGGCGAATATGATATTTGTTTAGGCGATCGATTTGATGACAATGGTAACAAATTGCCACGTGATTGGTATGTAGCTGGCGATAATCAATGTCAAACAGTTTCGTTTGCGAAAGATACTGCTGTAGAAGCTAGCACCATTAATTTTCTTGTAAAACGAGCGGATGCTAAAATTATCGGTGTTTTTAAAAATCCCAATGGCAGTTTTCCCAGTAATGGATCGGTTATGTTTTCTCAAGAGGGGTTATGGTTTAATAGTGGTGTTAATCGAGACAACGGAGCATTCGAAGTGGCCTTAGTAGGCAATCAATCTTATCAAGGTCAGTATCAATCTCAAAGTACCGGCGAACATATGTATTGGGATACTGATAGTGTACGGGTAAATACCAATCAAACGGTAGATTTAGGTACTATAACACTAAAAGAACGCGATGTAGTATATACAGCCACGGTAAAAGATAATAACGGCACGCCTGTGCCACATATTTATGTGGATGCTTGGCAAGAACGTGGTGGCTGGACACACGCGGAAACCGATCAAAACGGAGTAGCGACACTTTATTTATACGAAGGATCTTGGAGTATTCGTCCGTCTACCTGGAATACCGCCACTTATATTTATTCCGGCAAAGAAGACCGCGTGCAATTAGCCGCTGGCAGTAGTGCTAGTGGAGCTTTTACACTAACAGCTACTACTTTAGTTGTAACTGCATTAACCAACACAGCTGATGGTAGCGCGGCCAGCGTGACTGGTTGGGTGAATTGTTGGCAACCGGGTAATAATTTTGGTTTTGGTGGCCAGGTGCGTAATGGTACCGGCACGTTTGGAGCGATTGCCGGTGATTTTCAGTGCAACTTAATGGTTAATGATGAAAGTTATCAAGCGGCCGGCGAAACACGCACCACTTTTACCGCCGGTGTAAATACTACACTTAACTTTACATTGCTACGTCGGACGGCCACAGTAACGGTATATATTAAAGATCAAGATGGTAAATTGGTAGATGCGAAAAACGGGCGCGTTTCGGCTCGCAGCACGGCTAGCGGTATGATAGATAAAAGATTAGAAAGTGGTCAAGTTGCGTTACGCTTGGCACCGGGTAGCTATAATTTAGGAATTTGGTTTGAAGGTGATCAAAGTAAATATATTTCCAGTCAAGGTCCAAACAGCGGTACGGATGTAACTGTGGTTGATAACGACGCACTAAGTAAAACCTTAACTGTGTTTGCAGTGAGCGCCACATTAGAGGCGACGGTTAAAGATAATGATGGTAATCCGGTTAGTGATGCTTGGGTACACTGCGGTAATTGGCCGGAATTAAAAGGCACAGTAAAAATGGATGATAAGAATTCTAAAATCATTGAAAGCGGCGCACCAACTGATGCTAATGGTAAAGCGACAGTTGGTTTAGTAGCTGGACATGAATACGAATGTAATGTAGGAGTAAAATCCGAAACATCTGATTTAGTTGGTTCAGCCTCTCAAACCATTGATTTTACTACCGCTAAAAAAGCTACCGCTAAATTTATTTTACAAAAAGCCAATGCTAAAATTACTGGAAAAATTACCATGGCTGATGCAGCGGATATTACTACCAAAGATTTAAATAATATCTGGTGCCATGCTTGGTCCGATGAGGGTTATAATTCTTTTGGTGATGGTTCGGCGAATAAATACACGTTAAACGCTATAGTTGGTACGTGGAATGTGTCCTGTGGCGGTGAAGCCACCACTGCTAACGGTAAACGACAGTGGTATTCCAGTCCGCGCACCGTAGTAACCATCACTGCAGCTGGTACAGTAACGCAAGATTTAGTATTAGCTAAATCTTTATTCGAAATTCCGGAATCTTATTCAGAAACATTTGATTCCACTCAACCAAAAAGCATTACCTTATCTGATGGAACACGTTTAAATATTCCAGCGTACGCGTTAGCCACCGATGGTAATGTAACGCTAACCGCTGAACCAGAATTACAAGCGATTGAAACATATACCGATGGATTAGCTAACATACCTT
>Ga0172379_10002735_pt1 | contig 30259 bp, 28 predicted proteins | sample GrowelOW334metaG_FD_119756 | JGI IMG/M metagenome (GOLD analysis project Ga0172379, IMG submission 119756) | Groundwater microbial communities from an aquifer near a municipal landfill in Southern Ontario, Canada - Groundwater well OW334 metaG | ecosystem: Environmental > Aquatic > Deep...
TACGATGTCACAAACTTTATTCATGTGCCGGGGGATGTTCATTATGTTTGGCATTTTGCTTCGCCAGCCAGCCCGATTGATTATTTAAAACTGCCGATTCAAACATTGAAGGTTGGATCAATAGGAACACATAAAGCGCTTGGATTCACCAAGGCGAAAAATGCACGCTTTCTGATTGCTTCAACTTCAGAATGTTACGGCGATCCTGAAGTGCATCCGCAGGTGGAAGAATACTGGGGAAATGTGAATCCGGTTGGTCCGCGCGGAGTGTATGATGAAGCAAAACGTTTCGCCGAAGCAATGACGATGGCGTATCATCGCTACCATGGAGTGCAAACCCGCATTGTAAGAATTTTTAATACGTACGGCGAACGGATGCGCGTTGAAGATGGCCGTGCAATTCCGGCGTTTGCGTCTCAGGCGTTGCGCGGTGAAGATGTAACGGTGTTCGGTGATGGTTCGCAGACGAGAAGCGTCTGTTATGTTTCCGATCTTATTGATGGTATTTACAAGCTCATGATGTCTGATTATTCAATGCCGGTGAATATTGGTAATCCGGAAGAATTGACAATGCTGGATCTGGCAAAAGAAATTATCGCATTGACGAATAGTAAAAGCAAGATCGTATTCAAAGAACTCCCCACAGATGATCCCAAAATACGGCAACCGGATATTACGAAAGCGCGTACAATATTAGGATGGGAACCGAAAGTGAACCGAAAGGCGGGGCTTCCAAGAACGATTGAGTATTTTCGAAAAGCAATTAACAAATAGCCATTAACAATTGACAGTGAACAATAAACAATAAACAATGAAGATCAAAATCTTTAGTTAAAAAATTAAAAACCAAAAATAAAAGATCAAATTTTTTGCCATAGAAAAAATACAATAAACGAATACCGTGTGTCATTGCGAGCGAGTGTTCCATACGAGCGTGGCAATCTTTTTGAGAACCACGGTAATCATAACACAGATGACACAAAGGCACAAAAAATTTGAACGGTTCACTGAATAAATAGATGAACATCAAAAAGACATCATATGACGACACAAAATTTTTTAAGAACAATGTTCGCGGCGACTATAGTGATGATTTTTGTTCTGCCAATCGAGAATCTTTTCGCGCAGCAATTATCACCAAGCCAAGTTGAAGAAGCGAAACGACAATTGGGTGTCATGTCTCCCGATGAGATTGATCAGAAATTAAAATCTCTTGGCATGACAAGGGAAGATGCGGAAAAACGGGCAAAGGAAAACGGTATTAATCTTAATGAATACCTGCTTGGATCTACGGGGGCTTCTTCTGCAAACACAGGTTTATTACCGTCAACACCGATTCTTGAATCGGGTCCACAAACTGATACACCTCTTAATAAATCATTGATCGAAAAAGATTCTGAGAAACCAAAGACAACATCCCCTTCTCCCAAACTTGACGGGTTGCCGTATTTTGGATATGATATTTTTACGACAACCCCGGCGTCATTTGAACCGAACGCTTCAGGTCCTGTTGATGCGGATTATCAGATTGGTCCGGAGGATATTCTCCGCGTTACTATTTGGGGACAAGTGGAACAACAGACAGAAGCGGAAGTTGATAAAGATGGAAGAATATTTATTCCAACCGCAGGTCCTGTTGTTGTCTCTGGTCTTACACTTCAACAGGCGAATACAGTTTTGACAAAACAGCTTTCGCGGTCATTTCAAGGATTAGCAGCGAATCCGCCGACAGTTTGGTTGGATGTTGCGCTTGCAAAGATCCGCCCGAAACGCGTCTTCATTATGGGTGAGGTGAAAAATCCGGGCGGGTACACGGTGAATAGTTATGCAAATGTATTTAATACACTCTTCGCTGTTGGTGGACCGACAACGAATGGAAGTTTGCGCGAAGTTCGCTTGATTCGCGGTAACAAAGTCATTGCACGCGTCGACTTATATTCATATCTCACTGGTGCAGAAAAGAATAATGATGTACGAGTACAAAGTAATGACATTATTTTCATTCCTGTGCGAAAGAACACAATCTCGATCAAAGGGGAAGTTCGGAAGCCTGGAATTTATGAAATGCTGCCAACCGAAAATATGCAAAAGTTATTGGAGTTTGCGGGGGGTGCCATTGCAACAGCGTATCTTGAACGAATCCAAGTCGCGAGGATTATCTCATTCAAAGACCGGAAGAGAAATGAGTTTGATAGGCAGATTGTTGATGTAAATTTCCGTAGTATTGTGGCAAATCATAAGGAATATAAACTTGAAGACGGCGACGAGATCACTCTTTTCTCTATTCTTGATATGGTGAAAAATTATGCTGCTATTTCAGGATCGGTCTTGCGTCCCGGTGCGTATCAACTGCAACCGAAGATGCGGTTGGTAAATCTTATTTCCCTTGCTGATAGCCTACAGCCGTACGCATATCTTAAGCGTGCCGATATTCTTCGTACACGGTCGGACAAGACGTTGCATTCTATTCAAGTGGACCTTTCAAAAGCTCTTCAAGGAGATCCTCTGAATAATATTTTGATCGATAGCTTGGACCAAGTCAAGATTTATTCCAAATATGATGTGGAAATTACCAGCGAACGAACTGTTTCCATTTCAGGGCATGTAAAGAATCCAGGATCGTTTCCCTATTCCGATAGTTTACGATTGTTCGATCTTATTTTTCAGGCAGGTGGATTACAAGATTCGTTATTTCGTGCACAGACATTTCTTTACAGAGGTGAATTATTACGGCTAAGTCACGATAATCGAACAAAACTCTCAATTCCTTTTGATCTGGCGGCGTTGTTGGATAGCGTGCCGGAGATGAATATACCGCTCTCGCCTATGGATGAAGTTATCATCCATGACATTGGAGTATCACAGCTTAAAAGTGAATTTGTGGAAATTCATGGCAGTGTTAAAAAAACGGGACGGTATACTCTTTCAAATAATATGAAACTTACTGATTTAATATTATTGGCAGGAGGATATACCGAGGATGCGTGGACATTGCAGGCCGAGATAGCCAGACTTGATCGAAAGAAAGCAGATGATACCTTATCCTACATATATTTTTCTAATCTTCCGGACTTAAAAGATACGAGTGCTGTCAAAAATTTTTCCTTTTTTGAAACTACACGTGAAAAAGATTTATCATTAAAACATCGGGATCAGATATTTATCCGTCCTGATCCAAATTTTGTATTACAACAATTGGTGACTATTAATGGTGAAGTAAAATTCCCTGGGGAATACACCTTGCGAACCCATAACGATTATCTTTCAGAAATTATTGATAGAGCAGGCGGAAAGACGAGTGCTGCATATTTGCGTGGCGGCAAGCTAACTCGTAATGGTGAACGTGTCAATGTCGATTTTCAAAATGTGTACGAATCGCCAAAGGGTGACGAGGATATTATCATGCATGCTAAAGATGTAGTGTACATCCCCAAGAAGCCAAATGCTGTGAGGGTTGGCGGGGAAGTGAATAACCCCGGTATTTTGGGTTACATTGACGGTGATAATTTATGGGATTATGTTGATCGCGCTGGCGGATTAACCGACAGTGTTCAATATATTTTACTTACTCATCCCAACGGTAATACAGAAAAATTCACACCGGGTTTGTTCTCCGGCAGCTCTACTATTTATGATGGATCTATAATCATTGCGACAAAAATTCCTCCGCCTGTTGCGAAGGAAAAGAGTGAAGATCTTTTTGTTCTCATCCGGGATTTATTTGCTTTAACGGCAAGTTTGTTAACGGTGTTGGTATTAGCAAAATCACTGTAATATATTTAAAAACATATGATAGAAAAAATAACCGATCACAACGGTGTTGAAATTGCTCTAATTATCAGAAGTAATTTTCGGGTTGATGCTACACAATTTTATTCTGCTCCTGAATACTCTCAACAGGTGGGTATCATCAAATATCCAAAAGGGGGAACAATTAAACCCCACTTTCATAATAAAGTTCAACGAGAGGTCACCTACACTCAGGAGGTTTTATTTATTCGTTTTGGCAGGGTGCGGGTCGATCTCTACACTAAGGAGCTACAGTTTTTGCAAAGCGTAACGTTGAACCAATATGATGTGATCTTTTTGATAACAGGGGGTCATGGATTTGAAATGCTGGAAGACTGCGAAATGCTTGAAGTAAAGCAAGGACCGTACAGCGGTGTTAGTTCTGATAAAACACATTTCAATGTACAAATTTACAAACAGGATCAATGAATATAGAGCAATTTTTTATCAAACTTGAAGCGCTGATTGTATTGGTCAAACCGTACACTGTACGACTGTGGGAAAAGCGGAAAGAGTTTATATTGATCAATGCTGCTTCATTAGTTCTGGTATTGATCTGGTTAATAGTTTTGTATACTCCGTCATACGAAGCAGAGCTTGTTATTTTTCCTGAATACGGAGGAACTACCGCAGGAGGTTCTATCTCTCAGTTAACGTCTTTGCTCGGTGTGAGCGGCGGTTCAGGTGCTTCAATGGAAATATATGAACGATTGGTAAAAACGCCGACCATCATAGAACCCGTCATCTATTCAAAATACTATTCCTATAAACTTGAAGATAGCGTTGATCTTATTACGCTGTTTAGTATTGAACCAAATTCGAGTTTAATGCCTCACCAACAGGGGCGCGGTATTGTGATAGAAATGATGAAGACCATGGATGAATTGGTCAGTACGTCGCTCGATATTCAAACAAAGATATTGACCGTTAAAGTGATCATGCCCGAAGGACAGTTGGCTGCCGATGTTGCGAATAGTATCGTTACTTCGTTGAATAATTATTTGAACACACGACGGAGGACAAAAGCGTCAAATCAGATGTTCTATCTTGAAAAACGATTGAACCAATTAAAAGATTCGCTCACGATCGCCGAGGAAACATTAAAGACATTTCGTATCAATAACAGGGTTATTGCACAATCCCCCGGTCTCATTTTGGATCAAAATCGATTGATCCGAAATGTTGATATCTTACAAGCCGTTTATATAGAGTTGACCAAACAACTTGAGCTAACCAGATTAGAAGCAATTCGAGAAACGCCGGTACTTAATGTTCGAGAGCCGGCTGCCGATCCGATTGAAAAACTTAATCCGAAAAGAAGATTGAAATTTAGTATGGCAATGTTCTTTTCGTTGGTCGCCTTGTTGATGTATTGTGTTTTTTTTCAAGAAATAAAGGATATCTATCAACGGATCAAACATATTTACGTTAGGGTATAAGAGAATGACTGTCAGAGGCAGTCTCAAGATTGGCATACAGGAAAAACAAGAATTAACGTATCAGTTTCAAAAACAGCAATGTCATGCCCGCTCAGATTTAGCGGGCATCCAATTTTTTATTCAGTGTATGATGTGTTCAGACCTGAAATAAATTTTTAAGAAAACGGATCGATGAATTTGAAATCAAATAATGATAATCAGTGGGATGTGATCATACAACCGCATGACCGGTTATTTCATATCAATTTCGCTGAAGTATACCGTTATCGTGATCTTCTTGGTCTTATTGTTAAAAGAGATTTTGTTGCATCCTATAAGCAAACTATTCTGGGTCCCTTGTGGTTCTTTATTCAGCCCTTGTTCACTATGGTGATGTACACATTTATCTTCGGTAAATTAGCAGGGTTCAGTACCGACGGACTGCCAAAACCATTGTTTTACTTGGTTGGCATAACAACATGGAATTATTTTTCCGATACGCTGAATAAGACGTCAAATGTTTTTAAGGACAACGCTTCAATTTTTGGGAAAGTGTATTTTCCGCGATTGATTATGCCGTTGAGTATTGTTGTATCAAATCTTGTAAAATTTGGAGTACAACTTCTTTTGTTGTGTTTCGTGATGCTCTTTTATGTGTATACAGGTGTGTCATTTTCTCCATCATACTACCTTGCATTTTTTCCCGTAGTGATTGTTCTGATGGCAGCACAGGGACTTGGTTTTGGCATGATTGTTTCGGCAATGACCACTAAATACCGCGACCTTGCATTTCTTGTAACATTCGGCGTACAATTGGCAATGTATGCAACGCCGGTAATTTATCCATTTTCTTCGGTTCCACCGCAGTACCAAGGTATCATTTCGCTGAATCCCATGACAGCGATCGTGGAACTATCACGCTTAGGGCTGCTCGGGCAGGGATATTTTTCAATGCAAAGTTTTGGGTATTGTGTTCTCTTTACGGTCAGTATCTTATTGATTGGAGTTATTATTTTTAATAAAGTGGAAAAGAATTTTGTTGATACGATTTGAACCATGAGTACAGTCATTAAAGTTGAAAATTTATCGAAGGCGTATCAATTAGGCCAGTTCAATACGGGAACAATCTCACAGGATCTTAACCGATGGTGGGCGCGGGTCCGAGGTAAAGAAGACCCCTTTCTTAAGATCGGAGAGAAAAATGTCCGGTCGACTAAGGGGACGAGTAATGTTGTTTGGAGTTTGAAGGATGTCAGTTTGGATATTGAGCAGGGAGATGCGATCGGTATTGTTGGGAAGAATGGCGCAGGCAAAAGCACGCTATTGAAGATTCTTTCCCGCGTTACCTCGCCGACACAGGGATTGGTTAAGATCAAAGGACGAATCGCTTCACTGCTGGAAGTGGGGACAGGATTTCATCCGGAATTGAGCGGACGAGAGAACATTTTTTTGAACGGTGCGATTCTCGGTATGCGGAAAAAAGAGATCGAACGGAAATTCGACGAGATCGTAGATTTTTCAGGAGTGGAACGGTACATCGACACACCGGTGAAACGTTACAGTTCCGGTATGTATGTGCGTCTTGCGTTTGCCGTTGCGGCACACTTGGAGTCTGAGATTCTTATTGTTGACGAAGTGCTGGCCGTTGGCGATGCTGAATTCCAAAAAAAGTGTCTGGGTAAAATGCAGGAAGTGAGCAAAGGGGAAGGGAGAACAGTGTTATTCGTCAGTCATAACCTTTCGGCGATAAAACAATTATGTTCAAAAGGGGTGTATCTTCGCGACGGAGAAATGATTATGGAAGGAACAAGCGAAGAGGCAATCGTTCAATACCTTTCATTTAATCAGAAAAAAAATCTTGTTGATGTCTACTCAAAACCGAACATTGAAGGAAAAGATATTGAACTGGTGTATGCGGAGGTTGTTGATGCTAAAAATCTACACAGAAAACAATTTGAAATTTCGGAAGAGATTACGATTAACTTGACAATGCACTGCAACAGAAAAATTCCCAGTGTGTATGGGTATATTGTTATAAAAAATAGACAAGAAGAGATTTTTATAGAATCGGATACATTTGATGTTCTGCCGAATAGTTTGGAGAATCTTCAGTTGGGTGATAATCGATTTCAAATAAAGATTCGCTCAAATACTTTGCCATTTGGCGATTACTTATGTTATGTATCATTTGCGTCTTCATTTTCCGATACATATTCAGTAGATATACCAGGAGAAATTTTAAATTTTACAGTGGTGGATACACTTACGCAACGGGGAACATCTCGTCGTTCAAAAACAGGCACATTATTAAAATGGGAATTACAACATGCTCTCAAATAAATCAATACTTATAACTGGTGGCACAGGCTCGTTAGGGAAAGAACTGACAAAAACTATACTTTCAAAATGGCCGGATGTGAAGCGTTTGGTGATTTACTCCCGTGATGAACAGAAACAATTTCAGATGGCGATGCAGTATCCGCACGAACAATACCCTCAAGTTAGGTTTTTTATTGGTGATATTAGGGATTTTGGTAGGTTGAAAATGGCGTTGAATGGAATTGACTATGTGATTCATGCTGCGGCAATGAAACATATTCCCATTGCGGAATACAATCCGATGGAATGTATCAAGACAAATATTGGAGGAGCTGAAAATGTTATTAATGCATCGTTGGAAACCGGCGTGAAGAGAGTAGTTGCTTTATCAACGGATAAAGCAGCGGCACCCATCAATCTGTACGGAGCAACAAAGCTTGTTTCCGACAAGCTCTTTATTACAGCGAACAATATCAAAGGCAATAATCCGATCGTATTTTCCGTTGTACGTTATGGCAATGTGATGGGTTCTAATGGTTCTGTAATTCCGTATTTTTTAAAGTTGAAAAGCAAAGGAAAACTGCCGATTACCGACCCAACAATGACCCGGTTTAATATTTCTTTGAGTGGCGGTGTTGATATGGTGATGCATGCTATGGAGTCTGCATGGGGAGGCGAGATTTTTGTGCCCAAAATACCTTCATATAAAATTTTAGATGTTGCCGAAGCAATAGGTCCGGAATGTGAAAAACCAATTGTAGGTATTCGCCCCGGAGAAAAAATTCACGAAGAAATGATTACTGTTTCCGATTCGTACTATACTTACGACCTTGGTAAATATTTCGTGATACTTCCTTCATTGCACAAATGGAAATTGGAAGAATACATTACCCATTTTAATGCAAAAAAAGTACCGCTGGGATTTTCTTATGATTCGGGGAACAATACAAAATGGGAAACAGTAGATTCTTTACGACAGTTGATTAAAAAACATATAGACGGAAACTTTCATGTTTAATACTAAACCAATACCGTACGGAAGGCAACATATTTCGGAGGAAGACATTAATGCCGTCGTACAGACGTTAAAGTCCGACTATTTGACTCAAGGACCGAAAATCAAAGAATTTGAAGATGCATTTGCTCGGTATGTTGGTAGCAAATATGCTGTTGCGGTAGCCAACGGAACCGCAGCGTTGCATCTTTGTACCCTTGTGATTGGTGTGAATGAACATGACAAGATTATTACGACACCAATCACTTTTGCTGCTTCGGCAAATTGTGTTCGGTATTGCGGCGGCGAAGTTGTTTTTGCTGATATTGATCCCTTGACATATCTATTGGATATCGAGAGTGTAAGGAAATTATTACTTACATCTCCGAAAGGAACTTATAAAGGGATCATTCCGGTTGATTTTGCGGGAAGAGCAGTTAATCTTGAGGAATTCAGAAAATTAGCAGATGAATTTGGTCTTTGGATTATTGAAGATGCCTGCCACGCTCCAGGCGGATATTTTGTTGACACAATAAAACAAAAACAGTTTTGCGGCAACGGCAACTTTGCTGAACTTGCTATTTTTTCTTTTCATCCGGTAAAACACATTGCCTGTGGTGAAGGAGGAATGGTTACGACGAACGATGAAGCATTATATAAAAAATTGCTGATCCTGCGGACCCACGGCATTACGAGAGATGCGGTATCGTATAAAAACAGTATTAGTTTTGCATCGGGATCGGAAGGGCAGACGGAATATCCCGGATGGTATATGGAAATGCAGTGGCTTGGGTTTAATTATCGACTGACTGATTTTCAGGCAGCGCTAGGTGTAAGTCAATTATCAAGGGCAGATACAGGGTTAGTGAGAAGAATTGAAATTGCTGCAAGATATGATAAAGCATTTAATCGAAAAGCATTTATCAAAGGACAATCGGGTATCATTGAAGGACATGCATATCATTTGTACGTTATTGAAGTGGAGAATCGGATTGGATTGTATAACTATCTACGCTCAAAAAATATCTTCGCTCAAATCCATTATATCCCGTGTCATCTAATGCCGTATTATAGACAACGGGGATGGAAAGATGGAGATCTGCTAAATGCAGAAAATTATTATAAGAACTGTCTTAGTCTTCCGATGTATCCTATGCTAACTGACGATGAACAGGATTTTGTTATTAGCACAATAAATAAATTTTATCAATAATGGGCAATCTCGCAATCATCCCTGCTCGTGGGGGAAGCAAAAGAATCCCACGTAAAAACATTAAAGACTTCTTGGGTAAGCCGATCATAGCTTACTCCATTGAGAAGGCTATTGAAAGTAAATTGTTTACAGAAGTGATGGTGTCGACGGATGATAAAGAGATTGCAGAAGTTGCGATAAGGTTTGGGGCGACTGTTCCTACACTACGGTCAGATAAAAATGCGAATGACACCGCAGTGCTATCGGATGTTGTTCGCGAAGTGATCAATGGTTATATAAAGAATGGACGAACATTCGATCTTGCGTGTTGTATTCTTCCAACGGCGCCTTTGCTCACGGTCGAACATTTGAAACAAGGATATGCGATGATGTCCGATCTCACGATCAATTCGGTTCGTCCGGTCGTTCGGTTTTCGTATCCAATTCAGCGGGCATTCCGGATGAATGGTAACCGCGTAGAAATGATGTATCCTGAATATCGTTTAATGCGCTCGCAGGATCTTGAAGTGGCATATCACGATGCCGGACAATTTTATTGGATGAGATATGTCGGCGGACTGGAAGAAGATCAGCGTGCTGGATTTGAAATTCCAGAACTGTATTGCCAAGATATTGATTTGCCAGAAGATTGGTTGATGGCGGAAATTAAGTATTCTGCAATAACAACCGGTCGTGTATCGTTGTGATGTCTTGGATTTTTCAGGTGATCAATCTTGGAAAAATTTTATAACTATTTTTGATAAAATAATATGATCCATTACATTTTTAATTATCAGGGGATTATTAATCAATATGAATACAGCTTACTTTGGAAATTTTTACGAAGATTTTAAAATAGGTGAAGAAATTCAGCATGCACTTTCAAAAACTATTTTTGAAAGTGACAATAATTTTTTTTGTCTCCTTACAATGAATCATCATCCTGTTCATCTGAATGAACATTATGCCAAACATCAAAAGCACGGAAAGATTCTGGTAGTGGGAACGCTCATTTTCAGCCTGACTGTCGGATTAACTGTCCAGGATATCAGCGGTAAGGCCATTGCGAATTTAAATTATGAATCGGTCAATCATTTAGCCCCTGTATTTATCGGTGACACCATTTATGCCAGAACAAAAATTCTGGAAAAACGGGAATCAAAATCAAACACGACGGCCGGAATCGTTCGTGTAGAGACTGTTGGATATAATCAGAACGGTGTTGACGTCATTACATTCACCAGAAATGTGTTAATCAAAAAGAGGGACATATGAGCAATCATAAAAACTTTAAGGTGATGCGGAGTTTGATGTTTGTTCCTGCACATAATGATAAACTCCTGGAAAGTGCGTCAAAAAAAGATGCCGACGTGTTATTGTTGGATATTGAAGATTCTGTACAGCCTTTTTCCAACAAACCGGTAGCCAGAAAGAATATCAAAGAGTGGGTCACCCAGAAATGCTTTGGCAACAGGATGATCTTTCCGAGAGTGAATGACCGTGAAAGTGGTCAATTGTTGAAAGATATCCAAGAACTGACAATTAATGGTGTTGATGGATTTATGTATCCGAAGTCAAAACGGGGAGAGGATATTTATTTTTTCGACAAATTACTCGAAACAATAGAATATGAAAAAGGTTTTCCAATCGGAACGTTCAAGATTCTTCCGCTGATCGAAACTTCGGCAGCGGTGCTCCATGCAGAAGAAATTTGCCGGTCGTCAAAAAGGGTTGTAGGGATTGCCTTCGGATGTGAAGATTTTATTACGGACCTCGGGGGAATCCATGATCCCGCAGGTCAAAGTTTGTATGTGCCTAGGGCAATGATTGCCATGGCGGCAAAAGCAGCCGGCGTTGTACCGATTGATACCGTGCATATTAGAGTCCATGATCTTGAGGATCTGGAGAAAAATTTACAATTAGCTAAAATTCTGGGATTCGAAGGCATGCTGGTGCTCAATCCGAAGGAAATTCCTCTTGTCCATCAATATTTCACACCGACAGAAGAAGAAGTGGTCAACGCCCGGGACATCATCTCACTGGCAGAAGCTGCCACGAAAGAGGGAAGGGGTGTCGCCGTGATCAATGGGAAATTTATCGGACCACCGATCCTGTTGGATGCTCACCGTGTATTAAAGCGGTATGAAGTGATCACTGCAATTGTACAGACAAATAAGTCCGCATGAAAAAACTAATAATAATCGGCGGTTTTGGAAATGGAACAGTTGTTCACTCCACAGTGGAGGATATCAATGCGGTACATCCGCAATGGGATGTGATTGGCTTTTTGAATGATAGAGAAACCGAGCCGATCAACGGTGTTCCAGTACTGGGAAAAATTGAGAAGAGTATCGTTGATGAGTTCCTTAAAGATTCGGATATACATTTTTTTTACACTCTAATTTCGGTAAAGATGAATCACAAATTTTTGTGGAAATTGAACCAACTAGAGATCCCGTTGCACCGTTTTGCCACTATCATCCATCCGACGGCGGTGGTTTCCAAATCTGCGAACATTGGGTATGGCACAAGCATCCAACCGTTCGTTTCGGTGGGACCAAATGTGACGATTGGAAATCACGTGCAGATCTATGCTCATGCTCTGGTAGGACACGGTGCTCATCTGGACGACTATTCGTACGTTGCCAATAATGCCTGTATCGGCGCAGATGTTCACTTGTTGGAGGGAGCGTATTTGGGTACCAACGCGACGACATTGGAGTTTATTACTCTGGGGAAATGGTCGATCACGGGTTTGGGTGCTGTTGTTTTGAAGGATGTGCCAGATTTTGCTAAAGTGGTAGGAAATCCGTCGCGTATTATTGGTTCGGTCGAGTAAAGTATGAATATTTTCATGCGGGTTGATGCAGGCGGGATTGTAGGTCTGGGACACTTTTATCGCAGCCTGAGACTTGCTCAGGAATTACAACGCCGGGGCCATCGCGTTGTTATGAGCCATACAAAGTCATCGTTTTGGGACAAGACAAAGAACTCTTTCGATGTACCTACGATAGAATTACCGGACGGACATGAAGAATCTGCGACGATAACGGCGATGCATGAGATGAATGCTGATGTATTGTATGTGGATGGATTGATCGAATGTTCAGAAGCGTTCATTTCGCAAATTAAAAAAAACTCGACGGTCATCTTTTATCAAAATGTTACGAAAGCAAAAGTATATGCGGATGTCTTTATTTATCCGTCGCTTCATCCTCAGGACGAATTTTTTGATGCTTTCCCCGGTTCTACTGAAGTGTTCAAGGGATTAGAATATTTACTTTTGGGCGAAAACGTTGTTCAACTTGGCGGGAAGAAAGTTGAGAATCACACAGGGCGGTGGAAAATAGCCATTGCAACAGGAGGGAGCGATCCACGTAACGTATTATTGCGCCTCCACTCAATAATGGATCATACATCGAACGCATCGGTAGACTTTTGCTATTTTTATGGTGTAGATTTTTTAAATAAAGCATCGATCCCGGCAAGCGTATTGCCCAATGTTTCGTTTGATGAATTTTCACTTTCGAAAATTAGGGAATGTGATGTTGTTATTGCGACATTTGGAATGCTGGTGTACGAGTGTATGTATTTAGGAATGCCGGTATTAAGTGTAGGACATCAAATTGCAAACGCACATGTTTCAAAAAAAATAGCCTCAACGACACAGGGGATTATTGATCTGGGATTGGTTGACGATTTGACAGCACAAAAGTTAAATTCTGTCGTGATGGAAGTTATTGCAACACCCGCATTGATGAGCATATTGTCCCGGCGGGCGGCATCTGTGATAGATAACAACGGCATCAATCGGGTTGTATCGATTATTGAATCATCAAAAAAGAAAATTGCTTTATGAGCGGCACATACATTATTGCTGAATTATCGGCAAATCATAATAATGATTTTGGTATCGCGGTAAAATCCGTTGAAGCTATTGCTCAAACCGGCGCCAATGCAGTAAAAGTGCAGACGTTTACGCCGAAGTCGTTAACATTGGATGCAGACAATGAGTATTTCGGACCCCGGATTGAGGGACTTTGGAAGGGATGGCGTCCGTGGGATCTGTTCAAAATTGCATCAATGCCGTATGAATGGCAGCCGAAACTTAAAAAAATTGCCGAGGATTTAGGAATGGATTTTTTTTCTTCTCCGTTCGATAAAGAGGGTGTTGATTTCCTTGAATCCATCTACGTCCCCTCGTATAAAGTTGCATCCCTGGAAATATCTGATCTTCCGTTGATTAGCTATATAGCGGAGAAACACAAACCGATGATCATCTCTACCGGAGTGGCAGATGAACAGGATATTGTGGAGTGTTTACACGTCTGCAGAAATGCTGGAAACAACGATATCACACTTCTTAAATGTACGTCCGAATATCCTGCAACAATCGAAGCTGCAAATCTCAGCACGATACCGGATATGATCAAACGCTTCGGTGTTCGCGTTGGAGTCTCCGATCACACCATGGGAAGTATTGTTCCGGTGGTGGCGGTAAGTCTCGGCGCAACAGTTGTGGAAAAACATTTTATTCTCGACCGTTCCAAGGGTGGACCTGATTCAGCATTTTCTATGGAGCCGTCGGAATTTACTGCAATGGTATCAGCTGTGCGTGATGCAGAAAAAGCACTTGGAATTGTGAAGTACGATGTTAGTGAGAAGGATAAAAAAAGACGCCGTTCACTTTTTGTGGTAGAAGATGTAAAAAAAGGAGAACAGTTTACGGAACGAAATATTCGAAGCATCAGGCCCGGAGCCGGATTGCCGCCGAAACATATAGACGAGATCGTGGGTAAAGTTGCGGCAAACGACATAAAAAAAGGAACACCGCTGGATTGGACGTTGATCGCGTGACATCTAACGTTGGAATCTTGAACCAAACGCCGAATCAGACAAGGGTGCTAGGCATTCCGATCCCCGGTCCAATAAAGACCGAATTTAATTATTCGTATGGCGACAATCACATTGCCGCGAAGTATTGCGGATATGATTCAGTTCCCGGGCATATCAGCGGTGAGTGGCAGCATGGATGGATCGTTCCGGAAAGAAACGTTCATCCTGAATTTGTTGTGGGGAGCGATGGGCTTTCGCGCACTCGTAAACAGCGTCGGTATTTTGTCGCTCGAAAAGATCAGCAAGAATATCTTCAATCGCAAGAGTACAGCGATGTGGTGGCAATTGGTCTCCCGATTGTCTATGTCGATAAACCAAAAGTGGAGCGGATTTCGGGATCGTTATTGGTGATGCCCATTCATTCGCTTTCGGATACACAGGAACGGTGGAACGACGAGGAATATGCTCAGTACATCGAATCCATTGCGCACAATTTCAACAAAATCGTCTTATGCGTGCATAGTTCCTGTTACAAAAAAGGGAATTGGATCAAGGCGTTTCAAAAGAGAAGTATTCCTGCGGTGATCGGCGCCGATCCGGAGGATGGTAATACGTATGAACGGTTAGCAACTCTCTTCTCCCGTTTTGAATTCGTTACTACCAATGCAGTCGGCTCGCACATTGCGTATGCGGCATATTTTGGTGCAAAGCCTTCCGTTGCAGGACCGAAACCGTATTTTGAAAAGCGGGATTATGAGCGGTTGACATTCTATAAAAATGCTCCTGAAGTGCTGAACATTGTGGCGGAATGGAATGCAGACAATCGGTACAAAAAGATATTTCCTTTTCTGTTTGTTGAACCGCATATTGGAGTGAACGCACAGAAATGGGCAGAGCAACAACTTGGAGAACAGAATAAAAAATCGCCGAACGAGCTGAAACATTTATTCGGCTGGTCACTTGAATATCGTTTTCGAAAGATCGTTATGTCTTTTATTAGTGTAATAAAAAAGAAGGTCAAATTTTCACTTGTTATATTAGTTGTTATTCGAAAACGATTGTTTGCTCGACGATTCGTCAATGAGTTGAAAATTTTCACGCATATGACGTTTGATGAAAAATATGCTCTATATTGGTTCACTCAAAGGCTGCCTGAGAATGCGATCTGTGCAGAAATAGGAAGTTATCTTGGTGCAAGTTCGTGTTTTATCAGTGCGGGTATTGCTCGGTCAGGGAAACTGTATTGTATTGATACGTGGGGGAACCATGCAATGGCATACAACGAAAGTGACGGCAATGATACCAATTTGGTAGAAAAGGATACGTATGCTGAATTTCGAAAGAACACTGAACAGTATCGTGATAGAATTATTGAATTACGAGGCTGGAGTACTGAAGTTATTGATGAACTAAAAAAGAAAGAGCCGGTGTTGGATTTTCTTTTTATTGACGGCGACCATAACTATGAGGGGGTAAAAAAAGATTGGGATCTCTATCGTCCGTTATGCACAAAAAATACTCTTGTTGCGTTTCACGATACGGGCTGGGCAGAAGGCGTTCAACGAGTGGTTAAAGAAGATGTTTCACCGATTGCGACACTGGTAAAAAAGTTACCCAATATGGAGATCTATTCAATAAAATAATGAAAGCATCAGTCATCATTCCAACATGTAATCGCGCCGATCAGTTGTTCAAGTCAATGAACAGTCTCTTGAATATTGATTTTGATAAGACACAATATGAGATTATTGTTGTTGATAATGGGTCAAAGGATTCTACCAAGCAGGTAGTTGAACAGTGTACACAAGAATATAGTGATCATCACATACGATATTTTTTTGATGATATTCCGGGGTTACTCACAGGAAGACATCGAGGTGCCAAGGAAGCGTTGAGCGAGATATTGGTATTTGTTGATGATGATATTGAGGCAGACAAAGGGTGGCTTTCAGCGATCGTTGACACGTTTTCCACACACCCCGATGTTCATCTTGTCGGCGGTAAGTGTCTGCCAAAATTCGAAAAAGCTCCTCCTGAATGGCTGGAGTATTTTTGGAATCTACTTTCTGGCGGCGGAAAATACATGGGAGAATTGAGTCTGATTGACCTTGGTGATGAAGAAAAAGTGATCGATCCAATGTTTGTGTGGGGACTTAATTTCTCAATTCGGAAATCAACACTGTATGAGTTCGGCGGCTTTCATCCCGATGTTATGCCCCCCCAATATCAACATTTACTAGGTGACGGAGAGACGGGAATATCCTTGAACATGAAAGTAAAAGGGTATAAAGCGTATTATCATCCCAAAGCAAAAGTTTATCATGATGTTCCTGCAGAACGAATGACAATTGCATATTTTGATAAACGGTATTTTTATCAGGGAGTTTGTAATTCGTATACAACTGTACGAAAGAATGGCGGTATCGTTCATATCCCCGCTCAATTGAATATTTTAAGAAAAGCTACGGCAATATTAAAACAGTCGTTTGGGTTGAATTTGAGAACATCTAAAAAAACAATTCAATCAGATGCGGGCTGGGAAAAGGATATGCTGCTTACTCGGTTTCAATCCATTCAACAAGCGGGGTATAATTTTCATCAAGAGATGGTGCGTAAGTCTCCTGAAGTGTTACATTGGGTCTTAAAAGAAAATTATTTTGATTATAAACTGCCGGTACAATAATCAGCAAAACGGAACAGCCTTTTTATTAATATAGATTGATGATGTATATAATGACAAAATTTGAAATGTTCTATCGAAAATGGTTTGGAACATATTCTTTAAACTATTTTACGTTTCTTCTTTTCATGGTTGTCTCATTGCCGTGTATTTCTGTAGGGCAATTTGCAAGCGTTACAAAAATTTGGGATAAAGCACCTCACAATGGCTTTACCGATATTATTTATTTCAACAATAGATTTTTAATTTGTTTGCGTGAAGGTCAAGACCATGCATCATTTGATGGAAAATTGAGGGTCATTTCGTCCATTGATGGAAATCATTGGGAGAGTGTCGATTTGTTCGTTGATACTTCAGGGGATCTACGAGAAGCAAAATTTGCTGTATCACCAGATGACCAATTGATGTTATCAGGTCCGGTTGCTACCGACATTCGTACTAAACATCAAACAAAAAAATGGTTTTCGAAGGATGGAATACTTTGGTCATCACCAGTTAATATTGGAGATAAGAACAATTGGCTTTGGCGTGAAACGGTCTATAATACAATTGCATATTCTATAGGTTATCCAACCGGTTATCCGAATAATGATTTGCGCCCGCCTGTTAAAATGTATGTTTCTTCTGATATGGTAAATTACGTTGTGAAAATTGATTCATTAGTTAAAGGAAATGAGACAACATTACGATTTTTTTCTAACGACAGTGCCATAGCACTAATTCGTCGAGATCCGCAAAATGCTTTGATTGGAAGATCTAAAAGTCCCTTTACTGAATGGAAATGGTACGATTGTGGCTATAGGTTAGGAGGACCAAATTTTATCATTTTGCCAAATGGTAGAATTTTTGGCGGCGCACGTTTTTACGATGGTGGAAGGGAACATACTGCGTTATTTACTATTGATAAGAATACCAATCAAGTCAAAAAGTATGTGGAACTTCCCTCGAGTGGTGATAATGGATACCCGGGAATTGTTATCGTAAACGATACGGTATGGATCAGTTATTACTCTAGCCATGAAGGGAAAGCGAGCATTTATTTGGTAAAGATAGGGTTAGATATTGTTACAGATACTGCCGTACCAAATTTTGGACCTAAGACATTCAATCTTTTCCAGAACTATCCAAATCCGTTTAATCCGAAGACGAGAATTACGTATTCGCTGCCAAATAACAGTACCGTACGCATGACGATCTATAATCCGCTTGGTCAGATTGTGGATGAAATTGAAAAGGGACAACAATATGCAGGAGTAAACGGATTTGAATGGAGTACAACGTCTGCTTCAGGAATGTATTTTTACCGTCTCGAAGCAGTCAGCACCAACGATCCGAATGCACGTTTTGTGCAGACAAAAAAAATGATTCTAATAAAATAATATAACTATTCCACAGAAGGATATTTTGCGTGATACCTGTTAATGAACCGCTGTTAAACGGCAATGAAAAAAAATACCTGAATGAGTGTATTGATACGGGCTGGATTTCTTCCGAAGGTCCATTCATTAAAAAATTTGAGGAGCTTTTTTCAACACGAGTTGGAAGAAAACATGGCATTGCGGTAAGCAACGGATCCGTTGCGCTTGATGCCGCGGTTGTTGCATTAGGAATTGGAAAAGGTGATGAAGTAATTCTGCCGACATTTACGATCATCTCATGTGCAGCCGCAATTGTTCGTGCAGGGGCAACACCGGTTGTCGTTGATGCAGATCCTGTTACATGGAACATGGATATTAATCAGATCGAATCGAAGATCACCTCAAAAACAAAAGCGATTATGGTGGTTCATATTTATGGATTACCCGTTGATATGGATCCGGTGTTGGCGATAGCGCAAAAACATGGACTGTATATTATTGAAGATGCTGCCGAAATGCATGGCCAAACATACAAGGGAAAACTGTGCGGCAGTTTTGGAGTTATTTCAATATTTAGCTTTTATCCGAATAAACATATTACCACCGGTGAAGGGGGAATGATTGTAACCGACGACGACCGACTTGCCGAAAAATGCCGTTCGCTTCGCAATCTCTGTTTTCTACCGCAGAAACGGTTTATTCACGAAGAGCTTGGTTGGAATCTTAGAATGACGAATTTGCAAGCAGCCTTAGGGCTTGCACAATTGGAGCGGTTGGATGAATTTGTTGTACGGAAACGAGCAATGGGAAGATTGTATACAAGTTTATTTTCAGGCATTGAAACTATTGAACTCCAACCGGTCAAAACTTCGTACTCAGAAAATATCTTTTGGGTCTATGGCATGATCCTTAAAGAAAACATTCCATTTGATGCGGAAGCTGCAATGAAAAAACTTGCAGACAAAAAGATCGGCACACGCCCGTTCTTTTGGTGCATGCACGAACAACCGGTATTTCACAAAATGGGTCTATTTAAAAATGAACAGTATCCTGTTGCTGAACGGATGGCTCGCCGCGGCTTTTACATTCCAAGCGGAATGGCATTAACTCAGGATCAAATTCAAGAAGCTGCAAAAATTGTTAAGGGGATATTACAATGAGTGTGTTCGGAAATTATTCGCAATATTATGATCTGTTGTATAAGGATAAAGATTATCAGGGTGAAACAGATTTTATTCATTCGTTGATCCAAAAGAACCATCCTTCGCCAAAGACAGTATTGAACTTGGGCTGCGGAACCGGCGCACATGATTTTCTTTTATCGAAGTATGGATATGAATGTGTCGGCGTTGATCTTTCAAACGATATGCTTGCAATGGCGAAAGAAAAACAAAAGCGTTTATCGAATAGTTCGGTCTCATTTCACCAGGGGGATGTTCGTACCGTACGATTGAATAAGAAGTTTGATGTTGTCGTTTCGTTGTTTCATGTATTAAGTTATCAGGTGACCAACGATGATGTAATGAAGATGCTTCAAACGGTAAAAGAACATTTAAACCCCGGCGGAATATTTATTGTAGATTTTTGGTACGGTCCAGCGGTATTAACCGAACAACCAAGTGTAAAAGTGAAGCGATTGGAGAACGAAGCGATTAAGGTTGTACGCATTGCAGAACCCAAAATTGATGTGAACAAGAATTTTGTTGACGTGAATTATTCAATCACGATTGAAGAAAAAGCAACGCATGTATTTTCATCGCTGTATGAATCTCACAGGATGAGATATTTTTTTCTGCCGGAACTTGAGCAATACCTCCATCTACAGCAATTGCCGATACTATCTTCTGCAAAATGGATGACTACAGAGCCTCCATCCACAGACTCGTGGGGTGTACATGTTATTGCCAAAGCTCGTTAGAATGGTAATGTCATGTCCTCATTAACCAATATTGCGTTTGTACTGTACCGATACGGTCTCGAAGTCTCACCGACAGTAAAAGGGGTTAGCGAATATTTTGCTTCTAAGAATATTTCCTGCAATATTTTTATTGATGAATTGCAACGGGAACGATCGTTTTCACTGCCGCATGCTATCGTTCATGAAGTAACACCATTTTTTCTTTCTTCATCGTTTGAAGCAAAATGTCTATCGTTCATTTCCATGGTTCCGTATGTGCGTTCGAGATTGAGCCCGTGGCTTCGAACTTTTTTCCTCTCATGCAGGAACAAACAGTTTGGTTCATTTCTTTCAACATCGTTACAGCAATATCGTTATATCCTCTGTTTTGAATTTCATTCTCTCGCCATGATTGCGCGGAGCGGTATCCCGCTTGAGAACGTACTATATTTTTCTCTTGAGCTTGAACAATTAATGATACAGTATCCAAAGGAATATTGTTCTGAGCTGTTGAGCCGTTGCCGCGGGTGTATCATTCAAGACAACCTGCGTGCAGATGATCTGAATAAATATCTCGGCAGATCGTTGAAATTTGGTTACCTCCCAGTTTCGCGCTCTCCGGTTCCTTTTTTCCCTCAATCAACGAGTCATGATGTGTCGATTGTTTTCTCGGGATATTTTGCCAGCTGGTCATGTTTGGAAGAGATCGTCAGCGCCTTTAAGGGAATGGAGAGGCATGACGGATGTTCTTTAACATTACAAGGTCATGCCGTTGGCACCGAAGGATATCTCGATGCGATTCAAAGAATGGTCGTCAAGGATGAAACAATATCAATGATGACGGAGTTCTTGAGCGATAATGATCACCTTGATTTTTTACGAAGACATCATATAGGGCTTGCACTCTATCGGGCTGACTCTGATCTTTCCAATTGGAACAATCTTCTTTTTTCGTCCGGAAAAATTGCCAACTACGCGTGGACGGGATTGGCGATTATGACGAACATTGATTCACCACTGACCAAAGAGCCGCCGTTCATTTACGTGGATGAAATTTCTCCAAAGTCATTCGAACAAAGCATCAAGAAGTATGAGATCGATCGGGAACAATACCACGAATCGGCAAAGAAATTTGCACTAGATCATTACAATCTATTCTCGCATATGCAGAAGATAGAGAAAACATTCCTTCCGGATAAGGAAGAATAATCACCGATGATCAATGGTTTAACCATACTTCTATTCTTGATACTGTTTGTTTTGATACTCCAAAACAAACAGACAACTGCATTGATGATTATTGTATTCCTTATCCCGATCAATTTTATTCCATTCCCCGGTAACGGTTTGTTGTTGAACATGAGTGCTTATGGTATTTTATTTTTTTGGATAATTTCTAAAATGATTGGAAAGAAGCCTGAGGGAGAGAACGCAATGGTATTCCGACTTTGGCCTCTGTATACGATGATCTGTATGGGATTGATCTTCGGATTGATCAACAGTGGACAGATACAACGATATGATACGTTTGCAAAAGCAACACCCGAAAATCAAATGATGAATATTACGGTATTTATTTTCATCGTTATTATTTTCGCGAAAATATTTAATCAATACGCTAAAGAGCAAGATGTACAAAGAAAACTTATTTCGGCATTTATTGCATCAAGCTTTTTTCACCTTATATCAAATCTGGCATCCGTAACTTTCTTACGGAGCATCGTTCCGCAATTTTTAATTAGTAAACCGACAATAACGTATGAAAGTACGTTTGGCATTGTCATCCCGCGATATGGGGCACGTCTTGGCTCGTATGAATTTGTTGCGGACTTTGCACTTATCGTCATGGCATTTGCGCTGATCAATCTTGCGTATGGAAGAGCCAAATGGTTATCGCTTGGCGGAATTGTGGCTTCATTGATTATTGGTATTATGTCCGGAACACGGTCGCTGTACGTCATCCTTGCGATTTTCATCCTCGTGATTTTATACTATCAACGCAGAAAATATACAACGGCTATTAAATATATTGGCATTGTCGGCGTTATGGCTGTCGTTCTTTCGCCAATTATCTATAATTACATACAGAATTCACCGTTATTTGCACGTATCTTGGATACCATTTATCGATATCAAATGTACGGTTTCGTTGGAGCATCTAATCGGAACTTTGAGGCGGGATTTGATTCATTGGTCAATTTTGGAAGTATCTTTGGTCTTGGTTCGTATTTTCTATACACCCTTGGTCCCAGCGAGATAGTTTCCCATAATCTTTTGTATGCTATGTTTGGGAAATATGGATTGTTCGGAGTTGTGTTTATGCTAATGCTGTTTTACAAGGGATATTCAGGTTCAAAAAGGATCATGAAGATATCTGCTGAGGAACGGATTCGAAGCGAAGCAATTTTTTTTATTGCAGTACTGTTTGCTCTGTTCGCTCAAGAAATGAAATATTCTTTTATTAGAGATATATCATCTATTCTAGTGTACACATTCTTTTTTTGCACGCTGTTTATGTTTACAAATAGCACGAACATCGTAGAAAATCAACCGGCACATGAGTAAGGTTATTACAAAATTATACGGCGGTTTGGGAAATCAAATGTTTCAATATGCTGTTGGGCGTAGTCTTTCATTGGCATTGAATAAACAATTACTGATTGACACATCGTCATTTGAATCGTATACTCTCCGTGCATTCGAACTGGATTGTTTTTTGCTGCAGCCTGTAATTGCGGAGAAGGAAGTGATGGATCGTATACTCTATTCTGCTTCACCCATACGGATGATTTACCATTATTTAAAGATATTTGCAAAGAACGGCAGTATTCCTATTCGAAAATACAACGAGCCGCATTTCCATTTTGATCCGAATGTCTTTTTGCAGCATGGAAATATTTATCTGGATGGCTATTGGCAAAGCGAACGATATTTTAAAGATGTAGAACATGCTATTCGTAATGATTTTCGTTTTAAACAAGAGCCGGATCCTTTGAATAATGATCTTATACAAAAAATGGGGCGTGAATGTTCGGTCAGTCTTCATATCCGAAGAGGGGATTATGTAGCAGATGAACGATCGAATGCTGTCCATGGAACGATGGGGATAGAATACTATAAAAATGCAGTACAGTATATTGCGGAACGAGAAGCGAAGCCGCAGTTTTATATATTTTCAGATGACCGGCAATGGATAGAACAAAACTTTAAAATTCCATTCCCTACAACGTTTATCTGCCATAATACGGGTTCAAAAAGTTATGAGGACATTCGGTTGATGAGTATGTGCAAACATAATATTATTGCGAACAGCAGTTTTAGTTGGTGGGGTGCGTGGCTAAACAATAACGCCAATAAAATTGTTATTGCTCCAAAGAAATGGTTTAATGATCCGGCAAAAGATACTAAGGATCTAATTCCTGAGTCGTGGATAAAACTTTAAGACATCATGCATAATCCAAAAGTAACTGTCCTTATGCCCGTCTATAATGGCGAACGATATCTTCGGGAATCCATTGAAAGCGTGTTACATCAAACATATACGGATTTTGAGTTTTTGATCATCAACGACGGATCAACTGATAGAAGTGGTGAGATTATTGAAACATATAATGATCCACGGATACGATTGGTCAGTAATGAAAAGAATCTAAAACTAATTACCACTTTAAATAAGGGATTAGCATTAGCACAAGGTGAATATATTGCGCGAATGGATTGCGATGATATCAGTTTGCCGCACCGGTTGATGAAACAGGTAGATTTTATGGAACTGAATACTGATGTGGGACTTTGCGGCAGTTGGCTGGAGCAATTTTCTCAGAAAGGAAAGCGAGTTTGGAAAGTTCCTCATCGTGATGCTGAAATCCGTTGCGAAATGCTGTTCAATTCAGTTGTATATCATCCAACAGTGCTGATACGAAAGAAAATACTGGATGATTCTTCATTGCGCTATGAAAATTTTGTTCATGCTGAAGACTATGCATTATGGGCTCGCATCATGGACAGATGCAAAGTAGCTAATATTCCTGAAGTGCTGGTGCGCTATCGTTCTCATGAAGATCAAATTGTAAATAAATATTCAGATATAAAAAAACAATCTGCAAACAATATTCGTGCAGTACAATTGAACAGGATTGGTATTGAACCCTCCGCCAATGAGATTAGTATTCACGAGCGTATATCAACGTGGGATCGTTTTCCTGATGCGGAGATGATATCAGAAGCCGGGCAATGGCTGGAAAAGCTTTATGAGAGCAATAGAGTTAAAAAGGTCTATCAAGAAAATGTATTTAATATGTTGCTTGCGGAACGATGGTTTTGGGTGTGTAATTCATCAACCGTTTTTGGCATGATTGTGTGGAAAGTATATTGGAAATCGCCGATATCTAACGTTACTTCTGTATCTTGGTTAAAAAAATTTAAGTTTTTGCTGAAATGTATAATGCGATATTAAAAACAATATTGAATAATGCAGTCCATAAATAAAATAGCGATTGTTTCAAGCTCATTTTCACCGCATAGCGGGGGTGTTTCCAGCGCCCATTATAATCTTTATAGGTTATTGAAAAAGAAAGGATTTGAAGTAAAAGTTTTTACCAATGCAGATCCTGATTCATCTGAACATGAAGATGTAGTGAAGCGGGCAAGTCCAATAGTTATTCAGCGAATTATTCGAATTCTATCTTCTTTGTATTTTAAAATAAAAGGAGATAAGAACTATCGTCGGCAATTACATTATATTCTTAATGTCTGCTGGGCATCATTTGCATTGCGCGGACCGATTAAGAAATTTCAGCCGGATATTTTGATTGCTCCTGATATCTCAGCCCCTATGTATTTTATTGGAAAAATTCCGCAGTGCAGAACCATTCTTATTGCACACCATAATCCGGTAAGATTTTTGCATAATCCGCTCATTAAACTGCATTCGGAATTAGATGCGCGATTGGCTGTCGCAATTGAGGAAAAGGCATTACGGTATATAGATAAGGTTATTTGTCCTTCGGCGTATATGAAGGACGTTTTTCAGCAAACGTATGATTATGATAGACCCATTGCGGTTGTTCCCAATATTGTTGATGAAGCACTGATTGAAGCAATTACTGCGAAAAGCGTTGCAAAAGAATGTGGAACATCAAAAAAAGCAATAGCAGTTTATATCCCTTCCGCAGGAAGCGACATAAAAGGATCGAAATATGTTTTTGAACTTGTCAGACGATTGCATCAACATTGTCTTACTGCTAAAAAGGAAATTTGCTTTTATTTGTCCGGTGAACTGAATGCGGAATTACAGTATGAATTGAATTTGATGGTGCCCTCCGCAAAGATATTTTCTCCCGGAAAGCTGCCATACGAAAAAAATATCGCATACATTAAATCATGTTCCTTTGCCGTTACGCCGACATTGTTAGAGAGTTTTGGAATGGCACAATTGGAATCGTTATTATGCGGCGTTCCTGTTGTATCATTTGACGTTGGTGGAAACAAGGAAATAATCGCTCAAGGGAAAAACGGATTTATTGCTCCGTATCTTGATGTTGAAAATTTAATTGAATGTGCACAACAACTTTGCAACCCAAAAACGTTGCAGGGAATGCAAAAGAATACTAGAACAACTACTGTTACGAAGTTCAAATCTGATATTATTATAGAACAGTTCATAAAGGAGATAACTGCATAGTGGAAATATCTCCGTTGATTTCAATAGTCATTCCAGCGTTTAATCGGGCAAAGACAATCGGATATTGCCTTGATTCCATTATCCGCCAAACATATACACACTTTGAAGTTGTTGTTGTTGATGATTGTTCTACGGATGAGACTGTTTCTCTTGTTCGGGCATATCCTGATAACCGAGTTCGTTGTATTGTTCTCGACAAAAATTCTGGCGCACAAGCAGCACGAAATAGAGGCATTAACGAAGCAAAGGGTGAATGGATTGCATTTCAGGATTCTGACGATGAATGGATGCCGGAAAAGTTGGAAAAACAAGTGGAAGCACTTCAGTCCGTTGATTTTGAACCGCTAATCCTTGTCCACACAAATGGATTAATTCAATATGAAAACGGTGAATCAAAAGTATTCTATTCAGAATCAATGGAACAAATTCAAGGAAGTAATGTTTATCGATTAGTTTTATTAGAATCTCGAGTACTATTCCCCGGGATATTAACATCGAAAGCTGCATTACTTCAAATAGGTCTGTTGGATGTTAACGTGGTTGCTCATCAAGAATGGGATACGAGTATACGCCTTGGTAAAATGTGTAAATTTATTTATTTACCTACACCATATTTCAAATGGCATCTCCATTCTGATGAAACTGTATCCAGAAACAATGTGAAAGATGTGGAGGGTTTTTACTATATCATCAATAAACATCAGAATGATATTAGGGAAATATGCGGACGGCCAGTGATGAGGAAACTTATTTTTAATGTATTACGTCGCTGTCTGGATTTTCGATTGTGGAAATATTATGATGAATATGTTAAAGAACTCAATCCTTCCGTTTCATTTCGGTTTATTTTTCTGAGAACCTGCAGAACGTTTCATATTAGTCCGAACAGATTACAATTTAAAAAGCCGACATATTAATTATGCGAATACGATACACAAAACAGGGTAAAGCGATTTCAGTAAAAACATTCTTACGGAAAATAACTCCGCTTCATATTCTTTATCGAATACTTATCAACGATATCGATATTATTGGATATGTTGCAGCAATGATAAAACGGCAGAAATTTATTCTGAACGGTAAAGTATATCAAAACTTCATTCACCTCTATAACAATACCTTCAATAATGAACGTTGTATTGAAATTTCAGCAGTTCGAGGGTTAGTAGAACTTGAAATTAATGGTTCATCCAAGACTATTCTTGAAGTTGGCAATGTTTTGTCGCACTATTTTCCATTTCAACACGACGTAGTTGATAAATATGAAAAAATGACAAAGGTTATTAATGAAGATATAATTGAGTTCAAGCCGCAAAAAAGGTATGATGTGATTATAAGTATATCCACATTTGAGCATATTGGCTTTGATGATGAAGTCATAGACACACAGAAATCTGTGATTGCATATAATCATTTGAAAGAATTGTTGAATCAAAACGGAACAATAGTGATTACGATGCCAATAGGATACAATCCAAATATTTTGCTACTGTTAGAAGAGCGTAAATTTGATTTTACTGAAATTTTTTACCTGAAACGAATTTCAAGAATGAAGTGGATTGAAAGTACGTATGATGAAGTGAAGGAGTATCAATATAATTATCCTTACAAAAATGGAAACGCAATTGTTATTGGACTTTGGAAGAATGGGAAAGCATTGTAAATGAATATTCGAATTGTCTGTTATGAGGATGTTCATGAATGGATACTCGGCAAGTTTGCGCTGAAGCTCTGTGAAGAAATTGGGCTTGCCGGCCATTCCATTGAGATTGCAAAAACAGCAACAAACACTGCAGAGATCAATCATCACATCATTTATAGCGGCTATAATAATGTTCAGTCATCAACAGAAACATTAATGGTGACGCACATCGACACAATAGCAAAAAAGAACAAACTACAGAAAAGTTTGGAATCTGCTGCCTTAGGTATATGTATGTCGAAACACCATATGATGGAATTGGTTGAATTAGGGATATCAAATACTCGGCTCAGTTATATCAATCCCGCTCACGATAACGTAGGATCACCGCGTCCCATTATAATTGGCATCGCTACTCGAATGTATCCAGATGGGAGGAAACGCGAACAATTTGTCGAAAAACTGATAGATACGATTGATTCAAAAATATTTTCATTTAAGATCATGGGAAATGGGTGGGACTCTATTGTAAAAAAAATGAAGTCCAAAAATTTTCAAGTTCACTATTTCCCTGAATTTGAACAAGTACAATACCATGATATGTTGAAAGGACTGGATTATTATCTGTACACAGGAACCGATGAAGGGCAGATTGGTGTGATTGATGCATTGAGTGTAGGAATAAAAACCATTGTTCCGCCTGTTGGATATCATCTTGATTTGGTGAACGGCGTTACTCATCCCTTCATGAGTTTTGACGAACTAAAAGCGGTCTTTCATGAAATTTCTAATGAACGAACGAAACTTATCGCATCGGTATCGGATTGGACGTGGAGAAACTATGCGTTGAAACATCTTGAGATTTGGGATTACCTTATTGCAAGAGGGAAAAAAACTAAATATCTGCTGCCTGCAAGAAAATATCAAGATGGAGTATTCTCAGTCTCAGAGTTTCAAACGGAATTACAATTGACGAAACAAGGCAGCCATGCAATTGTTCTGCGATTATGGTTGAATTATCTCTTGCATAAAATGAATTATTTTAAAAATATAATTAAAAGCGGCGAAGTAATTTCGACATTTAGAAAAATAAACCTTCGAAGGATCAGAAACTTCTTTTTCAAATATTGACATGACCAAAACCATTCTTGTTACCGGCGGCGCGGGTTTCATCGGGTCGCATTTGATTGAATCATTGCTGCAGCAATCGCATCGGGTGATTTGCCTTGATAATTTTGATGATTTTTATGACCCCAAGATAAAACGAAAAAATATTTCAGCAACGAAAAATCATGCAAATTTTATCCTTTGCGAAGGGGATATTCGTGATGAAATATTTCTCGAAAAAATATTCGCAACGCATGCTATTGATTTAGTTGTACATTTGGCTGCGCGGGCAGGGGTGCGCCCATCAATTCAGTTTCCGGATTTATATTATGATGTTAATGTGAAGGGAACATTGATGTTGTTGGAAGCGATGAAGAAAGCCAATGTTAAAAAATTGGTATTTGCTTCATCATCGTCGGTATACGGAAACAATACCAAGGTACCGTTTGCAGAAACCGATCCGGTTGATAATCCAATATCACCATACGCGGCAACAAAAAAAGCGTGCGAGTTGCTTTGCTATAATTATCATCATTTGTATCAATTCGATATTTTTTGTCTTCGGTTTTTTACAGTCTATGGTCCGCGTCAACGTCCGGAAATGGCCATTCATCAATTTGTCCGGAATATCGCGGAAGGGAAAGAGATTACAATGTTTGGAGATGGCTCTACACGGCGTGATTATACAAATATTGTTGACATTATTTCGGGAGTTCTTGCAGCGTGCGAAAGAGTGCAGGGATATGAAATTATTAATATTGGGGAAAGTGCGACGATACCGTTGAATGATTTGATTCGGGTGATCGAACGACATTCCAAAAAACAGGCACTCATCAAATCGCTTCCGATGCAGCCCGGCGATGTGAACATAACAAATGCCGATATCAGTAAAGCTCGGTCCATATTAGGATATTCGCCCAAAGTAGATATTGATCATGGAATTGAACAATTTATTCATTGGTATAATACATCCCGATGAAAATTCTGATTATCAATTACCGATACTTTGTCAGCGGAGGTCCAGAACGATATTTGTTCAATCTTCAGGATCTACTGCAATTAAAAGGTCATGAAGTGATTCCGTTTTCCATACACTATGCAAAAAATGTTGAAACAGAGTATTCAAAATATTTTGTACCATCATTATCTAAGAGTGATGAAGTCTACTTCAAAGATCAAACATGGAACATTTCCTCGTTGCTTAAAACACTTGAACGCTCATTTTATTCTCAAGAAGTGTATCGGTCTCTTGAAAAACTTATTGAAGAACAAAAACCTGATTGTGCGATTGTGTTACATTATCTTCGAAAATTATCTCCTGCTGTTCTCGTTGCTCTTTCAAAA
>Ga0172379_10002736_pt1 | contig 30256 bp, 36 predicted proteins | sample GrowelOW334metaG_FD_119756 | JGI IMG/M metagenome (GOLD analysis project Ga0172379, IMG submission 119756) | Groundwater microbial communities from an aquifer near a municipal landfill in Southern Ontario, Canada - Groundwater well OW334 metaG | ecosystem: Environmental > Aquatic > Deep...
ATGCCCAGCTCCCGCTCGTCCGCCGCGGTGACTCGCAGCGGGAAATCGGCGATGAAGCTGGGCGTCTTCGTGCGCATGGAGACCACATCCTACCTCGTCCATCCCGGCAAGGCAAGGACCATCTGGACCCTCCCGGAACGCCGCTTACCCCACGACTGAAGTCGGGGGCTTGCGCGGCGATCTTCGGTCAGGACGACCTCGGGGGAGCCGGCCACGTCGCGGGCATGGAGCCGGTAGGCGTCCGATGGCGCGAACCGGCGGCCCTCGGGGCCGCCGTCGCAGGCGTCGACCAGCTCCGTGACCGGCGCCAACGCTTCGGCCAGGTCGTGCAGGGTGGGCAGGGTGGGGTTCCGGTCGTCGTCCATGTCGCGCATTCCTTTCCGTCGTATCCTGCTGCCCCGGCCAGCGCCCGCGCTCACGGGCGCACCGTCTTGACACCGGCCAGCAGTGCCCGCAGCCTCGCGATCTCGGCGAGGGCGTCGGGCAGGTCCTCGCGGGCGTTGGCTAGAAACGCGGCGTCGCCGGGCTCCCAGGTGCGCACGCTGACGACCACGTCCCCCGGCCCGTCCAGCGAGATCGGCCTGGTGACCTCCCACTCGCCGCCGTCTTCGTCGTAGTGGGCCTCCCACGGCCCCTCGGTCGCCGCCTCGCACCGTGCCAGCACCTTCGCTTCCCGTTCCAGCGTCCAGGCGCTCACCGTCCACCCCCGTCCTCGTCGCCCGTGGCGCGGGCGCGGATGGCGGCTTCGATGGCCTTCCCGCATGTCGAGTCCCTGCGGCAGAGGCCCCATCCCTCGCACTCGTCGAAGAAGGCATCCAGCAGCGCCTCCCGCCCGGCCGTCACCTCGTCGGCCGCGGGCGTGTCAAGGGCGGCGCGATCCGCCTCTAGCCGCGCGTCCATGTACTTCGCAGTGGCGTCGTCCCGCTCGGCTGCCAGTCGCGTGATCCCGGCAGCGTCCAGCGAGCCAATGCCAGCGCACACGTCGCAGTCGTCGGACTCGCCGCTGTCCGTGCCGTCAGGGATCAGCCCGCGTCCACGGCACCGCGGGCAGGCGATACTCACGGGCGCGTCGAGGGCGGCGCGCAGGTCGCGGGCGGCGGCGGCCCACGGCGCCTGCGTGCCGAGTATCTCGTGGACGGCGCAGGCATATCCGAGGCCGCCCACCATGTACACCATGTGCGTGGCCGGCTCGCCGCAAGTGCGGCACCGCGGCAGCGCCTCCAGCAGCCGTCGGGTGAGGGTGATCCGGTCGTCGTTCATCCTGGATCCTCCTGCAGTGCACCCTCGACGGCCGCCAGCAGCGGCGCGGCGCCCACCGGCGCACCGGTGGCGTTGCGCATCCACAGGTCGGGCGCGACGTTGCCGCAGCGGACCATGCGGGCGATCTCGCGCCCCTGCGTGCCGTCGTGCCGGCGCAGGTGCTCCTCGATCTGGAACGCGATCAGGTGGCCGAGCGGGTAGTCCGCCAGGTACAGAGGGTTCGAGATCATGTGCGAGTAGATCCCCAGCAGCGGCGATCCCCGCCCGCCGAGCAGGGGCTCGTAGTACCGGTCCCAGGTCTCGCGGGCGATCGCCACGACCGCCTCGCGCAGGTCGGCGGGCGAGGCCTCCGGGTGGTCGTACATCCAGTGCCAGGCGCCGATGTCCACCAGGGCCACCCCCGCGATCTCCCGGGCCTCCCAGAAGACCTGCAGGGCCCGGCGCGGGTCGGCGCCGCCGACCGGTCCCAGACCCAGCACCGCCGGCACCTGCGCCTGGAACCAGAAGGCGATCGCCTCGGTGAAGGCGGTGTTCGGCACGCCCGCGAGCAGGGAGTGGTCCATCTGCTCGAGCGAGAGGACCTGCTCGGTCGCGTGCCCCAGCTCGTGCATCGCCGTGGCCAGCCCCTCGGCGCCCAGGCCGCCGGGGGGGGAGGGGGCGCGGAGCCGGGCCGGACACCCGCGCAGCATCGCCTCCATGCTGTGTCCGCAGCCCCGGGCCTGCTCGATGAGGACGTGTCCGGCCACGAGCCGGCTGTCGTCCAGGGAGAACCCGAGGTCGGCGTGCAGGATGTCGGGCACGCTCCGCGCGAAGTCCTCGAGCGTCCGGTAGTGGCGCCGGGCCATCTCGTCGAGCAGGGCGGCCTGCCCGGGTCCATGCTCGCAGAAGCGGTCGTACCAGAGATCCTGCGGCTCCAGCGGGCGCCCGAGCCGCCGGCCGAGCCACGCCGCGACGCGGGGCGCGAGCGGGGACTCCAGCACCTCGCGCAGCAGGCCCGTCACCCGTACCTCGGACATCTCGCGATCCGTCTCGAAGCTGCGGGCCAGCTCCGTGGGCGCCTCCGGGGTGTGCCGGTCGGCCTCCCGGGCGGCCCGGAAGCAGTCGAGCAGGCACCGGTACCGGGTGTCGGGCTCGCGATCGCCCGGAGCGGGAGCCGTCCCGGTGTACGTCACCAGGTTGGTCCAGGGGTTCCACCGGGCGCGCGGCGTGATGAGGATGTCCAGCGGGATCTCCTGGGTGACGATCCGCTCCATGACCAGCACGATCACGCGCTGGCGCAGCAGGCCCTCCGGCGTGCCGTCCTGGCCCTCGCGGATCTGCGCCCGCAGCGCCCAGTGTGACAGCAGGCACTTCCAGGCCTCGAACAGGCTCTCTCCCTCCGGCCCGGTCACCCGGTGGACCGGGATCCGGTAGCTGTCGATGTACCGGTCGGCCGCGGCGGTCGCTGCGGTGGTCCGCTGCTGGACCTCGGCCGGCACGCGCCACGAGAAATACTCGGCCAGGCGCACCTCGGCCCACCGGCGCCGGCTCCAGCCGGCCCCGTCGGCGTCCTTCTCCTCCGCCGTGGCGAGCGGGAAGTTCAGGAGCACCACGAAGGCCACGCCGGTGCGGAAGAGGTCCTCGATCAGGTGTGCGCGCGGCTCCCAGCCGGCCAGCAGGGCGTCCAGCGGCAGGCCGGGACCGTCCTCGACCTCGGCCCCCCGGTGCGCCGCGCATCCGGCCTCGTGCAGGTGCCCATCGATCTGCTCCATGACCGCCTCCAGCCGGTCGAAGAGGGCGTCGAGGCGCTCCGGCCGGGACTCGAAGTGGTCGCGGGCCATGGCGGCGAAGGCGTCGTCGTCGCCGTCCTCCGGACGCCAGCGGGCGGCCGCCTGGGAGACGCCGGTCCGGATGCGGTCGTGTTGCGCCTCACCGTGGAGGCGGACGAGGTCCTCGATGATCGGTCCCGTGTCGATGGGCATGTGGAACGTCCTTTCCGGCCCGACGCCGGCTGCATCGTCGTGCCGGCTCACGGCGCCGCCTCCGGGGCCGGCGGCCAGTCGCCCAGGTACTGCGGCACGCGCACCTTCCCCTCGTACCGGAAGGCGGCGAGCGCGCCCGGCTCGCCGACGATGGCGAGGCCGTGGACGTCGACCAGTCCGCGGCGGTAGACGACCCGCTGGTGGTGGTGGCCGAAGAGGTGCAGGTTCGCGCCGCACCGGTACGGCAGGTCGACCAGCCCCTCGGTGGGGATCACGTAGCCCCGCTGCCGGGTGCGCAGCGGTGCGTCGGCCGGGGCGTCGTGCGTGAGCAGCACGTCGAACCGCTGGAGGGCGAGACGCCCGACCTCGTCGTGCGTGTAGTGCCGGCGGGCGCGGTCCCGGAGGTTGCGCGCCTCGCGCGGCCAGTCCGAGGGCGAGAAGTTGCCCCCGATCCCGCCGATGCGCAGGCCGCCAACCTCGAAGACCCCGGCGCCGGGCAGGTGGCGCAGGCCGGGCAGCACCTCGGCACCCGCGTGCCGTGCCAGGAAGTCGAAGTCCTCGTGGTTGCCCTTGATGAACAGGCCCGGTCGCGGCCAGGCCCGGCCGTCCCGGCGCCAGGCGGCGAAGTCCCCGGCGTCGCCGTGACGGCGCGTGGCCTTGTCCACCTTGTCGTGATCGGGCCAGGCGCCCAGGTCGCCCACCTGCAGCAGCAGGTCGAAGGGCGTGCCCAGGTGGGCCTCGAAGCCGGCCACCAGCTCCGCGAGCCGGTCGAGCCGGCCGTGGACGTCGCCCACGCCGCAGACGAGGAGCGTATCGGGTGTCCGGGCCATCCCGGTTCCCTACGCCTCTTCCGGAGTCGGTTCCAGCAGGTCGTGCGCCCGGAAGCACTCCCGCAGGATCCCCCGGGCGGCCTGGATCGCCTCCCGGCCCTCCGTGCCGTCCGCCGGGACCTGCTCCCATCCCTCCTCGTCGGGGGCGCTCCGGCGCCAGACGGTCGCCACGGTCCCGTCGAAGGGGACCACGATGTGCCAGGCGGAGCCGGCGAGGGCGAACGAGACGTGCGTCCCCTCGTCTCCTTCCGGGTCGCCCCGCACCGGGCGGGCCTCCGCCGCCGGCACGGGCTCTTCCGCCGGTTCCGGGGCAGGCGGGCCGGCCTCCCAGGCGGAGGGCTCCATGGGCGCCATCATGGGTGCCGCCGGGGCCGTACCGGCCTCCGTCGCGACGGGACCGACGGGCACGTCCCCGGCGACCTCCACGGGCTCCGGGAGGGCGTCGGGCGGGGGAACGGAAGGAGCGGCCACGACCGGCTCCGCCGCGGGTGGCGGGGCCGTCACTTGCGGGGTGACTTGCGGGGTGACTTGCGGGGTGGACGGCCGGACCTTCTTCGCCGCGGGCGCAGCCTTCCGCGCCATGGCGACCGGCGCCTTGCGGGCCGGCCGCGGCTTCGGCGACGCCGGGGGCGGGCACGGGAGATCCGCGTCCGCCACGGCCTCCGCCGCGACGGGACCGGCGGGCACGTCCCCGGCGACCTCCACGGGCTCCGGAAGGGCGGCGGGTGGGGGAGCGGAAGGAGCGGCCACGACCGGCTCCGCCGCGGGCGGCGGCGTGGCCTGACGGGTCTGCTCCGCCGCGGGCGCGGGCTTGGCGACCGGCGCCTTGCGGGGCGTCTTCGGCTTCCGTGGCACCGGTGGCAGGCCCGGGAACTCCGCGTCCGCAGCCGTCTCCCGGTGCCCTATCGCCTGGTGCCAGATCGGGCGCGCCGAACCGGCGTGGGTCACCGACGCACGCAGGGTCTCGACCATCAGCCCCTCGTCGAGGTAGACCGCCAGCAGCATGAAGAGGTTCTTCGGGAGCTCCCCGGAGACGAGGCCACCGCCGCTTCCGGTCGGCGGGTCGGGCTCGCGGATGGACCAGCGGAATTCCTCGGCGCCGTCGGGACAGGTGATGCGGACCTGCCGCCCGTCGGCCAGGCGCGCCTGATAGGCGGCTGCCGGTTTCGCCCCGGGCGCGATCCCGGCCGCCATCGCCTGGCATTCCCGTCGGATCGCGCGGAGCAGCTCGTCGCGCAGGGTTTTCGTCCGCCGCTTGCGGGCAGGTGGGGGCGGGGCGCCGGAGCCCCCGCCGTAATAATCGATCGGGCCGTCGGCGCGTCCCGACGTTTCCGTCACCTCTGCAGCCGCGCTCTCCTGATCGTCGAACATCATGCCCTCATGCGGTCCTCGCGGGCCGCGTCGGAGGCGTCGTCACGTGTCGCCGTGCAGGTCCGGCGGAAGCAGGGAGTGCCAAGGAAGATCGCCGGGGGCCGGGAGGCGGTCGGGGCGCAGCATGGCTCAATCCCCCGCCTTTCCGGCCAGGAGCGGCACCGGATGCCCGCCGTGGGGGACGAGCAGCATGGCCCGCAACGCCTCGGCCAGGTGGTGCCGCGCCTGGTCGAGATGTGCCTGGGCCTGCCGCGGGTGGCAGCCGAGGCGGACCTGTTCCGGGAGCGCCTGGCCGAGCACGCCGCAAAGGTCGTCGAGGACCGCGTGCAGCCGGACGGTCGCCTCCCGGGTGAAGACGTCCCGCCCGCCGCCCTCGCAGTGCGCCTGGTCCTGCAGGGCCAGGAATCCGGTCCGGGCCCGCTCCAGCAGGCCGATCACGGTCCCGGCGCCGTCCCGGCCGATCGCCCCGGCGAGGCCGAGACCGGCCTCTGCCACCGCCCAGGCGGCCCGGCAGGCGCTGACACGGATCACGTCTCGCCACATCGCCTGGCACACTACCTCCGCCTTGCGAAGGGCGTCAAGCGGAAATCGTTGACGACCCTTCCGGAGGCCGGTACGGTGGGTCCGGCAGGGTCGACGGACCGGCGGACGCCGGTCGGCCGGCCGGCGGAAGGAGCCTCCGATGGGCATCGGCACGAAGATCCCCTACGCGCACAACACGGTCACCACGGCGATCGGCTGCCTGCCGGTTTCGCCGGGCTGTGCCAACTGCTTCGCCGAGTGCCTGGTCGGCGGCCGTCTGGCCTTCAACCCGAGGCTCGACCGGTACCACGGGGTCACGGAGATCACCGGCGACCGGCCCCGGTGGAACGGGAAGGTCAACCTCGCCCCGGAGCTCCTGGGCACGATGGTGCGCCGGGAGAGGCCCGAGGTGTGGTTCATCGGGGATCTCTCGGACCTCTTCTACGAGGAGGTGCCCACGGAGCACATCATCGAGGTGCTGGCCTACGTGCTGGTGGCGGGGCGCCGGGGCCAGGTGGCGATCACCACGACCAAGCGCTCCCGACGGCAGCGCGACCTGGTCAACGGCATGGACCTCGACCTGCTGGCCCGCTTCGCCGACCGGATCGCCTCCGGCCTGCTGGCCCGGCGGCCCCGCCGGGCCGGCTGGGAGGTCCGGCACGTGCCGGGCCTGGCCGCCCCGGAGCCGGACCAGCACGCGAAGGTCGAGCGCCGGCCGCTGCCCTGGCCCCTGCCGAACTGGTGGCCTGGCGTGAGCGCCGAGGACCAGCGGCGGGCCGACGAGCGGATCGCGGACCTGGCGGCGACGCCCGCCGTGCTGCGGTGGGTCTCGTTCGAGCCGCTGCTCGGCCCGGTGGAGGTGTGCAACGGCAGGGCCAACCGGTGGTCCGTCCCGACGCGGCGGGACGCGGCCGGGAACGGGATCGAGTGGACGGACCCCGGGCCGGCCTTCATCCCGGTCGACTGGGTCGTGGTCGGCGGCGAGAGCGGCAGGCACGCCCGGGTCAACGACCTCGCCTGGCCCCGCGCGCTCCGCGACCAGTGCCGGGCCGCCGGGGTGCCCTTCTTCCACAAGCAGGCCGGTGCCTGCGTGCGGGTGCCGCGCGGGGACGCGCTGCAGTTCGCGCTGGACGGCTCCTGGACCGCGGAGTCGCCCGGTGCCGCGCAGGGCATCGCGCGACCGGGCCATCCGAAGGGGGCGGACCCGCGCGAGTGGCCGCCCGATCTGCGCATCCGCGAGTTCCCGGCCCGGCTCCCGCGGGCGATGTGGCCGACCGTCCTGGAGGCACCATGAACACGATCACCGTGGCCTGGTCCGAGCACACCTTCGCGCACGAGGGAGCCACCTGGCGGGTGGCGATCTCGCCGGCCGGCGAGATCACCGTGATGCGCCGCCGGCACAACCTGCACTCGTCGGCCGACCCGGGCGCCTGGGACGTGCTGGCCGGGGGCGATCCGGCCCGGTGGCCGGTGCTGGAATGCCTCGCCCGGGTGCTGCCCGATCTGGCCGACCGGATGCGGCGGCACGTCGGCCGCCCGCCCACGCCGGCCTGAGCCGCCCGCCCCCTCCTCCACGGGAAGATCTGCAGCCCGTCCCGGCATCCCCGGTCTGGCGCGCCTGCGCCGCTGCCGGCCCGGCGTCCGACGCGTCGCGCCGGTTCCCTTCCGGCCCCGGGCGTGGTACCTTTCGTGCCAGATCGTGCCGGCGACGCGTCGTCCGGCACCCTGCCAAGAGGTCCAGCATGCCTGTCGACCCGCGCCAGTTCATCGACGTCCAGCTCCCCGCCGCCCTGCAGCGCCACCCGGCCGAACTGCACCGGATCGGGGGCCGGTACCTCTTCCACGTGCCGCCCGAGGGCAGCTTCCTGCTCGACCTCGACTCGGTGCCTCCGGCCCTGTACCGCCACCCCATCCCGACCCACCTCCGGCCGACGGTCACGATGCAGATGGCCATGCCCGATCTGCAGAAGATCATCGACATCCTGAACGACCCGGCACGGGGACCGTCCCAGGCTGCGGGCGCCCTCGTGGCCGCCTACTTCGGCGGCCGGATCAAGATCTCGCCCCCGGCGGCCATGATGCAAGCGCTCAAGCTGCAGCAGGTCATCCCCCTGCTCGGGATGTCGTGAGCGTCGCAGCCGGCGCGCGTCCCGGCGCCGGATCCTGTTGACGTCCCCGCCCGTCCGGCGTAGGAAGGTCTCCATGGACGAGATCGCGAAGGCACCGGTCGAGGGCGAGGTCTGGCGGCACTTCAAGGGTGGCCGCTACCGCATCCTGCACCTGGCCGCCGCCATGGCGGACGGCAGTGCCGTGGTGGTCTACCAGCTCATCAGGTCAGGTGCCGGCGTCCGGACGCGGCCCCTCGGGAAGTTCGTGGGGGTGGTCAAGCGGGATGGCTACCATGGCCCGCGTTTCGTCCGCGAGGGGCCGGAGCAGCCACCGACGCCGGACCAGGGCGATCCGCGCCGGGCGCCTCGCGTCTCCGCCTGGACCGCGAAGATGCACGGCACGGTGCGCGGCGCCCTCTTCCGCCTCGCCGAGATCCAGCAGCGGGGGGTGGAGACCGGGTGCTTCGTGCAGGAACAGATGGACCTGACCACGGAGTGGAGCCGTCTCTGGCTCCTGGTCGAAGAGGCGGCGCCTGCGATGGTGGCGGAGATCGAGCGGCTGCAGGAGATCGAGGCGGCCGCGCGGGAGGTCAACCGGATCGACGGATGGACGCCCTGGGCGACGGACCGGGACCGGCTGTGGGACCTCCTGTGGCCCGGGGCGGCCGGCACCGCCCCGGTCGATACCCGCCCGTCGCCTCCGGAGTGGTGCCGTCCGCAGGCCGGGACACGCACGTTCGAGGAGGCCGTCGAGAAGCGGGTCGGCGTGCTCGAGAAGGACCTCGTCCGCCTGCGCCGCCTGGAGCGGGCGGTCGTCGACGAGCCGGGGTCGTTGCGGTCCGTCGCCGGGGCGACCTGGCGCCGGTGGCTGCAGGCGAACGGGTGGAAGGTCCGCGAGGCCTGCCATCGCGGGTGCGGTCCGCGCTGGGCGCCCCCGTCCGGGGCTCTGCCCGACTTCGCGGTCAGCCTGGTGGACTCGGTGCAGGACGACAGCCTTCGCGGCGTGCTCGACTGCGTGATGTGCCACACCGGCCGTCCCCGGGCCGAGGTCCTGGCCGAGCTGGTCGGGATGCAGGAGCAGGAAGAGGCAGGCAAGGGGACGACCGGTGGTTGATCGCATGCCTATCCGGTTTTCGCCCAAAGCCGGGCGTTTGATGATGAGGATTTGTCGATGAGTATGGACACGGACGATGCGTTGGTATGGTTGGCCTCGATGGTCAAGGCGGTCAAGCGCCTGCGCAACGGGACCGACATCGAGACGCTCGACGACAAACCGGGGCCGACCCGGTTCTGTGCTGCGAACAGTCATCCGTACCCGCGCCGGGAGGAGCACCATCCGTCCCTCGAACACGCCCTGCGCGCGGAGGGTGCGGGTGACCTCGCCGACGCCATCGACGCCGCCCGGGAACGGGTGCGCAGGCGGAGCAGTTGACGGTGCCGGCTGCGTGGAAGATGGAACAGGCTCATCGGTTGGGTGACAACCGGATAGGCAAGGTCGATCGTACCCATGCCTATCCGGTCGTCACCCAAGCCGGACACGCGAAGGAGGTATGAGCATGGCGGATAGGAAGTGCTGCCACTGCGGTCTCCCCGGCGGCAGGGGGCCGAGAGAACTCCGGCCGTATGGTCCTGGCGGCAAGGACGTATGTGCAGAATGCGTTTTCAGGGGTCCACCTGAGAGACTGCGGCGTGCCGAATCTGCGCTGGGTCGGGCACCGCTGCATCCGGGGCCGCTGGTTCTGGACGGGCGAGAACAAGCCGGACCTCGACCCCTCGGGAGCAATACACGAAGGCGGGCGAAGAAGTGACGGCCACGGGTGACAACCGGACGGGCAAGGTTGATCCGGTCGCCGTCGTCGCCCCCTACGTCACGAACCCCGACCGCGACGTGTTCGCCCTGCGCGGCCTGCCCGAGGAGGTGGTCGCCGTCCTCTTCGCGTACTACTCCCGGTCGCCCACGGACCTGCGCACCGCGCTCGCCCGGATGCTCGAGGCCGAGGGGGAGGTCGTCGGCGCGGCGCCCGTCCCGGTCCTGGCCGGGGCGCAGGAGAAGGCCGAGGCCTTCCACGAGAAGTGGGTGGTGGGCTACGGGCACAACTCGGTCGCCGAGCACGCCACCGTGCACCTGGCGGTCGAACGCTGCTCGATCCTGGCGGCCAAGGTCCTCGAGGACGCCCGCATCGGCGTGGCCTTCACCGAGAAGAGCACCCGCTTCGTGGTCTTCGACGAGGCCGCCCTGGTGACGGACGTGGGCTGGCCGGCGGCGGAGGCGGCGATCTACGAGGCCGCGGCCCGGGACCTGCTGCGCGCCTACGCCTCCCTGGTCGCCCGCGCCGAGGCGGTGCTCGTGGAGAAGTGGCCCGGGGTGCCCCGGCAGGCGCTGCGTGCCCACGCCTGCGACCTGTGCCGTGGCCTGCTGCCGGCCGGGGTGCCCACCAACGTCGGCATCACGGCCAACGCCCGCGCCCTCGCCCACCGGATCTCCCTCCTGCGCGCCTCGCCCCTCGACGAGGTGCGGCGCATCGGCGAGGCGATGCTGGCCGAGGCCTCCCTGGTCGTGCCGACCCTGCTGCGCCATGCGGAGCCGGACGGCAGCCGGGACGAGGCCGCCCGGCGCGTCCGCGCCCTGGTGGCCGGCCGCCTGATCCCTCCGCGGGAACCGCGCATGGACGAGGGATGGATCAAGCTCCCCGGCAGGGAGGTCCCCGGCGCCTACGCGATCCTGCGCGAGATCACGGCGCGGCCGGCGGACCGGCTCGCCCAGGCGATCGTCGAGGAGGTCTACGGTGCCCGCTGGCAGGCATGCTCCGGGGCGCTGGGCCAGGGGCCGGAGCCGGTGATCGACGCCTACCTCGGCGCGCGGGGCCCGCACGACGCGCCGGGCCGGGCGCTGGAGTCGGTCGGCTACCTGTTCGAGGTCGTGGGCGACTACGGGATCTGGCGCGACCTCGCGCGGCACCGGCTCCTGTCGTCCCAGCCGCCGGTGCTCGGGTGCGACCTGGGCTACCGGATCCCGGACGACCTGGAGGCGCTGGGCCTGGGCGGCGAGGCGCGCGCCGCGCTCGACGGCGTCGTCGCGGCCTGGCGCCGGCTCTCTGCCGTGCATCCGCTGCGGGCGCAGTACGTCGTGCCCCTGGCGTACCGCGTGCGCTGGATGCTGGACGCCAACCTGCGCGAGATCTTCCACGTGATCGAGCTGCGCAGCCGGCGCGGCGGCCACGAGAACTACCGGCGCCTGGCCTGGCAGTTCGCCGACCAGGTGATCGACGGGCTGCCGGCGGTGCGGAAGCACCTGCGGGTGGACCGCAACAGCTAGCCCTTCGCCCGGGCCGCGTCCGGCACCTGATGCCCTATCGGGAAGCGCCGCCGGTCCCGTCCGTGGGGCGCCTCGACTGGCGCTGCCGGCTGGGCCTGCACGCCTGGCGGGTCAGGCTGGCCCGGGTCCGGGTATGCGATGGCGAGGTCGACGTGCCGGACGGCCGGGAGTGCCTCCGGTGCGGTGGCGTGGAGGCGCATCGGAAGCACCGGCTGCGGACCGGCAGGCTGGTGTGCCTCTGCCCGGGGTGCCGGGGCGCCTTCGGCGGGAGGGATCCCCGGCTCGCCGCCCGGCGGGGCTCATGGGCCTGGTCCAACGCGGGATCCCTGGAGCCGCAGATCGTCGCCCTCGCGGCGGCGTCGATCGAGGCGGACCTGGCCTACCTGATGTGCAAGGCGGACGGCGACGAGATCCGGCCCTGGCCGCTCGTCGCGGCCATGGCAGGCCGCTACTGCGGGGGGTGATATCCGCCCGGGGCGTTCGGGTCGTACGGCGGGGGCTGACCCTGTCCCGGATCGAACTGCGGGGGAGGCGCCCCCGGATCGGGCAGCGCGGCCGGGGTACCGGCGCCGCTCTTGCCGAAGAGCTCCTTCAGCATGGCCGGCAGGGCCGGCAGGATGCCGAGGAGCTGCTGGGTCGCCGCGGGGCCGAGGCCGAAGAGTCCCTCGCCGTCCCCACCGCCACCGCCACCGCCACCGCCTTCCGTCGAGGGCGGGGCGACGAAGCCGAGGTCGCGCAGGGTGCGCAGCAGGCCGAAGACGTCCTGGGCGCGGTCGCGCCCGCCGTCCCGGCCGCCGTTCCGGATCACGTCGTTCAGGGCGGTCTGGATCTGGGCGATCTGCTGCTGGATCAGGCTGTTGTCGCCGCCCCCGCCGGCCCGGACCTGCTGCTGGGCGATGGCCAGGGCGCTGCTGCGCGCCTCGGCGTCCCGGCCCATCATCATCTGGATGAGCTGCTGGTCGGACGCCCGCCGCGACTCGTCGCGTCGGGCCTCCTCGGACCGGCGCAGCTCCTCGGCCTTGCGCTCCTCGCTCTTGCGCTCCTCGTAACGGCGCTGCTCGTCCTCGCGTCGCCGCTCGTCCTCGCGCCTGCGGTCCTCGGCGCGCTGCTCCTCGCGCTTGCGCTCGTCGGCCTCGCGCTGGCGCCGGTCCTCCTCGCGTCGCTCGCGCGACTCGCTCATGTGGGCGAGGAACGTCGTCACTGCCGGCACGGCCGCCGCCATCACCGGGGCCAGGTCCTTGATGAGCGAGCTGCTCCGCTCGCGCGGCGGGCCGTACTCGTAGTCCCACCGGCTCCCTCGCGGCGGGCCGTCGACGATGTCGCCCTCATAGGCACCGCCATCGTCCTCGAACTCCTCGCCCTCGTCCTCGTACTCCTCGTCCGGGCCGGGCCGGCCGCGCGGGGAGGCGTTGCGCTCGCCGTGGTAGCGGCCCCGGTCACGCGGGTCGCCGCGACGGTCGCGTGGATCGCCGCGACGGCCCCCGCGCCAGAGGTAGCGCTCGTCCTCGGCGGAGGCCCAGTTCGGGCCCGGGAAGGGGAACTCGTTGGGCTCGTCGGTGATCCGCAGCGTCCGCTCGTGCAGGCGCAGGTTGTTCCCGTCGGCCGTGGCGATCAGCTTGACGTTGTACTCGCCGTTGCCCCAGTGCTTGGCGATCACGTCCCGGGTGAACGTCCCGGGATCGAACTTGCCCCAGGGGCAGGGCACGTTGATGCCGTCGATCGACTTGGCGACGACGATGTAGCCGATCTCCATGTCGGCACGGATCCGCCGGTACGGGTAGGGGTTGCGGCCCCGCTCGTTGTGGTAGTCCACCGGGAAGAGCGGGCAGCCCTCCCACAGCCGGTAGGGGAGCATCGAGTTGTTCCGCTCCAGGCGCACGACGTCGTCGCCCGACATCCACCCGGCCATGAACTCCGACGGCTCGCCGGTCGGGGCCTGGGGCACCGGACGGGGCCGGACCGGGCTCGGCCGCGGGGGTCCGTTGCGCGCCCGGCGGGCGGGGGCGCGGCCCCGGCGGGCGGGGGCGGCGCGCGCGGGTCGGGCGTGGGGGTCCTCGAAACCATCACCGCCATCTTCCTCGGGCGGCTCGGGGGGGATCGGGTTGGCCATGAGTGCCATGGTGTGCCTGATCGTGCCAAGTTGCAAGCCCTGCGACGCGTCGGCCGGGATGGCGCCCCGGCGAGTCGGGCGGCCAGCCGGATTCCCTCGTGATTACACCACTGTAGGCGACCTACGCTGTCGGACCTCCCGCAGTGGCCCCGTCCGGACCGGATCCGGGGGCCGGTGGCCACGATCCCGCGGTGGATCCGGCCGGAGGTGCCCTCCTCCGGCATGCACGGGGAAGGGGGCCGGGAAGCGCCGGAAGGCGTGCGACGGACGCGCACATGGCGTCCGGGCGAGCGCCGGCACGGATCCGCCGGAAACACCGGCCCGGAGGCCGGATCGCGTCGTCCGGGGGCCGCCGGAGGGCCGCGTCGGGCCTGGGAAGGCACCCGCGCGGGGGCTTCCGTAGGCGGCCTCCGCCTGGTTTCCACCGTGCCTCCAGACGTGTCGTCTCCACCTACGGGACTGCGGGCGTCGCGGCCGCCGGGGGCGTGGAGCCGCCGGCCGGGGCGCCGCCACCCTCGCCGGGGCCCTCCTTCCGGGCCTTGCGCGCGGCCTCGGCGCGTGCCTTGCGCTTCTGGTACGGGGTGAGCTGCCCGTCGAACCAGGTGCCGAGGTCGCGCACGGTCGCGATGCCGCAGACGCGCATGCCCTTCGGGACCTCGTGGCGCCGGACGTTCTCCTTCGGGATCAGCGCCCGGGTGAAGCCGAGCTTGAGCGCGGCCTCGAGCCGGTCCCGGCAGCGGTCGACGGCCTTGACCCGGCCCGAGACGCCGATCGCGCCGAAGACCACGATGTCCGGCGCCAGCGCCTCGTTCCGCGCGCTGGAGGCGACGGCGGCCGCGATCGCCAGGTCCACGCTCTCGTCGTCCAGGTCCTGCTTCGAGATCGATGCGGCCGAGATGTCGACGTCCCGCCGGGCGAGGTCGATGGTCGCGTCGTTGGCCAGCCGGGCGAGGATCCGGGGGATGCGCGCCTTGCCCACCCCGTCGAAGTCCCGCCGGGCGCCCCCGTCCCCGGTGACCGCCGCGTTCCTGGCCACCAGGGCCTCGATCTCGACGAGCATCGGCACGGTCATCGATGCGTCCACGTAGACGACCGACCCGGGCTCGCCCACCGCCCGCTCGCCCAGCAGGTCCACGGCCGCGTTCTGCACCTCGGTGAGCCCCTTGGGGCCCATCTCCAGCACGCAGGGCGTGCCGGACGGGCCGAAGCGGTTCTTGACGGGCAGGAAGGTCCGGGGGCCGCCGGCCCGCTGGCCGAGCAGCAGCACCAGCACGTCGACGAGGTGCTCGAGCGTCTTCGGCCCGGCCGCTCCGCCCTCCTTGTTGACGTGCCCGACCATGATGAGGCAGGCGCGCTGCTGCTTGCAGAGCCGCCCCAGGGTCGAGGCGACCGCCCGGATCTGGCTCGCCGCGCCCTCGGCGCCGCTGACGTTCTCGTCGGAGATGGTCTGTGCCGAGTCGGCGATCACGATGTTCGGCCGGAAGCGCCGGATCGCCGCCGCGGCCTCGGCCAGGGAGTTGGATTCCAGCAGGTGCACGCCGCGTCGCCGCAGGCCGAGCCGGATCGCCCGTGAGGCCACCTGGGTCTGCGATTCCTCGCCCGTCACGTAGAGCACCGTCAGGTGCTGCCCGACGAAGTTCGCCGCGAGTTGCATCAGGACGGTCGAGTTGTGGATCACCAGGTCGCCGGCCACGAAGTCCGCGTGCGGCGGGACCTCGAGGTCGCCGACCTCGCCCTCCCCGGCGGGAACGGCCTCCTCCACCACCTCGTCCCAGTAGACGTCCCCGTGGGCCAACGCGTCGAGCCACGGATCCCGCAGGGAGTCCGCCATCCGGCAGACCGTGGTGCGCGCCAGCGGTGTATCGGCCCGTCCGCCCTTCCGGTCTCCCGGCTGCACCCCGCACCGCAGCCGCAGGCGCCTCCCGTCGCCCATGGCGGCGTTGGCGCGGTCGACCCGGTCCCAGAAGGCCTGGCCGGTGGGGATCGTGTCCGACCGGGTCGAGGGCCGCCCGGGGTCGGGGAGTCCCGCGATCCGCGCCTGCGCCTCGTCGCGGCCGTCCAGGCCGATCTCGTCGAGGAAGCGCTTGACCTCGGGCACCCCCATGAACTCCACCTCGTAGGAGGTGTAGGGCTCGCCCTTGTAGGTCGACGGCTTCGTGCGCAGTCGCGCGACGAAGCCGAAGCGCAGGAGCAGGTGCTGGACCTCTTCGGCCAGGCACCGGCTGGTGGTCGCGTAGGAGACCTTCGGCTGCTGGTCATCGGACGAGACGTTGACCGATCCGTCGGTCGAGAAGAGGGCGTGCAGGAACATCGTCAGCAGGGGCCGCCGCAGCTCGAAGATGCAGGCCGGGATGGACTTCCGGGCCGCCGCCTTCTCCCCCATGCCGAGGGCGCGGACGTACTCGAGTGCCGGGTTCTCCTGCGGACCGTGCTCGTGGACGACCCGGTATTCGCGGCTGGCGTTGCCAGGCTTCCCGTAGTCGCTGATCCGGCAGCCGAAGTGGGCGGCGATCCGGTACATATCGCGGACGATCTCCGGCAGCGAGGCGGCGACGGAGACCTTGCCGTCGAGCGTGCTCCCGTCCCCGAGCAGGTAGGCGATCAGCCGGATCTCCTCCTCCGGCATCTCCCGGGCGCCGAAGAAGGGCAGCCCGGTCGGCGAGGCCAGGCGATCCCCTTTGCGCAGGGCCGAGGCCGGCAGCCACCCCCGCCAGGTGAGGAAGGGATGTTCCGCCGTGACCCGCAGCTCCCTCCCGAGCGCCGTGACGACCCGGACCAGGGGCTTGATCCCGTTCGGGATGAACCGCGCCACCGGCACCGGCACCAGGCACAGGGTGTCCTGGTCCAGGGAGACCACGTGCCCGGGGTTGTGGGCGCGGTCTCCGAGCCTGCCGTACGCGCCGGTGACGGGATCGACCACGCGCGTGGAGACGTGGCAGCACTTGCCGATCCCAGGATCCCCGAAGATCAGCACGGCGGAGTCCACGACGAGCCCGCCTCCGAGCGAGGCGTCCAGGCCGGGGAAGCAGGTCGAGATCCGCGGCTGGTCGACCAGGCGTACATCGAGGACGTCGACCGGCTCGGATCGCGACCGCTCCCGGGCCTCGGTCCTCTTCGACTTCGCCGGCAGGACGTTCGGATTGGCGCAGGCCTTGCAGAAGTTGTTCTCGGGACAGTCGTCGTATTCCGTGCCGCAGATGCGGCACCGCCAGAGGATGTCCATGGTGGCACAGTAAGGCACAGACAGACGTTTGGGAAGCCGGGCGACGCGTGTGCTACCCTGGGTCCGATGTCCTTCCCGATCTTCCCGCCCCGTGATCCGCCCCCGGATGGCCGCCACCGTGCCGAGGAGGCCGGCCACGGCGCCCTGGTCCTGCTGCTGTCCCTGCTGCTCGTGGGGCTGCGCCTGCCCGACTTCGTCCTGGCGGCGGCCCTGGGCTGCGTGCTGCTCTTCGTCGCCGCCGCCGTCTGGCAGGTGCTCATGCTGCGTGCCTGGCTGCATGCCCGGCAGGCGGACGATGTGGACGTCGGCCTCCGGGACCATCCCCGCGCGTCGACGCTGGACACCCCCGCGCCCACCGGCGTAGATTCACCCCCGACGAGCCCGGGGGATCCGGGCGCCCATTGACGCCGCCCGCCCGGGTGGCCGCGAGGTTCCATGGCCAACGTCCGCCTACGCCACCGATCGCAGTGCCTGTCGCCCTCCACCTGCCCGGCCATCCCGCACGCTGGCTGCTACCAGGTGCTGACCGTGCTGGCCCGCCCCCGGTCCGGCGCGGTGTGCCCCTGGTGCTTCCGCGACCAGTACGTGGTCGTCCGGGGCCAGCCGATCCTCCTGCCCGGAGGGCTGCCCGGGTCGACCATGGACATGGTCCCCGTCCCGGAGGACTACAAGGACGAGGTCCGGGCGCTCCTGCTCGACCGGGGGCACCGGGCCGGCCTGGACGTGCCGCGCCGCTCCCCGCGCCTGACCGAACCCCTGCCGCACTGCTGGAAGATCCGTACCCTGGCCCCCGAGAGGCAGGTGCCGCCGCAGGCGGTCAGCTACAAGCGCGGCGACGACGACTAGGCCGCGGCTTGCCTGCCTGCCTGCCCGCATGGCAGGCTTCCGGTGTGCCCTCTTCCCCCACCGACCCCGACGCCGAGATCCGGGCGCGGATCGCCGCCCTGTGGACGCCCCGGGCACGGGCCGAGGCGCGGCAGCACTGGGAGGCCTTCCTCGAGCGGCTGGCGCGCGACCTGCTCGACCCGCGCGGCCTGGACCGGATGCTGGCCGCGGACGACGGGGAAGGTCCCGATGCGTGCTGACGTCGGCTGGCAGCGGTGGGTCTCGCCCGTGGCGCGGACGGTCTTCTTCCTCTGCCTGGCCCTGCTGGCCCTGGAGGCCAGTGCCGGGCGCTCCCGGGAGGCGTTGCTGCTGCTCGCGGAATGCCTCCTGGCGGCTACCGCGGCCCGGCTCGCCGTGCCGCCGTGCCAGATCGGCCAGTCGCCCCGGTGGTGGGCCGAGGTGCTGCTGGCCCTGGCCGTGCCGACCGGCCTCGTCCTGGTCGCCCTGCACGCCGCGCTCGGGTCGACGCTGGCGCTGGCGCTCGCCATCGCGAGCACCGCCCTGGTGGCCTGGGCCTGGTGGGCGCACGGTGCCGCGCGCGATGGCGCCACGGCCCCTTGACGGGCCGGGCCGTCCCGTCCATGCTGGCGGCCATGGCAGAACCGACCGGCGAGATCGAGATCGAGCTGAAGGTCACCGTACGTGCGGAGGACCTCGACCGCCTGCGGGCGGCGAGCCGGCCCGTCCGCGCGGAGCCGCAGGTCAACGTCTACTACGATTCGCCCGACCTGCGGATCGGTGCCGACGGGGGCTCGTGCCGCGTCCGGATCACGCCCGGCCATGCCGGATTCACGCTGAAGAAGCCGATCGGCCAGGACGTGCCACGGCGCTGCCTGGAACTTCCGGCGGACCCCCGGGCGGTCTTTCCGCCGGGGCGCTTCCTGCCGCGCCGGGTCCGGGTCGGGGCGCTGGGCGTGCCGCGGATCGAGTCGGCCCTGCTGTCCTTCGGGGTGCACGAACTGGTACGTCTCGGGGCGATGCGTTGCCGGCGGGAGATCGTGATCCTCGGGGGCGAACGCGGGCCCGAGACGGCACTGGATACCGTCCGCCTGCCGGACGGCACCGTGTTCCACGAGGTCGAGGTCGAGGCCGTGGATGGCGACCTGGTCCCGCTCCGCCTGGCCGCCGGCTTCATCGGCAACCTGTGCCCCGGGTCGACGCCCAGCGACCGGAGCAAGTACCAGCGGTTCCTCGAGGTGGTCGCCCGCCAGCGCGGGCCCGGCCTGTTCCCGCCTCCCGATTCCCGTTGACAGATCATCCGCGGACGAGGTAGTCGTCACCCGTGGCGCGCCAGGAAGGCGTGCCCGGAGCGCCATGCCGCACTACGCCAGCGAGGACTTCCGGGGGCTCAAGGTCGACTGGGAACTCCCGGCGGGGATCTCGGTCCTCGTCGGTGCGCCCGGGTCGGGCGCCGGGGACCTCGTCACCCGGGTGGGCATGCGGTTCCCGGGCAGCCTGGGCAACACCTCCCTGGGCGTCCGCGGCGAGGCGCGGTTCCGCGATCTCCTGTGCCGGGTCGTGCCGGGGGCACCGGACCCGGTCGGGGCGTCCCGGAACAGCGCCTTCGATCTCGAGGCGGCCGACGCGACATACCTGCTGCGCCGGGTGCTGCGGGCGGCGGAGGGCGACGTGGTGGTGGCCTCGATCACCCGCGGCCACCCGGCGCCGCTGCGCCGCCTGGTCCGGACGCTGATGGAGGAGGCACTCGCCCGCGAGGTGTCCCTGGTGCTGCACTCGGATTCCCCCGTGGTGCTCGGGGTCGTCACCGCGACGGCCGGCCTGGGACGGATCCTGGTGCTCGACGCGGCCGGCCTCGATCCGGCCGCACCGCGGCCGGTGCCGATCACCGCGGTGCCCGGGTGCGAGGACCTGGACCCGCTGGATGTGATGGACCTGTGGATGCGGGGGGAGCTGCTGGCCGAGCGCGTGGAGCACGGGAAAGGCGGAACATGATCGTCACGGGACAGGACGCGCTGGAGAGGATCCTGCGGAACGAGCTGGTCGCCGAGGCGCGGGAATCGGAGACCGTCGTGCGGGCCTGCCGGCTGAGCCGGCTCTCGGTCCGGTACCTCGACCGCTACTTCAGGACGGGCAGTCCGGTATCCCGGCAACGCTTCACCCTGTTCATGGGCGAGCGGGACGGCCTCGTGTCGCGCATGTCGCCCTGGGAGCAGCAGGCGTTCATGGACCTGCGGCTCGGCAAGGGGATCAACTGATGTCCGGCATCGCCTGGTCGCCCGACCTGGAGCAGGAGTCGCTGACCCTGCTGGCGGAACGGGAAGCGTCGCAGCGGCGGCTCGACGAGCTCGTCGCGAGGGTGCCCGGCACCGGCGTGCCCTGGCCCGAGGTGGTGGAGGCCACCGCGGAAGTGGAGGCCGGCGGATACCACTGGAAGGAGCACGCCGCCGGGGCGCTGCCCGCGGCACTGGGGGAGATCTCCCGGCTGCGGACGCTCGTCGCCCGCCTGTCCGCCCGCGCCGACGACCTCGACGTCGAGGTGGCCGCCCTGCGTAACGAGCGCGAATTCCACCGCCGCGAAGCTGCGACCCTGCGCGCGGGCGGGTGGACCTGCAGGTGCCCGCCGTTCGCCGGCTGCACCCACGCGGTGGACGTGCCCCGGTGCGAGGCGTGCGGGGCGGAGCGGCGGCCCATGCAGCGGATCTGGCGGGTGGCGGTGATGCGGTGGCGGCGTACGGCCGAGAGCAACCGCCGTGCGATCGGCTGGGCGCTGCGTCGCCGGGGTGAGGGAGGGGCGGAGCCGACGGCCACCGGCGCCCGCGAGACGGCGACTGCGGCGACCGGCCCCTTCCGCTGCTGGGCCTGCTTCGACACCGGCGAGGTCCAGTGCTTCGAGTGCCCGCTCGGTGGTGGCGATCCCGGGTGTCCGGCGTGCGGCGGACGGCAGGGCAGGCCCTGCGACTGCGCAGCGGGCAAGGCGCAGCAGACGCCGGAAGGCGAAGGCTGAACCGTGGAATCCCTCCTCGACATCCCCGCCGTGGAGCCCGCGGAGAAGCTCTCCCCCTGCTGGCCGGTCCTGCGCCAGCCACCGTCCGACCCCCGGCTCTGGACCGCCGAGGTCAGGCTGGAGAGCGAGAAGTTCTCGCGATACCACCAGGCACGCTGGCTCCGGCACCTGACGGCGGGCCGGATCCGGGTGCCCTCGGTACCGCCCGAGGCGAAAAGGAGATGTCGATGTCCACGGAAGACGAAGCCCGCGAAGCCTACGACGCCCGGCTGACCGCCCGCGCGGTCGCCGAGGCCGGGCGGCTGGCGATCTCGGCCCGCACCGACCGGAGCTGGCTGCTCCGTGACGCGGAGCGTCCCGGGTGGTCCAACTGGGGCTGGGCCGAGATCGTGGTCCTGTCCCGGGGACGGCTGCTGCTGCACGGCGACGACGAGTGCCTCGTCTTCGGGACCCGGCACGACCCGGCCCGGCCGCTGGATGCCGTCGCCACGATCGCCGCTGCGTCCGGCGAATACGACCTGCACAAACTGCTTTCACGGGGGCCCGACCAGGATGCCTTCTACGCCTGGGACATCGGCGTGGCCGAGGCCGACCTGCTCAGGATGGTCGCGGAGATCCGGCAGGAGGTCCATGAGCGGTGCCGGATCCCCGAGATGGAGGACCTCGACCGGCTCGACCGCACCTCGCCGGAGGAGCTCGCGGGCCTGGCCCGTCGGTACGACGAGCCTGCCACCCCGGAGGATGACCTGGCCGTGTGCCTCGCCGCCCTGCGCGAGCGCCGGGTCGAGGCCTGGATCGACGACGAGGTCGCGAAGATCCGTGACCACGAGGCGCTGCAGACGGCGCTCGACCACATCGACGAGGTCCCCCGGGATGCGCTCCTGTGGCAGATCCACGATGACGGCGAATCGATCGACGACGAGGCGCTCTCCTCGATCGGCCGGGTCGTGGCCCCCGGGATCTTCTTCGCCCACGCGGCGATCCGACGCCTGTGGGCGCTCCTCGAGGCCGAGCGGGTGATGGAGCCCGCCGGGACCGGCCAGCCCCCATTGCCCGTCACCACCAGGGACGCCGGCCCGGCCGGCGGATGAGGCACACCATGCAGACCACGCCCGACGACCAGGAACGCAGGCGCCCGCGGCGCCCCATGCCCCCCGAGGTCCGGAAGGACCTGGACCGGCGCAACTGCGAGAAGCGCCATCTCGCCCAGGCCAACGCCGAAGCCGCCCGCATCGCGGAGGAGGCCCGCGCGATCTTCCTCTCGCCCGACCCATGGCCCTGGTCGCAGCCACGGCCGACGTTCTCGCTGGATGGCCTGCGTCTGTACCTCCATGATGATGTCGCCGCGCCGCGGGGCTTCGGGACGCCCCACGAGCACGACGTCCGGGTCCTGCTCTACGTCCTGGCGGAGTTCCTCCGCTCCCGGGGCTGGACCGTCACCCGGGAGCACGCGGGGGATCCGCGCGAGGACATGCTCTCCCCCTGGATCCTCGCCCTGCGCAAGGGCCGGCTCGGCGGCTCGCTCCGGGGCTTCTCGGGGCTGCCGGAGCTGGAGTTCTGGCGCCTCGCCGCCGCCGGGGATGATCCGTTCGACGACCGGCACGAGCGCCGGGAGTTCGGCAAGGCCCCTCCCCTGCAGCGCCTGGATCTCCTGGTCGAGATCGCGGCCGTGGCCGGCTACGTCCAGCGCCGGTGCGGCTTCGCGCCGGACTGCCACTGGCCGGCCGGGCTGCCGCTCCCCCTGCAGGTGCGCGAGGCGATCCTGGGCCTGCGGGCACGCAAGGACATCCGGGCCTGGGTGTGCGAGGACCACTGCCGTGGCTTCGGCCGCGCGGCGGGGGACGGGGAGTGGCCGGTGCTGCACGAGACGCGCCGGGACGGCCAGGGCAACCCGGTGGCCTACGGCGACGTGCGCTACTTCCGGCACGAGGGCCGGCTCGTGCGCGCCCAGGTCTACCCGCGCGGCGGCGCCTACTGGATGACCCTCGCCGGGGGCGAGGAGGTCTACGCCGAGCCGCAGGAGCTCTTCGACTGCGCCCGGCCGGACCTGGAGCCCCGGCGGGCATTCCCGTCGCACGAGGTCCGGAACCGGCTCGCCCGCGAGAAGAAGAAGGCGGTCGAGGCCGAGGACTACGAGCGGGCCGCGGTCCTGCGTGACCTGCTCCGGCGCCGCCCGCCCGCCAGCCGCTGCTTCGTGCCGGTGCTGGCCGGTCTGCCCGCGCCGGGCGCGGAGCCGTTGCCGACGCTCGGCAGGGATCCCGCGCGGATCGGCTGGGACGAGTTCACGGCCCGCTGCCGTGAGCAGGGCGTACCGCGCGAGCACGTGGCCTTCCGGTGCGTCGTCTGCGGCACGGTGCAGTCGGTCGCCAGCCTCGAGGCGGCCGGGCTCGACCCCGAGGATGCCGAGCAGACGGTCGGCTTCTCGTGCGTCGGTCGGAAGACCGGGGCCGGACCCTGGGACCCGAAGCGGGAAGGGCGGGACCGCCGGCCCGGCTGCGACTGGACGCTCGGCGGCCTCTTCGCGATCCACGACCTGGAGATCACCGGCCCGGGCGGCGGCACCCGTGCCTCCTTCCGCCTCGCCACCCCGGCGGCGGCTCGGCAGCTCATGCAGGCGCTGGCGGTCGACCCGAAGACGCCGGGGCTCCCGGCGGCGCTGGCCGATGGCGGGAAGGAGCTGCCGTCCCGTGGCACATGATGGCCAGGCGTCGGACGAATGGATCGGCTGGAAGGGGCCCACGCAGATCGCCTGGGCCACCGACCTGCACCTCGACCGGCTGCCGTGGGCCGAGGCGGAGGCGGCCGTGCGCCGGCTGGTCCTGCAGGCCCGGCAGCGCTCCCCGCGTCCGGAGGCGCTGGTCCTCACCGGCGACCTCGCCACCGCCCGGCAACTGCCGGACGTGCTGGCCCTGCTGGCCCGCGAGATCGCCCCCGGCGACGGGTCCGGGCCGCTGCGGACGTACTTCACGCTCGGCAACCACGACGTCTGGGGCGCCACCTTCGAGCAGGTCCGCCATCAGGCGGAGCACGGGCCATCCCTCGTGCGCTGGCTGCCGACAGCCGGCGTGCGGGGGATCTCGCCGACCACGGCCCTGGTGGGCGTGGACGGCTGGTACGACGGCACGGCCGGCGCCGGGGAGGCCACGGAGGCGACGCTGCGCGATGTGGACCACATCACGGACCTGCAAGGGAAGACCCGCCGGGAACGCTTCCAGGCCTATGCCCGGCTGGCGGAGGCCGAGGTGCGCCGGGCAGGAGACCTGATCGACCAGGCGATCGGCCGGGACTACCGGCACGTCGTGCTGGCGACGCATGTGCCGCCCTGGGCGCGCGCGGCGATGTACCAGGGCCGGGTCTCGACGCCGTCCGTGGCACCGTACTACTCGTGCCCGTCGCTCGGCCGGATGCTGGAGCGGGTGGCCAGGGACCACCCCGACCGGACGTTCACCGTGCTCTGCGGCCACGCGCACGCGGCCGTGGACCGGCAGATCCGCCGGAACCTCCGCGTGCTGGTCGGCGAGGCCGACTACCTCTTCCCGACGCTGCAGCCGGCCGTCTGGGTGACCTGACAGCGGCGGCAAGCTCCGCCATCGTGGCGGGCGTGCGGATGCCCGCCTCCCACGGCGGGCGGTGCAACAGCCTGCCTGGGCATGGACTGCCGGCCCTGAGCCGACGCCGCACCGGTCCTCACGGCAGCGGCAGCAGGTCCTGGCACCAGTGGCGCACGCCGGCATCCGACGCGTCGTAGACGTCCCGCGTTCCGGCCCCGAGGTCGAGGATCGCGAGGCCCCGGTCGGCGGGGATCCGCGGGTGGTGCCCGCCCAGCGCCCCGGGGTTCAGGAGCACCGTCCCGCCGATCCGGCGCATCATGGCCCGGTGGGTGTGGCCGAGCAGCACCACCCGGGCGCCGCTGCCTTCCCGCTGCCAGTCAGGGAGCTGCTCGACCTGCTGGCGCGCCATGCCGGGCTCGACGCCGCACATATCGTTGGACCCGAGACCGTGGCACAGGAGCACCCGGCCCGCCACGGTGTCGATCCGGTGCAGCGCCGGCAGCGCCTCGAGCCAGGTGCGCGCGTCCGCGTCGAGCGCCCGGGTGCGGTGGTCCCCGAACGTCTCGCGGCGGAAGTCGCGGTCCTCGAGGAACCACCGGTCGTGGTTGCCCCGCACGGTGACGACGCCGGCCTCCATGAGCATCCGGCAGCAGGCGCTGGCATCGCCGTCGCCGTCGACGAGGTCGCCCACGCACAGGGCGAGGTCCACCCCTTGATCCTCGACGAGGTCGAGCACCCTGGAAAGCCTCTGGTCCTGCGTGTGTACGTCGCCGATCACCGCGAGGCGCCGAAGCGGAGCTTGCGGCGGGGCCGGCCGGGAGGTATCTTCCTGGGGCATCGCCGGGCGATCATACCGCACGGCAGACCTGCCGGCCAGCGGCACGCCCGGGCGATGGTGCCTGCGTGTGCCACGTGCCGGCGCCTCACGGGAGCGCGAGCATGGCGGACGCGGCACGACCCCTGTTCATCGGCATCGCCGGCATCATCGGCGCGGGCAAGAGCAGCCTCACGCGGGACCTCGCCGCGGCGATCCCCGGCGCGGTCGCGCTCTACGAGCCGGTGGACAACCCGTACCTGGAGGCCTTCTACCGGGACCGCGCCCGGTACGCCTTCGAGTTCCAGGTGTTCATGCTGCAGAGGCGCTTCGAGCAGCACCGGGAGGCCGCCGTGCTCTCGAAGTCCCGCACCGTCGTGCAGGACCGCACCCTGTGGGAGGACACCGTGTTCGCCCAGATGATGCACGACGCGGGGTACATCAGCGACCAGGGCTGGCAGACCTACCTCGCGCTCTTCCGCAGCCTCGAGGAGTACATGGTCCGGCCCGACGCGATCTTCTACCTCGACGTCGAGCCGGATCTCGCCCTGGAGCGGGTGCGCCAGCGCGACCGGGGGGCCGAGCAGGGCCTGGAGCTGGAGTACCTCGTGCGCCTGCGGGACACCTACGAGCAGTGGATCGCCGGGACGCACGACCTCCTGAACATCGTGCGCGTCTCCTGGCGGTCGTTCTGTCCGGCCACGGAGTTCCTGCCCCTGATCGCGCGGGCCACCACGCGGCCCGGGGGCATCGCGGCCCGCTGGGGCCGGCATCTCTAGCCGATTCCCCTTGCGCGGCGTCCATGGTGGAGGTAGCCTCGCCGGCATGGACGACCGACCCGCCCCCGACCCCCGTTTCGCCGACCTGGAACCCTGCATCGACGTCTTCGAGGACCTGGCCGAGGAGGACGGTTCGCGCCTGCTCGACTGGATCCGGTCCGGCACGCTCCGGCCCGCGATGCTGAGCCACGCGGCCGAGATCGCCGGGGACGTGCCGGGGGCCGACGCGGTGCTGCTGCCTCTGCTCGAACACGATCTGGCCTACGTGCGCGAAGGTGCCGTGCTGGGCCTGGCGCGGGCGGCCGCCCGGATCCTGGAGGCGATCGACGGCGTGGCCGAACTCGACGAGGACCCGGATCTCCGGCGGACCGCCACGGACGTCGTCGACGAGTTCGCGAACGCCGGAGGCCTGCCCGTCTCCACGCGGCGGGTGTCCGTGCCCGGGGAGGACGGGCCGTGAGCCACAAGATCAAGCACCTCGACGCCCTGGACCCGCATGCCGTGCCGCTGCCGCACGGCACCGAGGTGACCACCGGCGTGGCCCGCACCGGCCCTGACGGCGTGTACATCGTCCCGCAGGGCGCGGTCGGCCGTGTGGTCGGCCTCGGGCCCGGCGAGTCGGTCTCCGTGGCCGTGGTGGGCGTGGGCGAGATCACCTACCAGCGGCACGAGCTGACCCCACGCAAGCTCGGCCAGGCGCGCTACGCCTTGCGCCGGGCGGAGCACGAGTCGTCCCTGCGCCGGTGCGTGGTCCTCGAGGCGACGGTCGGCTCGCAGGCCTGGGGCCTCGCGGACGAGCACTCGGACGTGGACGTGAAAGGCGTCTTCCTGCTGCCCTTCCCCTGGACGCTGGGCCTGGTCGATCCGCCCGACACCCTGAACAGCCCGTCGAACGACTGGACGGCCTGGGAGCTCGGCAAGACCATCCGCCAGCTCCTGGCCGGCGACCCGAACACGCTCGAGATGCTCTTCGTGCCGGACGCCCGGGCGTCCGATCCCGTGGGCCAGGACCTGCTCGACCATCGGGACGCCTTCGTCTCGGGCGCCATCTACGGCAGTTTCGGCCGCTACGCACTGAGCCAGGTCAAGAAGCTCGGCCAGTCCTCGCGTCTCGCGGAGCACCGGACGGTGCTGCTCGGGTGGCTGCGCGAGGAGCCGGGGCTGGACCTCGACAGGGTCTCCCTCCGGCTGGCGTGCCGCACCACGGACGAGCCGTGCCCGCGCCCGGATGCGATCCTGCAGGCGAAGCAGTACGTCAAGCAGCTCTGCCGGTCGATGTGCGACCAGGGATTGATGCCCGGGTCGGACTTCGCGTCGCTCGCCGCCTTCGCCCGCGAGAAGACGGCGGACTTCGACCTGCCGCGGGAGCTCCGGCCGAAGAACGCCTACAACCTGCTGCGCCTGGTGACCGGGGCGGTGACCTGGCTGCGCACCGGGAAGCCGCTGGTGCGGGTGGAGGGCGCCCTGCGCGAGCGGCTCCTCGCGATCAAGCGTGGCGAGGTGCCGCTGGAGACCGTGCTCGGCTGGACCGGCGACATGGCCGGCGAGCTGGAGGACGCGCGGGCGCATTCCGTGCTGCCGGAGCGCCCGGACATCGCCACGGCCGACCGGATCCTGCGCGAGGCGCGGAAGCAGGCGGCGTGGGCCTGGGCCGCCCAGGCGCCGGGCCCGTGGGGCACCGACGCGCCGGAGGCGCCGGCCGCGCAGTGGGACGACCCGTAAGGAGCGCCTCCTTGCCCGCCGGCCGCAACCCTGATAGCCTCGCCGGCATGGCACAAGATGACCCGCTTCCGCCCGGAGCCTCCTGGGCCTGCCTCCTGGTGCACCGCGTCTCCGGTTCCTCGACGGTCGTCGCGACGACGCCCGGGGAGGCCGAGGCCGTCGCCGACGGGATCCTGCGCGCGAGCCCCCAGGTCTGGCTCGCCCGGACGCCGCCGTACCTCTGCACGCGCCGGAGCGAGATCCTGCCGGGCCTCTTCGTGCCGGACCGGTCCATGCCGGAGTGGGTGCGCGAGGCGATCGGTCCGGAGCTCGTCCGCAAGGCGCTCGGCCTCGGTCCGGAGGATGGCCATGGCTGATCCCCGCGGCGCCTTCATCGTGCTCGAGGGGCTCGACGGCGCCGGCACGACCACGCTGTCGCGCCGGCTGGCGGACGTGCTGCGCGTCGAGGGGCGGCGGGTGCTCCTGACGCACGAGCCGTCCGACGGGCCGGTCGGCTTGCTGATCCGCCAGGTGCTGCGCCACCGCTTCGTCTGCCCGGGCGGGGAGCCGCCCGGCTGGCAGACCATGGCCCTGCTCTTCGCGGCCGACCGGCACGACCACCTGCAGTCGGAGATCCGGCCCGCGCTCGCGCGCGGCGAGGTGGTGATCTCGGACCGCTACGACGCCTCGACGATGGCCTACCAGACCGCGACGAGCCCCGATCCGCGGACCGGCCCCTGGATCCAGGCCGTGCACGGCTTCGCCCTCCGGCCGGACCTGGTGATCGTGCTCGACGTGCCGGCCGAGACCGGGGAGCGGCGCCGGACGGCGCGCGGGGACGCTCCGGAGGTCTTCGAGCGGCTGGAGGTCCAGCGGAAGGTCGCCGAGGTCTACCGGCACCTGGAGGACCACTTCCCGCGCGACCGGATCGTGCACGTGGACGGCACCCTGGACGCCTCCGCGGTCGCCTGCGCGGCCCTCGGCCCCGTCCGGGAACTGCTCGCGGGCGCCGGCCGGCCCTGACTGGCGCGCCGGACCGGATTGCGCTATCCTCTCCTGGCTGCCGGCGATCCGTCGGCCAGGGAGAGCGCCATGAAGAAGCCCGCCTCGAAGAGCGAACTGGTCGAGATGATCGCCAAGGCCAGCGGCCTGTCGCGCGCGCAGGTGTCCGCCGCACTTGCCGGCCTCGTGAAGGTGGCCGGCAGCCAGCTCCGCAGCCACGGCATCGTGGCGATCCCGGGCCTGATGAAGATGGTCACGGTGCACAAGGCGGCCTGCAAGGCCCACATGGGCCTCGATCCGTTCACCAAGGAGCGGCGGATGATGAAGGCCCGCCCGGCCTGCAACCGCGTCAAGGCCCGCGCCTCGAAGACCCTCCTCGGCTAGCCCGCCAGCCCGGGCCACCAGGCCCCGGGATCCCACGCCAGCAGGTCCACCAGCTCCGGGGGCGGCCCGTCCGCATCCCTGCAGGCCTCCTGCAGCCGCGGCACGACCGGCCGTGCCCGGGCGTCGAGGTCGCGGCTCCAGGCTCCCAGCGAGGCGCCCAGGAGGTCCAGGGCGGCCGTCCGGTCGCCGTCGGGGTCGCCGCCCAGGACGGCCGCGGCGAGGGCGGCGTGGAGCGAGGCGAGGTCGTCCCGCAGCAGCGCGAGGCCGAAGGCCCCGGCGGCATCGGGGACGCGGCCCTCGGCGACCTCGACGAGCGCCCGGTCGATCTCCTCTGCCAGCACCATGGCCTGGATCTCCAGGTCTCCGGGATCGATCACGGTGGTGAGGGCTCGCACGGCTGCGCGGACCCGCCGGTGCAGGGGCGGGGGCAGGCCGAACAGGCGCAGCAGGCGCCCGCCCAGCACCAGGGTGTCGACGTCTCCGGTTGGCGGGTCGCCGAGGAGGGAGGTGAGGGTGGCGGGGTCGGCCCAGCGGGGGAATCCGGTGGTGTCCATGGCCGGGGGATGGCGGGTGCCGTCCGGACCTGACAGCGCCGACGTCGATTCCCTGGTGCGAACGGAGGGACTTGAACCCTCACGGCCTTGCGGCCACCGGAATCTCATTCCGGGACGTCTGCCATTCCGCCACGCTCGCGTGGTGCCCAGGGCGGGATTTGCACCCGCAAGCTCCCCGGTCTGAACGGGGCGAGTCTGCTGTTCCTCTACCCAGGCAGGTGCTCGCTGCCGGGACTGCCGCGCCGCCTACAGGCGGTCCGCGGCCCCGGCCCGGCTAAGCGGTCGCAGGGTACAGAGGGTGGCACGAGGCACCGGAATCGAACCGGTCTGCGAGGGTTTGGAGCCGACGCTGGTCCCAGACCGCCCCGTACAGGCGTGCGCATCGGCGCTACGCCAGCAGCGGGACCTGGGTTCGGTGCGGGAACGGCTCACGGGGACCAGTCTGGCGCGCGGTCGTTGCCTTGTCAAGCGGGCATCAGCACTCGCCCAGGCTCTCGATGAAGTCCATCTGCGCCCGGGTGTCCAGGCCGAAGCGGGCGAGGGCGCCCATCCACTCGAACACGCCGTGGTCCAGCGGATCCAGGCCGTGCTGGCGCATGTACAGGACCAGGCCGGGCCCGCCGGGCCGGCTCCACCGGGGCTGCCGGCGGTACCGGTCGATGACGTGCAGCAGGTCGGAGGGATTCGCGCGCGGGGCCTTGCGGGACCGGTGCGCGCCGGCCGACGCGGCCGGACCGTGGGGGCGGTAGTTCACGAGGAGTCCCGGCTGGTCCCAGCAGCGGCGGCAACCTTCCTTCCCTGCCTATCCGGTTAGTTGCCAACGGCTCCTGGCGTGCTAGAACCGGAGCATGGACCCCCGCGGCTTCCCCACCACCCTCCCCGAGTTCCAGCAGGTCTTTCCCGGTGAGCCAGCCTGTGCC
>Ga0172379_10002737_pt1 | contig 30256 bp, 16 predicted proteins | sample GrowelOW334metaG_FD_119756 | JGI IMG/M metagenome (GOLD analysis project Ga0172379, IMG submission 119756) | Groundwater microbial communities from an aquifer near a municipal landfill in Southern Ontario, Canada - Groundwater well OW334 metaG | ecosystem: Environmental > Aquatic > Deep...
CGCAGTGAATCGCCGGCAGGATAATTAAAATCCTCCTGCAGCAACAACTGAGCATTTGCAGTGAGAAAAACTGCAAACATCGATGCAAAAAGCAACAAAAGTTTTTTCATCGCGTTACTCCTTATGAATTGTAGGAAATTAGGTAATTAATACTGCGTAGATCGATCATCCAAAAAACATTGCAACGGTATTCTATTCATTGACAGCCTCCTCTTCCATCGACAACTGCAGTTCAGTATTGCTGGTCAGCCTGCAGATTTCCTTCCCGGAAAACACATTCTCCGAAAGATGTACTGTCTTCCCTCGTGTATCAAACGTTATGCTACAAACTCCTCCTTCTCTTGGTTGGACATGGTGTTAATTTTTTTGCAACTGCTTCGTAAACATAATTTGGTAGGGACAAACACATGTGCAGTGGTATCCTTGGACCGTTTGGTCAGCCGGTCGATAACGCGATTGATTGCCATCGCGCCCAGGTCACTGATTGGTACATGCACAGAGGTTAATGATGGACTGATATATTTTGCGACCGGCACATCGTCGAATCCGCAGATGGAGATATCTGCAGGAATCCGAAGGCCTTCTTCCCTGATCGCTTTGATTGCGCCGATTGCCATCGAATCGTTGAATGCAAATATTGCCGTGGGATGCGGCTTCATCGCCAGGATCTCTCTTGCCGTTTCATATCCGGAGATCTCCGTAAAGTTTCCTTTGAATTCCAAAGTACCGCTTGTCTGATTCTTCCGCTCGATCATCGCTGAACGGTACCCGCGGAGACGTTCTTCGGATTCAAGATTGTTCTCGCCGCCAGTGATCACCGCAATGTTTCGATGGCCGAGATCCAGCAAATAATTTGTCATTTCACGAGCGCCGCCGAAACCATCGATGACGATCGTATCGTAATGCGTATTTTCTGTCCTGCAGTTCAATAGAACAATCGGCAGACTCTTTGGAAGATTTTCGAGAAGGATCTCGGCATTTACCTGCGGCGACATCAGGACAATAGCATCCACTCTTCCGCGCATGAACCGTAGTGCTGCTTCGATCTCTTTGGGATCGTTGTGAGAACTGGAGACAACAAGATGATACCCGTGTTTTTGTACAGCTTCGTCCGCTCCGCGGATCACTTCAGAAAAGAATTCGCCATGAAGATCTGGCAAGAGCAATCCAATCGCCTCCGTTTTGCGCATAATCAATCCACGCGCTGCGGGGTTCGGAGCATACTTCATCTCATGGATTACGGCGAGAATCTTTTCCCGCGTTTCCGCTTTAACCTTATCGCTGCCGTTCAACACTCGGGAGACGGTTGCGATTGAGACTCCTGCCTTTTGTGCAACATCAACAATACTTGAGCGCATTCGAGATTAGATTAAGTGAGTTTTATGTAAACCTTTACATTGGCGCAAACAGTACTATGGATCTTGACGATAATCATTAGCTGCAATGTAAAGGTTTACATTTTTGTAATGGTACCACCAAAAGTACAAATTGTCAAGTACTTTTTTCTCACATTAAACCTACCTGCTGTATTTCACCTAAATTTCAATAAAAAATCTGATCCGTCTACTTCTCCCATTTGAAAACCGGGCGTACACAAACGATCCCGGCAGGTTCACCGGGATCGTTTTATAGTTCTCGTTTATAGGGACTGGATATTCTCAATTCGGCTTTACACCAAAGTGATTAACATTTTCTTCCATTTGAGTTATTTGACGGATGCGTGTAAAAAGATATCCTTGGACGATGTCCCCACAAGAATAAAATACCCTCCTTTGGATTTTTTCCAGGCTCCTTTTTCACTATCGTAATATTCGAACGATGACCGATCCAATTTGAGTGTTACCATTTTCTCTTCTCCAGCATTAAGCATTACACGGGTGAATGCTTTCAACTCTTTTTCTGGACGGATAACTTTTGGTTTCATGTCTTTGACATATACCTGAACCACTTCCGTTCCGAAAACCGTACCTGTATTCTTGATTTTTACTGCTATTTCAAATTGATTCTGCTTATTTGATAGTACTTTAAGATCTGTAAGCATAAACGATGTGTATGATAATCCAAAACCGAATGGAAATAGCGGTTCAATCTTTTTTGTATCAAAGTGGCGATATCCAACCATGATCCCTTCCGCATAATTTACTTCCACTGAATCACCGGGGAAATTTTCATAGGACGGATAATCTTCCCATTGTTTCGCGAGAGTGAACGGAAGTTTACCGGACGGATTCTGGACACCCGTAAGTACTTCGACGATGGCTTGTGTCCCTTCCTGTCCCGGAAAGAAAGCCCAGAGTAATGCCCGGACATTGTCGAACCACGGAAGCAGATTCACCTGCGCTCCGGCATTTATAATTACAACTGTATTGGGATTCACTTTCGCCACTTCGTTGATAAGTGTTATTTGATTCTCCGGGAGGTCAAGAAACTCTCGATCAAAGCCCTCCGATTCCTGATAGCTGGAATTGCCGGCAAAGAGCAAGACTACTTCGCTCTTTTTGGCTGCAGCCAGCGCAACCCGTAGTTCATTCTGATCCGGCGTGGTCCAACCCAATAATGCTGCAGCGTCTCCGCCGTTTTCATAGAATTCAATTTTTATATCGTACGATTTTCCAGCGGTGAGATCGACCTTCACCATTCTTGCATCAACCGCATGGTCACTCCAATGATCGATCAATAATTTATCATCAAGATAGAATCGGATTCCATCATCACTCGCTGCTGTGATCTCATACGTACCTGAAATCACCGGCCGTAATACGCTCTTCCAGCGAATGGAAAATTTATCAACATCGAATCCCTCCGCAGGTTTCTCACCGCCCCAGCGGAAATCAATATTCGCATCGATCCTGCGGAGTTTTGGTTCACCTTTCAGGTCCTTATTATCAAAATATTCTGCTGTCAGCCCATTCTTCCCTGTCGTATCTCCGGGGACAAAAAAATATTTCGGTTCAATGGATGGAACATCGCCTATCTGCCGTGCACCGATCGCAAAGGAAACCGTTGCATTGGGAAACGCTTTATTAATACCATCTAATGGTGATTCATTAAAAGCAGGAACAACCATCGAGCTTCCGCCGCCGCCGGTGCGAAGAACTTCTGCATTCGGACCTATTACCGCAATGGACTTTATTGCTGCAGGTTCCAACGGCAGCAACGTTTTTGATTGATTAGCTAATTGGCCATTTTTCAACAACACAATCCCAGCCCGGGCAACATCAAGCGCCACGGCACGATGTTCCGGTGCATTTGCCTGGGGAACATCTGGAGTTTTATCGAGATATCCCATGCGAGTAATCACCCGAAGAATCCTCTTGATCTTATCATCAATTGTTGATTCCTTCACTTTCCCTTCTTTGATAAGCGGAAGCAATTTTTCTTTCGTCAGGAAATCTCCGCCGGGCATCTCCAGATCGAGTCCATATGTCGCTACTCCTTCCGTGCTATGGACAGCACCCCAATCTGACATCACTAACCCATCAAATTTCCATTCGTTTTTCAGGACTGTATTGAGCAGCATCTCATTCTCACTACAGAACGGTCCATTGAGCTTATTATATGCACACATGATTGCTTCGGTTTTTGCCTCCTGCACTGCAGACTTGAAAGCGGGAAAATAGATCTCATACAACGCACGTTTATCCACCTTCGCATCGATGAACATCCTTCCGGTTTCCTGATTGTTCACCGCAAAGTGTTTTGTGGTAGCGACAACGCCTTCATTCTGGACTCCATTGATATAAGAAACTGCGATGCGTGAGGTAAGGAACGGATCTTCTCCATAACTCTCAAAATTTCTCCCACCCTGTGGAGTGCGATTGATGTTCACGCATGGCCCAAGAATTGTATTCCGACCCTTTGCCTTTGTTTCGCGGGCCAATGCCCATCCATAGCGGTAGGCGAGCGATGTATCGAATGTTGCCGCCAGCATAACTGATGCGGGAAAAGCGACCGCAGGTTCCCAACGGACTCCTACCGGTCCGTCCGTCATTTTTAATTCGGGAATGCCGAGCCGTTCCAACGGTTTTGATGCGAATCCTGTGCCGCTGAGCATTTCCAGTTTTTCGTCCAGAGTCATTTTTGCCAACAATCCCTGAACACGTTGTTCGAGCGGATCGGTTTTTGTACCGGCGCGCTGAGCATTGACAGTTCCGGCAACAACACAGAGGAATAGTACTAAGAGGGTTTTCATTAGTGGAAATCCTTGATTATTTAAGAAGTATGCACTTTTTTGTTTGTGTAAATTTCTCTGTCCGCAATGTATAAAAATATACACCCGATGAATGTCCCGAACCATCGAATAGTGCAGTATATTCGCCAGCAATTTTCGTCTCATTGACAAGTACTGCAATCACTTTGCCGAGAACATCGTGCACTGTCAGCGTAATTTGACTTTGCTCCGGAACATGATACGTTATCATCGTGGATGGATTGAACGGATTTGGATAATTCTGCAATAGAGCGAACGAGCTGGGTACCGGCGGCATAGTGATTCCGGCATCGCTTGTCGACTCCGCATGAACGACGATTTCGTACAGCGAATATCCCCATTGCGTTCCCCGTTCCACTCCGAAGATCTTAACGTACCGGCACTGTTCTGAAGTAACAATTTTGTCAATCCCTCCATCTCCATTAGATTCTGTAAATATTGTTTTGAAATTGACGTTATCATCCGATACCATCACCTGATATACCTTCGCATACGCTGCTTCCCAATACAAAAGAAGATCGTGGAGCGTTTTCACCGATCCCAGATCAACAACGATATATTGCGGATCGCTGTGCGCCGAACTCCACCGTGTGGAATAATTTCCATCCACAGCATTCTTCCCTGCTAATGCGGTGTTTTCCACTGAAGAAACTATCACCGGCTTGTTTAATGCGATATTAACCATCGGTTGTGGATACACTTTCAGGATAGCAGAACTGCCATTGTTTTCTTCCACACATTCGTCCACTGTGTTGCCGGGATCGACCTCCGCGCTAACAACAAAAGTACCAAGTGAATCGGCGTTCCATTGATTCGTCCCAGTTGGGCCGCCGTCCGCTTCGATGAACGCCATACCACCGGGAGGAATAATACCAGTGAAATTTTCAGCAAATGCTTTTTCTTCACCATCCAGTTTGAACGATACCTTCACCGTTGCACCGCCTGTGGTGGGGCCGGTCCCCTGATTTTTTACGAAAGCGGCAAACGTAACTTTCTGACCCTTCACCGGATACGGGGGAACCATTTTGACATGAGTAATTCTTAGATCCGGTTTTTTCACTCCGGGGTTTACCGTGAAAGTTCCGGAAAGTGATACGCTGTCCGACGATGGACCCACAACCAGCAAGCGCTGACCTGGCTCCACATCGTAGGTATTAGTGGATTCGCTGAAATGATACAGTTCATCATTCGTGATAGTGAATGTGATGTTCTTCGTCTCTCCTGCTTCGAGTGCAACGCGTTTAAAGCCTTTCAATTCTTTCACCGGCATCGGAACGACAGCAGAAGGATGAGAGAGATACAATTGTACAACTTCTTCGCCGAAACGAGAACCGGTATTTTTCACTTCGATACTCACTGTTACCGGAGATCCGTAGGGTGCGGAGAGCGGGTCAATAACAAGATTACTATAGGAGAACGTCGTGTAACTTAATCCTTTCCCGAAAGCAAACTGCACGGGATACTTGTTGGTATCAAACCACCGATATCCTCCCCCTAATCCGTCGTTTACATTATCGTTCCATGGCGGCAGCCATCCGCTTGCCAAGGGCATCGTAACGGGAAGTTTGCCGCTGGGATTAACATCGCCAAAAAGGATATCTGCAAGTGCATTGCCTGATTCCTGGCCGGGATAAAAAGCATACAGCAATCCCTTCATCGAAGTGAAGGAACTATTGATACCGCAAATACCGCCGCTATAGATAACAACAATCAGATTGCTATTAACCTGCGCCAGCGTTTTTATCAGCTCCTGCTGTTTCTCAGGAAGATTAATCGATCCACCAACCCGATCCATACCTTCGCTTTCCTGACTAGGATCAAGACCTCCGACGAAGACAACTACGTCTGCAGATGCCGCGGCAAGTCGCGCAGCTGCATAACCGCTTGTATCATTGCTGTTGATGTCGCATCCTTTCACATATGTGACATTGCCTGCACCAATCTTTGTTTCAATCCCTTGTTTTGGACTGACGGAATAGAATGGTGTCACATAGGCACTTCCTCCGCCATCAAGTTGCGCAATCGCAACGCTTGGACCAATCAAAGCCAGTTTCGTGACAGAGTCTTTCGATAACGGAAGAATGTTATCCGTATTCTTCAATAAAACGATCGATTTCCGCGCAGCTTGCAGACAGAGCTGTTGATGTGAAAAACTATTCACGTCGGACGGTTCTCCTTCCGGTTGGTAATCCAGCATTCCCGCTAATAATTTGGTACGCAGTACACGACGAACCGCCAGATTAATCGTTTCAACAGTCACCTGACCGTTGGCAACGAGTGTGGGAAGATTTGTTCCATAGAGTGTAGAACCCATTTCAATATCGCAACCGGCCGTGATTGCCTTTTGCGTGTCCCAGATAGAACCCCAATCCGAAACGACATAAAATGGAAATCCCCAGTAGTCCCGCAATATTGTTGTGAGCAGAAATTGATTTTCTGCACATTTTTCACCGTTAATTAAATTATATGCATTCATCACACAGAATGCCCCACCCTCTTGCACTGCAGTACGAAAGGTCAATCCATTGGTTTCCGTCAACATTCGTTTCGAGGCGACGATGTTGTTGGTGAATCGGCCGTTCTCGCGATGATTCACATTGAAGTGTTTGATTGTTGCGATCGCCGGTGTCGATTGAATCCCTTTCGTTACCGCTGTCGTTGTCTGTGCATTCAGATAAGGATCTTCGCCGCCTGTCTCGGCGCTGCGTCCGTTTCGCGGATCGCGATCCAGGTCCAATGCCGGACCGAGCGCCTGATGTTTCCCTTTACCGCGGAACTCCTTTCCCATCGCAACGCCGATTCTGTAGGCAACATCAACATCCCACATTGCCGCCATACCAATGCCGACGGGAAAACTTGTAGCGAGACCATCGCGGACACCATGCGGTCCATCAGCCATGATGAAACCAGGTACTGTAAGCCGCATGTTATCGGCAGTATTGAATGAACCTTCCTGATGCAGCTGCAGGATTTTCTCTTCCATCGTCATCTGATTCATGATGGATGTGATTCTGTCTTCGATAGTCAACACTTGACCGCTGACGCACTGAAAAACCACAGCAACGATCAGAATAAAAAGGATACCTTGATTTAAATAATTTTTTTTCATCTTACATCTCGTCCCTATGCTTCGCCGTTATTTCACAACGGTCAGTTTTCGTGTTTCTCGAAACCTGTCCGCTTTCAGTGTATAGAAATAGATACCGGACGCAAGATCAGCGGCATTCAATGTGATAGAATGTTTCCCCGCGGTTTGTTCTCCCTCATCAAGATATGCAATTTCTTTTCCCAAGAGATCGGAGATTGTCAATGAGACTGAACTGTTCACCGGTATCTGATATTCAATGACGGTGGAAGGATTAAATGGATTCGGAAAGTTCTGATACAATGCAAATTCTGAGGGTAGTATTTGTCCGGCAACCGACGCGATCGGTCCCGTATAGGTCAGTTCAACATAGTTTAGATTGTACCCTCCGAAGAACTCGTTCAACCGCAAGTGGTGTTTCCCCGCAGTCAGTTCCACCGATCCTATTGAATGATTTCCCCATGCCTGCCAACCACCTGTCGTTTCCAGCGGAAAGAGTTTCTGCGTTTGCCCATCCCAGCTCGTGCCGACGTATCCTCCGGCGGTGTTCACCGCTGCGCGCAGCATCACGTCATATTTACCGCTTTGTTGAACATCAATAGAAAAGGTGAGATATTCTCCCGTGCCCGTAAATCCGACATTATAACCGTTCGTAACAACATCGGAACATTTTTCGATATCAACACCATCGTTCCGGTAGCTCCACCCATTATTCCATGATGATCCCTGACTGGTACTCTGATAGTCCACATCCCTGTATGCAATATTGTACTTTCCATAATCATAATCGGTCGCAAATAGAATTCCGGGTATGGTATTCGATGAAAACGGGCGGACGGTATTATCGTACGGCTGCCTCATCATCGCATCGATAACTCCCTTATTATAGACACATTGCTCCAATTCAAGACCAATGGCCATGCCCATCAATCCCTTCATTGCTGCGTCCGCTGACGGTTTTGAGACCTCACCCTTCCAATAACGCAGCAGATAATTATATTCCGCATTGACCGGAATGGAGAATGGACCATTGATCGTTCCTACTTTTTTAATCGTCCACCATGCCCAGCCGATATCATTCGCTTCGAGCAGTGCGATGCAATCCGTGAACCAAGCATTGGAATTCTCCCCCGATTCCCCCAGCCACAATGGACGATGTGTATTGCTCCGGAGATTCAAATAGTTGTTGATGGATGATGGATCGGTGGAGTTCCAGTATTTATGAAAACTCCATACCATATTCGCATCCCACGCTGGTGTCATCCCATTGAAGTCCGTTGCATACCAATTCCCTTCCACAAAAACGATATGGTTTGTATCGGCAGAACGGATCGCTGTGGTGATTGCAACCGAAAGGTCCCGCAACGGTTTGTTGTCCGGCGGCAAATCCCATGCAGGTTCGTTGAGAATATCGTATCCGCCGATCCAGGGTTGATCCTTGTAATGTTCAGCAAGCATTCTCCATAATTCTACTGTCATCGATTTGTTCTTTTCACTTGTCCATAGTGACGGCAGAGAAGGATTATAATCGCTGATATTATTGGCACTTTGTCCCCCCGGCGCCGCGTGCAGATCAAGGATTAAGTACACTTTGTTATCAGCGCACCACTGCAAGAGACTGTCCGTTATGGTAAATCCATTATCGACCTTAACAAAATTCGTTGCACTGTCCTTAATATAAAATTCGTAATGCATTGCGAGTCGGACAGAATTAAATCCCAGTTGTGCTAGTCTTTCAATATCTTTCCGCTGGACAAAGTTTTTTCGGAATGCATTCCAGAACGTATCTGCCCGTTCTGCACCAAGAACGTCTATAACCTTGTTCTTAATCTCCCACGGGGCATTTGCAAAAGAAGACATTTGAAACATGTACCCCTCCGGAAGCATCCAACCGCCGAGACCCATCCCGCGGAGAAGGACATTATTCCCCTCTCCGTCAACAATACTTTTCCCGGAAACTTTTAAAAATCCTCCTGCACTCATTGAAACGCTAATTAAAATAATTGCACAACTGAGCAACTGCATATATTTTTTCATTTGAAAATACCTGTCATTTTACTAAAAGAAGTTTTTTTACCGAAACAAACGTCCCGGCCTGTAGCCGGCAAAAGTACATACCGGACGGCAGTTGCTCGCCGTTAAACGCAACAGAATAACTGCCGGCGTTCATCGGTTCGTTTACCAGAACGGTTATTTCTTTCCCCAGTACATCGAAGATTGTCATTCGTACGTGTTGTATCGAAGAAATTACAAATTGTATTGTTGTCGATGGATTGAACGGATTCGGATAATTTTGATGTAAAATACATGAAGATAGCTCTGCGCTTACATTCGTAATTCCTAACACGCCTGATGCAACTGTAAATACCGTATCACTGGAATCGTTAAGTGCAGGATGAATCTTACTGGTGATTATAATTGAATACATTGAATCACTTTGAATAGATGAAGAAACTTTCCACAATACCGCATTGGTGCGCGAGACGATAGAGTCGGAAACCACAGAGACTACTGTACTGCCTTTTATCAAAACAACTCTCATTGCTTCAATGACATTTGACTGCCAACGAATGATATAGGTCGAATCTTTATACAGTTGTTCACCGCCGTTTGGAAATGCAATGGTGATAAACGGCGACGCCGTGATAAAGGAAGAGATTGTAGACCATGCACTCGTACCGGCAGCATTTGTCGTGTTAACCCGCCAATAATATGTTGTGTTATTCGCGAGGGATGACAGTGTTGTTGTGGTTGATGTTAGTAATTGAGTGTCCTCCAAAGGAGACAGAAATGTTGAATCGTCATCGACTTGAATATGGAATGTTTCGGTAATGCCTTGCGTTCCCCACTGCAGTTTTACAGCCGTTTCCCCGTTGACAATTTCGTTATCCCTCGGTGAAATTGGGACTGGTGCCAATGGAGAAACGATCTGGGGAATACCGAAAGCAAATTCACCAAAATCCGTCGTTGTGAAAACTAATTGGTTCTTCACCGAATCGTAAGCCGTAGGAATCGGAATGAATATTGAACTGTATTGAGGCCGGGCATAAACGACGATCGTTTGCGGCATCATTATTCCGGGAAAATTGTTTAAATCCACTTCGACTTTCCCTTGATATGAAGTAATCAACTGACTTTCTATTTTGAAAAAGTACGGCTCCATGAGCGGCGCTTGTCCGACAAAATCCGGATTCACCGGAGCATACGCATACGTCGTGACACTGGCACTACAATACAAATCCGCCGTCAATTGTTGAAACGTAATCGTCACTCCCGTGGTCTCTTTTGAGTCATTAAATTCGTACGTATTGCCTATTAATACTTCGGATTTTGTTACGGATGCTTTCGGTTGCATACTTACCCAAGGATATTTATATGACCGATAAGAAAACTGACCAGGCGGGAAGAATACTTCAAGCGCTATTGTGCTGTCCGGACGGACTTCGGTGAATACCGGCATACCATTCGTGCTTCCTCCCCGGCTCCATCCAACAATGGTATTTCCGTTCGGCAGCCGCTGCACAGATCCTCCTGACGCCGTGTAAATATCAGGTGTGTGCCGATACTCCCACACCATCGTAACAGTTTTCGCCTTTTCATCGAGCGCATATTCCACCCCGCGGGAATACATCGGTGTATGCTGGTCTCCGTTATCAAACAATGTAATATTTCCGTTCGGAAGAATGCTCATATTGTGCGGATAGGAAAAATAATTCGGGCTGTTAAACTCATGCTCGTTGATAAAAGTGAAATCATTTTGTTTGCCGCCCAATATCCACATAATATTTCCTGTCAAACGATTAATTTTTACAACGTTCGAAGTATGACGCAGCACTATATAAATGTTTCCATCCCGGTCAATTTCTAATGCATTGCCATGAGAGTAATCCACTGTTTTTGTTGTTAGGTTGATATAGGAGCTGGTGATCGGAAGATAATCCCAGGATCTCCATTGAAAGACGACATTTTTCGATGCATCAAGTTCCTGGATAATGGTGCCAATAACAGTTGCGTTCGGATTTCCACCCGGCACAATAAGACTCATATCGACCGGCTGGCTGTCGTAGGCAAGCAACAAGGAATGACCGTTGGGTAATAGTAAAAAATCATGAGAGTCCGCAGTATACCCATTGCCGCATTTGAATGTATCGATGAGTGTCAGCGCCGTATCAGTAACGATATGTCTTGAATTTTCCGAAAAAGCGAGCATGCCGTTTGGAAGGACTTTAAAATTCGATTCCGCTTGTGTGAATTTTTTATACTTGAGAATGTTTCCACTATTATCCGCTATGAGAATATAATTTCCGTACGTGGTATTGCTTACAGCGGGCTTGTTGGCGATAAATATTTTCCCTTCATCAGGATTGTTCGGTTCACTGACAGTAATGACGGGAAAATCTGTCGGCAGCGAATCACCAAATGCAATTCCGTTCTTTGCGATATTTTCGTCATCGTAAAGTTTTGGCGCAGGAACGAGTTCCCCCTTTTCATTCTCAATCCACGGATGCTGGAATTCTTCGGTTTGCGCTGAGATGGTAAAAACAAATTCTTTCGGTTCCACCGATACTCCATTCATCGTCCGCACAGTGCTATTCAATGATACCGATACCGTTTCGGAAGGTTTGAACAGCTGTTTTGGTTGAAATAACAGCGTGTGATCATCATCCGACAGAAAAAATGTCCCCGCATGAATGCCGCTGATCGAGCCTGTCACACGAATTGCGTCTGTTGTTACAGTATGGCGATCAACACGTTCTGCACTTCTCAGAATGATTGTTGTCTGAGTACTATTGTAGAGAGAATTTGGGATCGGAGAGACATACGAAAGAGATTGTCCGAAAAGAAGTATTGGAAAAAGGATCTGGATGGCGATAATTATATGTAAATGTCTCATAGAATTGTTCTTTCATTATTTTAGAACAACCATGCGTTTCGTTGCATGAAACGGTCCGGCTGTGATGGTATAAAAATAGATACCGCTGGGTATGTGATAATTCAATGCAGAAAACTTTTGATGATACGATCCCGCTGTCCGATACTGTTCACCAAAATCAACAACAATCCTGCCGAGAAGATCATACAGTTTTAGTGATACCGTCGCATTCACAGGAATGCGGTAGTGAATAGTCGTTACAGGATTGAAGGGATTGGGATAATTTTGTTCAACAACAAATCCATTCGTCGCCGGGGCTTTCTCATCAGGCACCGCATCAGGAATTAATTGTTTGATGGATACATTATCGATATACGCATCGATATCCGACATACCACAATTAAACACTACACGTGCATTATTGTCCGTGGCGTCCTGCATAGTGAAATCGAACGTGAAATGTTTTTTCAAAGTCGTAAGTGCTATAGCGCCAGTTTTACTGTAGTTGGTATTCGGAGATGCAATCATCGCTATTTTGGGTTCAATGGAACGGCTGCCTACCGCATGGGCATCAAATTCAAACCGATACTTCAAACCGTTAATCAAAGGAATTCCTTCCTGACCGAGCTGCACATGGTACGCTTGCGTTCCGGCACTGCCGATTTGAACAAAAAGCTCTCCGTTCGCCGTGACATACGGTGATGCAACGGCCGGAGCTGTGACGGCAAAATACCACTGATCAGTTCCCGCGGTATAATCGCCGTTTACTATTAAATTCTCACCCGGTGTAAAAAACTTAATCAAAACATTTTCTTCGTTCGAGAATGGACTTTCATTTCCAGACAACTCTTTTGCAGTTACACGGAAATAATATCGCTTACCGGATTTGAATCCCCGTAATTCAACGGCGGATAACGATGTTGTATCAATTATTCGTTTCGGATTGGGCACGGTGTCGCAATACAGTAAAAATATATGATTCGATTCTTGATCGAATTTGTTAATAAGCATTGTTACTTTATCAGTTCCCGTTTCTACGGAAATCACCGGTGTCGTTGCTTTCCCCTTCCAGGGGAACTTAAACACACGATAACTATGAGCATAATTGACAAAATCTAACTCCATTGATTTCACACCGGCAGGAGATACTTCTGTCAATTTCGGCAGCGATCCATCCGCCCAATTGATAAGGGTATTGCCGCTCGGAAGTCTCTGAACATTTCCCATCCAACCGGTATACCTGTCCGGAGTGTGCCGATAGTTCCAGACAAGTTCCGCAGATTTTGATACAGTATCGATTACATATTCTGCTGCACGTGAGAGAGATGGAGTATGGAAATTGCCGTTGTCCATTATTGTGTAATGACCATTTCCCAGTGCACGAATATCATGCTGATAGGAAGGACCGAAGAACGGATCGTTTAGTATATTGAATTGATTATGCTTCCCTCCGAATCTCCACATGATCTGGCCGGTCTTCCGGTTTATCTTCGTGATCTCCGAAAGATGGCGGCTGGACATGACGATATTACTGTCGGTATCAACGCAAATTGCATTCATATGGATATAATCGATATACTGTGCCGTTAGATTCTCGTGAATTGCGTCCAGAATATCGAAGTTGTCCCAACATTTCCATTCAAATACGAGATTCCCCGAAGGATCGATCTCTTGCACATGGTTCCCCATAACCGTTGCATCTGTTTTTCCGCCGGCGATCAGTTTGCTCATATCGACTATTTTCTTCTCCAGAGCAATAACCAAAACATTTCCATTCGGTAGAATTTGAATATCATGTTCATCAATTCCATAACCATTTTTTGCATTGATTTCCCTGGTAATGGTGTAGGAAGAATCCATTTCATAGAATCGATAAAATGGTTCCGCTAAACGGTACGACAACATCCCGTTCGATTGAAGCTTAAAGTCCCGGGCATTCGAAGGCATCTTCCGGTAAAAGACCGGAGAGCCGTCGTTTTCAAGAATGGCGATATACGGAGTCCCTCCCCAGTTATTGATAAATATGAGTCCGGTGTCCGGATTATTCTTGATAGAGATTTTTACATGCGGGTAATCGGAAGGAACGGATACCCCGTTGGGGAAGATAATAACAGATGAAGAAGGTGTAACAGTTATCGATTGAGCGTTAAGGAATGGACAAAGGATAATTGTTATTATTGAACATAAGGAAATTTTTTTCATGCGAATTGGCTGCCATTGCACTGTTCTCTATCTATTGTGAAAAAATAGTTACCCACCATCGTTGGAGTTTATACATACAATCTCTCACTAGCAAAAAAGGATCGTTGGCAAAACAATATGGATCGTTTTTGTTTTGATTTTGTCATAGAAACTTCTGAAAAACTCTCGAGTAATGTCATTGCCCCGAAGGCCCTAAGGGCCAGGTGGTCACTTCGTGACGAGACGTTTTTTGTCGAAGTCCCGCTGTACGGGACTCCGTACAACGGAGCAATCTCGTTTTTTGGTAGTTTGAAGGAGATTGTCCCGCTTTTTGGATTCCGCTCGTGCGGGATTCAAAAAGGCGGAACTTCATCGCTTCGCTCCTCGTCCCAAAGGGACCCCCTCGGGGCAATGACTTTTTCAGAAGTCTCTCATATTTCAGAATATCATCGAGCTATATATTTCTGCGTACCCTGTTTAACCTGGATTGTTTGCTGCTCCCTTGAATTTACCGAGACAATCAATTCAAACGGTTTGTTCGCAATAACATGTATCTCCGCTGCATCACCAACACTGCTTCGTTTTTGGCAGATAAGAGTTGCAGTAACGCTGCCAAATTTCAAGCGCTCGATTCCGTGACGGTCGATCCTGTTGATATTCCATGTCAGTTTGTTTTCAGACCCGGCCGGCCGGAAGCCTAAAATATTTTCGATAAGTAATTCAATCGGACCGCATCCGGTCCATCCAACAAAATCTTTTTGTGAAGGAGAACCACGCATCATCAATTCGGGAGAATAGTTTTCCCACAGTGTACCGGTCTTTTTGTGAACGGCGGAAATACCATCAAGATATTTTTCCGTTGCTGCGGTTGCAAACTCTTCAAAGGAATAGTTCGTTGCACCTTCCCGTTCGTGACCAAATCGCTCTAGTCCTTTAACGATCATAACATTTGTCGGAGCCCAGACGCTTCCGAGCCAGTACTGGCCATCCGGCCGGTACTCTTTTTCATCTGCCGCAAGGGACGGAAACGGGATGGGACGCCAGAACGTAGATGGATTTTGCAGATGTGCCATAAGCCGTTTGGCCTGTTTCACGTCGGCAATGCCGGCAAGCATCGGCCAGAATCCTCCGACTGTTTTTACTTTTTGCTGCTCTCCGGCATCATTGACGGTATAGTAAAATCCATCTGTCTCATTCCACATCCATTGATTGATCCGAACAGCAATATCATTTGCGATACGGTCAAATACAACAGATTCATTTTTCTCTCCCACTTCTCCGCAGATGAACGAAAGGTTTCGATACAAGAGAACCATTTGCGACGACATATCCACCCAGCCAGAACCCTGCAGCGGAATATTGTCCATTCCGGAACCGAGACCGGTATTCCAGTACAATCCATGTTTCGTATTTTCTTTCTTTCGATTCTTTTCCAGCCATTCCGCATATTTTTTCAGAACCGGCAACACAGAAACGAATCGGGATTTATCTCCTGTTACTTTATACGATTCCACTTCCGCCCATGCAAACAACGGCGGATTAACCGTATGCTCCCGGCCGACAAAGACATAATCCTCTCCGTCTGCTTCCTGTATTTCGCGGCAAATGTATCCATTCTCGTATTGTCGGGAATAGAAATTATCAAGCGATTGTATTGCGGGAAAAATTGAGTGTCCGTACCGTGCGAACATCAACATGAAGATCGTGTCCCATTGAAACACACTGGGCGAAAATGCCTCATCCAGATAATTCGAAACGAACGGCGACCCTTTCGGCGGCCGTTTGAAATGATCGAATGCCAAAGACCAAGCTTTCCAATACAACTCAACATACTCCGGACTATTCTCAAGGATCGGCGAAGGAAGATCAGCACGGTTTTCTTTGAATGACGGGATAGGGGATTCGACGTACTGTTTTTTGGAAAAGTATATTCCCCGTTTCCCCGAATCTTCATACTGAGCTTCGGTAACACTCCAACAAATTAACAGCAAAATGAGCATCGGCATCAAGAATTTCATTTTTTCTCCTGTTCGGTGTATAGGCCAAGTGCTTTCATATATCCTGCATTAACTGTGCAATACTTAAACTGGCAATTTTCCAGATAATCAGCAAAGGCTTTTTTCACCACCATAGTTGCCGGACGCGCATCGCGTATCTCTTTATAGGTCGTTCTCGGTTTATTAACAAATGTAATGATGGAATCCCATTCCGATGTTCTTTTCACCGAAACCATATTGGATGAGGCATCCATTTTTTTGTACGGCCAGAAACACCATCCGAAATTGTTCCGTTCGTTCAATCGCCGCCAGGAATCAATCCACTGATCTTTGTTCTCCCCCGATTCTCCCATCCAAATCGGCACAGAATATTTTTTCATAAAATCCACATACTCCTGCACCATCTCCTGTGTGGTATCGCACCAGTATTTATGGTACGTATATATGCTCTTCGAATCGAACGGCGGGTTAAATATTGTAAAATTGGTGTTCCATTGTGCGCCGCCGAGAAACACAATGTGGTTCGTATCCACTTCACGAACGGCAGCAACGATCTTTTTATAGAGCGGCTCCAGCAAATGATTGAATTGCGGCGCAGGGAAATAGGTGGCGATCGGTTCGTTGAGAAAGTCATATCCAATCACTATCGTTTCCTTTGCGTACCGCCGGGCAATTTCCTTCCACAAATCCACGGTCAATTGCTGTGCAGTAGAGCTTTCAAACAAGAATGGATATCCGTCACTGTCATCGATGTTGTCGCCCGTCTGTCCTCCCGGTGCGCAATGCATATCCAAAATCACATAGAGCTTTTCTTCACTGCACCAACGAATCACTCGGTCCAGCATCTCGAATCCCGGTCCTTCGAATCGTGTCTCGTGGTCTTCAGACACGAATAAACGATAATTAAACGGAACACGGATGGAGTTCAAACCGCTCTTTTTGATAAAGGCGATATCCTCACGGGTAATGTAGCGGTCCCGGTACTCTTTCCAGAATTTTCTCGCCTCTTCCGGGCCAAGCAGTTGCGTGAATGCTTCGTTAATCCGCCGCGGAGAATTGGTGTGAGTGAATTTGAACATGTACCCTTCCGGTACCAGCCAATTACCGAGATTAATTCCTCGCAGCAGCATCGGTTTCCCGTCCGGTGTAACGATGGAAGTGCCTTTGGTTGTTACAAACATGTTCTGTTGTGACAGCAGAAGGGTTGAAACAATCAAAAGTGAAAGTGTCAGAATTTTCATAAACCAGTGCTCCTATTTTTTGTACACCCGGACGTAATCCACTTCCATCCGCTGAGGATAGATGGAACCATCGACGCCTTTTGAGCCGCCCCAGTCCCCACCGACTGCGATATTCAACAGCAAATGGAATCGCTTATCAAACGGCCACGCCTGCCATCCGGTACTGTCATTCGCCGATGTAAAATATTTTGCCCCGTCAACAAAGAAGTCGATTTTTTCCGGGAACCATTCAACGGCATAGGTATGAAACGATTCCGAAACACCGGGAATCTTGATGGTCGACGTCTTTTGCGTACCGATCTTGAAATAATATTTTAGACTGTGTGTAGAGCCATGGATCATATTCTGATCGTATCCGACATGTTCCATGATATCAATCTCACCGCTGTTCGGCCAACCGCCGTATGCCCAATCCGTTGGAAGCATCCAAATGGCGGGCCAGGTGCCGACGCCGTACGGGAGTTTCGCGCGAATCTCAATATGTCCGTACAGCCAATCCCCGCGGTACTTGGTAATCATCCGCGCAGAGGTATAATTCCTATCGCCATAACTCTCTTTCAATGCCTGAATCATGAGTGTACCGTTCTCAACAAAAGAGTTTTCCTTCCGATTCGTATAGTATTGGAGTTCGTTGTTTCCCCATCCTCCGCCACCGATGTCATATCCCCATTTCTTCAGGTCAATGGAGGTGCCGTCGAATTCATCGTTCCATACAAGCGTCCAGCCTGCCAACTGAGGTTGCGAACTGGAAACGGTATCATCCTCTCCGAATTTTTTCCCGCAGCCAAATGCTGAAGAAGTTGAGACCAATAAAACACAGAACACGATCATTTTTATCATAAGATTATTTCCATAGTTGTTGGAATGTGTAGTATGCTTTTCTTCCCCTCCATTCATCCAATCCGTCTCCGTCAATATCAGGAGTTACCGCGATGACTCCCCACCATTCTTCGTTGGAGTATCCATCCGGATGCGCGCCGGTAGGATATCCCCCGTAATCATGGCTGTTCTGATCTCCCGCTTTCCACCATTCATCCGAAAATTCGAACACCGTACCGCCGACGCATACATCGTTTGCTGTTCGAAGCTGGATCCAATTGGTGCTGTCAAAATATGCCTGCATGGATTCATATTCCGTTTTGGTTGAGTTGTCGAGCGCATCGATCCCAAATTCAGTTATCACGATCGGTTTTGCGGACTTGGTCCTATATGTAGAAAAGAATGGTGCGAAGTTTTGTTCATAAGCATTGCTCGCCCACAAATCCACGTACGTCAGCGATGTGTCATTGGCATTCATTGCGGCATTGCCGATGTTATAATGGTTACCGTTGCTGATGCACACTGGATGATACTGCAATCCTTCTATCTTGTATGCGGCAACTGCCATCTCCTGCACCAGGGAATACCAAAACGGACTGTTGCCGTTGTTCGGCGAGGAGGAGTAATTTTGTTCGTTCCCGATGTTCCACATCAATATGCCGGGCGAATCCTTCAGATCATAGATCATCACTGTGAATCTGTCAATAAAATCCTGCCTTGTAGCAGAAACCGAAAGGTCCGCTCCGAGATCGACCCAAAAACTGACGATCACCCGGATGTTATTGGCAGCCGCCTGCTGAAGAAAATATTTATCCACTCCGGAATAGGTCCGTACCGTATTAGCATTCATCCCTTTCAACCAGGTGACACTGCGGTCATAGACAGTTTTCGTTGTCGGTTTCCCACCGATCGGTGTCGGAGCAAATGCTGCACCTTTCACCGTCCACTCAGTATAGGTGCCGTCTCCGTCATAATCCGTTTCCAGCTTTTTATTCATAATACGCACTGGCCCGATACTGACAGGCTTGACGGCAGGAACGTTATAGGAAGTACGGGTCAGACGGGGATTGACTGTCGATGTACCGTTGACAGGTTTAGGTACATCGGTCTCGAATACTTCGAAACCGATCTTTTCAACTTTCAGGCGATGTTTTCCGGGAGGAAATCCTGTTAAATAGAATGTACCGTTTTCATTCGTGAAGACCGCAGAAAAATCAAGTGCAGTAGGAAGAGAGACTTTTGCGAAACCAATTCCGCTCCCTATGTTATCCCTCACAATTCCGGAGATTATTGTCGGACTGATATACGTGTCATCTTCGACTGTATTGCATCCCGTGATGCTCAGGAAGGGCATTATGAGGAGGGAAATATAGAGACAAAGAGTTCTCATAATTGCAGAGTGCAGCATTGAACGGCAGCTCAGGAGAGACTGCAATTCGTCTCCCCTGATGAAGTATATTTGCGATTACGAGTGGCGCGAACCGATGAAACCGTAGAAGACAATGTAGAGATAACAGACTGCAGGAAGAATGAAAGCTGTTTGAATCCCGATTGTATCTGCCAATGCACCTTGTCCCAACGGAATAATTGCTCCGCCTACAATTGCCATGATAAGTACGCTGGAACCCTGACTGGTCAGTTTGCCAAGTCCGTCAATACCCAGTGTAAAGATCGTGGGGAACATAATGGAGTTGAACAAACCAACGGAAAGGATCGTCCACATCGCAATTGATCCGGTTGTAAATACCGTTGTAAAAACAAGTCCACAAGTGATTAAAGCAAATGTCCCCAGCAGTTTCCCGGGATTGATCTTCTGCAGCATTGCCGAACCGATGAATCGGCCGACCATCGCACCGCCCCAGTAATATGAAACATAACTTGCCGCTGCCGCTTCTTGTAATCCGGCAATATCCGGTTGACCGAAAAAGTTCACAAGAAAACTTCCAATCGATACTTCAGCGCCGACATACACAAAAATTGCGACCGCACCCAGGACAAGATGCCGGTGTTTCAACGCATCCGCCAGTTTACCTGCTTTCGCATGATGATCTTCCACAGCTGCAATCACGGGAAGTTTAAATTTTGCCATTGCAAATGCCAGGAGCAGCAGCGCTATACCTAATCCGACGTACGGCATTTGCACCGAAGCTGCTTCTTCCTGGGGAGTTAAATTTTGTAATCCGTTTAAGATCAATATTCCGCCAAAAAATGGAGCAACCGTGGTGCCGAGCGAATTGAATGCCTGCGTCAAATTTAATCTGCTTGAGGCTGTTTCCGGTTTACCCAACACTGCAACATACGGATTCGCCGCCACCTGGAGGAGCGTGATTCCAGATGCAAGGACGAACAATGCTGTTAAAAAAAGCGGATACGATGGAAAACTCGCTGCCGGATAGAAGAGGAATGTTCCGACACCTGCAGTTACTAGACCGATCACAATCCCTTTTTGATAACCGAAATAATTGATGATCTTTCCGGAAGGAATCGACATAATGAAGTACGCCGTAAAGAACGTAAACTGAATGAGCATCACTTGTGTGTAACTAAGGTCGAAAATCCCTTTCAAATGCGGGACCAGAATATCGTTCAAACAGGTCAAAAATCCCCACATGAAAAAAAGCATCGTCACTACAGCAAGAGGTATCTTAAAATCCCCCCCCTGCGATGCATCGATATGTGTATTGTGCGTCGTCGGTATGGAAGCCATAATATTCCTTTATTTCAATTGATGAGGTAAAAATAAATCGTTCATGCGGCGGCAGTGTATCTGCCGCTCCACTATTTCATTGCTTTTTCTGCAGCATAGGTCAATCCAAAACCGAATGGAAATAACGGAGCATACTCTTTATCTCCTATGTTGATCGGGATCTGTTCCAGTGTTTTTGGCCAGGAGTGCGGCAGTTTGCCGGTCGGCACATAATCGCCAAAGAGTACATCGGCAATCCCTCCGCCTTCCGTTCCGGGAAGCCACGCAGCAATAAATGCATTGCTCTTTTCCAGCGTAGAATTGACAATTAGCGGACGCCCGGAGAGCAGAACGACAATCACCTGAGCTTTTTTGGATTTCAGTGTTTCCACAAGGAGAGCATCTTCCGTAGACAATGTAAGATCCTGACGGTCTCCCCTGAATTCCGCATACGGTTCTTCGCCTATAACGACGATCGCAATATCTCCGCTATCCGCCCCGCTGCCGTTTACAGAATATTCTATTTTCGTTTCCATTGATACGGCATTCTTTACACCCTGCAATACCGTCGTCCCGCCGGAAATGACATTTCCCATCTTTCCCTGCCAGTCAATCGTCCATCCGCCGCATTGCATTCCGATATCATTTGAACCTCTTCCTGCAACAACAATTTTTTTCGCATTTTTGGATAGGGGAAGAATATTGTTATCATTTTTCAGCAGCACCAGCGATTGACGGACGGCATCACGGCCAATTGCACGATGTGCGGCGGAACCGACTTCAGCAGTCAATTTTTTATCCGAATATTTCTGGCGGAACATTCCGAGTTCGAATTTCACTTTCAAAATGCGCCGCACCGCATCATCAATCCGTTTCATGCTGACAGCTTTTTCATTCACCAATTCTTTCAACACGTTGATAAACGTATCATAACTGTTAAAACTTCCCCGGGGTGACGTGGTCATAGCCATGTCCACTCCGGCGTTGATCGATTGTTCCACGGCATATTTGTAGTTTGGGGACAATTGGTCGATACCGTTCCAATCCGAAACAATAAATCCATCGAATTTCAATTCGCCTTTCAAAACATCGGTCAGCAGATATCTGCTTCCATGCATTTTATTCCCGTTCCAACTGCTGTACGATGCCATGATCGTTTTTGCACCGGCATTGATCGCATCGATATACCCCGGCAGATGAATCGAGCGGAGCGTTGCTTCATCGACTTCGGTGTTTCCCTGATCTTTGCCGTTCGTCGTTCCTCCGTCCCCAACAAAATGCTTTACGCATGCAAGTGCTGAAGCATTGTCCGACAACATCGCTCCTTGCAGTCCGCGCACATGTGCAGCGCCGAGTGAACGGACAAGTTCAGGATCTTCTCCGAAGCTTTCATACGTTCTGCCCCAATGTTCATTGCGAGCGACCGCCACACACGGAGCGAATGCCCAGTGAATTCCTGTCCCTTTCATTTCTTTCGCCGTTACCATGGCAACCTTTTCGACGATGGAGGGATTGTTCGTGGCACCAAGTGCAATATTGTGCGGGAAGATCACCGCACCGTCGACATTGTTGTGACCGTGAACGGCATCAATACCGAAAAGGATGGGCACTTTCAACCGCATTTTTTCAGAGAGATTCTGCAGGGAATCGTAGCATGACGCCCACCCTTTTGCCGACAGATCGACAATCTCAGAGTTTCCGCCCCAAAGAATGGAACCGATTGAATATTTTATGATATCACCCGGAGTATTTTTCACCGCTTCGTAATCTATCTGGGTCATTTGACCGAGCTTTTCATCAAGCGTCATCTTCTTCAACAGTGCATTGACCTTTGCATCAATATCAGCATCCTGTTTCTGCTGGGCGAATGTCAAAGAACAAAGCAATATGCTAGCGAACAATACGAATGGCATTTTCATGGATGGAATACCCTTATGATTGAAGTGAGTGTTTTTTTTGATAAACACGATCATTGTATCAATAACAGTTTTTTGGTTGATTGGTGCGTCCGGCCTTTTACGACATAATAATACACCCCTGAAGAGAGCGATCTACCTGCACCGTCGCGGGCGTGCCATGAAAATGTATGCGATCCAGCATCGATGTCGCCAACATTCATCATCGATACTTTCCTCCCCAGGGTATCAAAAAAATGGATGGCGATATTGTCCGGCGATGAAAACTCAGCCGGGATAATCGTCATTCCGTTGAACGGATTGGGATAGTTTTGGCCGATCTCCCACTCTACCGGATTCGCCTCTCGCCGCTCGTTGATTCCCGCCGTCCCTTTTGATACAATAATCCCATTGATGATAGGATAGTTCACTGATGACATAAAATGAATATCTATAACTCCATTGGTTACGACAACATTCTTCGTCGTAATGGCATGAGCAGTGCTGCTGCCGGCAACGTCGACAAGGTCCACTTCTCTCGCAATAATTTTGTTCTGAACCGATATGGAGAATGCCCTTTTCCCGGCCAGGGTAAAAAATGTCTCGGCCATCTGCAATTCAACATCGTATATTCCGTTCGGCACACGGACAAAATATTTCACCGGATTCTTCAATTCAGTATGATAGATGGTCGCATCAGACGTACCGGCAATGGCGTCGCTATTGGATCCGGCATGTCCATCCATATGACCATATTCCACGTTTGCATTCCACACTTGATCTGCATGATATTCCGCATACGCAGGTCCGCCACAATTGATCTTGAACGGAAATGCGATCGGCAGCTGTTTTATAATCGGGACACTTTGCACAGAGATTGCATTCGGGGGAGAAAACCGGTCCTTCACATTCTGTATGTAAACGTATTTCATCGCCGATGTATCAAACGAGGCAAGCGATAGGTACACCGTCTGGGAATCTGTCTGCAGCTGCGCTGTAACCACCGGCATGCCGGTGATGATGTAGTTGGCAGGTGTTTGCGATGAAACAGGATCCACTTCCTCCGAAAAGCGAACGACAATCATGCCGCGTTCCGCCCGTGCGGAGACGGCCCATGGTGGTGCTATGTCATAGAATCCTGTTGCAGTACTCGTCGTTAAGCAAAGGATCATCGTTCCGTCTTTAAACACGATGTTGTCCGGATATAGGTCGCATTGATTCCCTTCCCAGGTATGTGTTGCTTTCGCCCACCGAACGGAATCATAAGCATTGAAATCGTCCTTCCACTGAAACTTGAAATTATTTCCGGTACCGACATCTCCCGAATCCGGTGCATAGGTTGAATAACTGACCCAATCGTAATACGCAAACGCCGGCAATACTTTCGCATTCCACACCCCCGCCCAGTCCGGATAGTTAGGATTCCATACGTTCATCATGATTTTTTGCGAGTACTTCAGAGAATCGATATGTGCGCCGGTCTGCCGGTGAACTTCGATTCCATCCACGAACCACGTAACGGAGGTAGGAGTCCATTCAAAAGCGTACGTATGAAAATCCTGAGACGGATTGAAAGTGGTTTGACGGTGTACTTCGTGGTTAACAGTGCCGGGGGTGATGGGATTGAATTGGATATCGTCCGAGTACCTTCCCATGATCTCGATGTCGATTTCATTCCACGGTGTTTTGGAATAATTATCGTTATACGTGAAGAAGGATGAAAGCATGCCTTCCCGTTGCGCCGATTTCATTCGGACCTCGAATCGTCCATAGGTGAACGATTCTCTGGTCCGGTACTCTGCACCGCGGTACGGTTTTTGGGCGAACGAAATGGTGCATATGAACAACAAAAGATAATATTTCATCCGTGGCCGCGATTAAAAGGTCAGTCCGACGGAAAACTTCTGTACTTCTTTCAACCTGCCGAAATCCTGGTAGGCATAGTCGAACGTCACCTGCATGGCTCCTACCACAGCCTGTGTCACTCCGACTCCGAGCGTCAGCCCTGTCTCCGATTCATCCAAAAACAGTGAACGATAACCGCCGCGGAGTGCCAGGAAGTCGTAAAAAACATATTCCGCACCGACATCCACACTTTCATAATCGTCGCTTGGATGTGAAGCATCCACTGCCAGCGTCAGTTTGCTCACATCGTCCTTCATCGCCAGATAGGCTATCCCGAACTTGAAATTCAACGGCAATGCCCATTCTTCCGTCGCGAGATATGCTGGAAGACGTCCATTATTGCCGGAAGTCGATTCGTCCTGATCGTACAGTACTAGCGATGACTTCCCTTCCATCTTCATTTTCTGGCCGAAGTTGGAGATGGACATCCCTAAAATGACGCCGTCGAACGGCGTGATATATTTTACGCCAACATCAATCGCAAATGCGCTGGCACTCATCTTCCATATCTTTTGCTGGATGAATTTCGGATTGAAGCCGATTGAAAAATTTTCCGTCAGTTTCAGAGCGTAGGAAAGACTGACCGCCATATCGGACACGCTGAATGTTTCTCCGTTTCCTTCCGGTGCTTCAACCGTCGTTACTTTCATTTCATCGATATCGGATGATGTGAACGACAGCCCCATGGTTCCGAAATCGCCCAGGTTCATCGTGCCGGCGACATAGTTATAATTGATTCCTGCCAGCCACTGTGTATGGTCCACCACCAGTGATGTACCGTAAACATCGACAATACCAGCCGGATTCCAATAGATGGCGCTGGCATCGTTAGCCACCGCAACATACGCGCCTCCCATGGCGATCCCTTTTGCTCCCTGACTGATGGAAAGAAAGGGGGCCGCCGTCGTCCCCTTTTTGGAAACATTGGATTTAAATTCCTGCGCTGTACCCCGGGTGAACACACCCAGCGCAAGAACAAACGTTAATACTATTTTGATAGTTTTCATGCGAAGCATCCTTCGGATAATAACCTTGACAAATTCTTATTTAATAACCGCAAATTTTCCAATATGAGTGCCGATATTTTCCGCATCAACATGGAAGATATAGAGGCCATACGCTACTTCCATACCATCATCGCTGATAAGGTTCCAAGACATTGAACCGTCGCCGGCAGTGGAATTCTTTTCCAAAGTCTTTACCAGCAGTCCATTGATAGTATAAATGCGGATAGTGCATTTTGCCGGCAGATGAATGAAATCAATTTTCCGGTCACCGCGGCCGCTTTGATAAATGTTCCTGGGTTCCCAGTTTGCCGCTACAACATACGGATTGGGAACAACGGAAATCTTTTGAAGTTCACTCTTCGCAATCCCTTTGTCCACTCTCGCCGAATGCGTATTCACTTCGAAATAATCCCCGCGAGTGAACGGCTTCTTTGTTTTCAAGATGAATCGGTCGCCTTCCACCGGAAAATCCGGATTCATGGATGGAGGCGAGAAAGAGAGGTTGTAAGAAATATAAAACGATGATCCACCATTATAATCGTCTACTATTTTTATTGAATCAAAATACCCAAAGGGATTTGGGCTAAAGTTATAGCCAAACATATTCAATACTAAAAATTTGCAACGCTTCCCTGTTGTTAAATTCGTTATTGTAAAAGGTACTGGAGCTTTAATGTAATAGGCATCGAGAGTTGTACTGTCTAATCGTTTGTACGGAGATTTTTGGAAAAGAAATCCTGTATCCTTCATCGTATTATAAAACCGTATCTCATAATCGCCTGGGTAAGCAATATTCTTTGAAATATTCGTCACATCCACCGTAGGATTCATCGTGATGTTCGAAAACCTGCCGGGCGCCCATCCGGTTAGCTCTCTGTCAATAGTGACTGAAGTATCATTATAAAGAGTCAAACTCATGCCGTCGAATGGAATGCTCACGACTACCGGCGTCGCTTTCGTGAAGCTTGCCTCGCGAATGAGTGTATCCTTTACCGACGATCCTGGAAGTTTACGATAAACAGAGAAGGATTTTGTATTATACTTCGGCCATGTACCCACAGAATCAAACCAGATCTCATACGTATTCCCCTCAGGAACAATAGCGGGATTAACGATACCTATTTCTACATTGCCGGTCCCGATACCTCCGCCTTTCAATATTGAAGTCGATCCTTCAACTTGCGGAGGTATATAGCCTGCTGATTGTGCATTCGGTATCACAACGGCTGTATTGATATCGGTGAATTTGAGTGTTCCGTTAAAATCTTCCGAAATGATCTTGGTGCATTCGGATGGTGTTAATCCGCCGACGGGTCCGTAAACTGAATCGACCTTATTGGGTATGACACCGCGGTCGTACGAAACCAGCGCATAGTAATATTTCTTGCCGTTGACAACGGCATTATCCACATAGGAGTGCTGCAATCCGTTATCTTCCCCTCTCCAAAAATGCGCGCCGTTCACGCCCACCGGATCGGGTCCCTTTATTGTATCGATCAGATCCCATTGCGCGATCGGTTTCCAAAACTTCGCCTGACCTTTCGAATCGGTCACGACTTTAATATCCTGGAATTCCGCTTCGTTGCTGCGATATAATAGATATCCTTCGAAATCGAATTGCTTCAGAAATCTATCATAGGAGCGTTCCGCAATATTGTCCCAATAGAGGTATACCTTTTTATCTCCCGGCACAGCCGTTAACGTGGGTGTATACGGCGGCTGGGCAAAATTATAATTTGCGTCATAAATGGATTGCACGGTGATTTTATTGGTAATGATATCGTTCAGATCATCACCGAACAGGATGGCGATGGAAAAACGCTCCCGCTGATTTTGCAGCAATGGGAAGATGCCGGAGGAAAAGACCATCGAGATATTTGCGCTCTTAATGGAAGTATCGACGAATCCTCCGGTCATCACTTTCCATATCACCGGATCATTTCTGGGCCACACTCCGTTATCTGTTTTATCACTCAGCAACCCGAGGTATGCCGACTGTAAACCGATTTGGTCCGACTCATCTTTATCTGTTTTGTCAAAATCGGGTTCCCCCAATGTCGGAAATCCGTCTCCTTCTCCGTCATCCTTTCCTGTATATTGCGGATCAAAGGGACCGACACCGTCCTTTCCGACGTCATCATTCAATGGTTCATCGATCGACCAAATTCCGTCACCATTAACATCAGTAAATTTGTCCCAGTCATTATCATTATCGATTCCGTCATCACGTCGCTCATTAATCATTCCGTCTTCGTCATCATCAATTCCTAAGCCGCCGCCGTTCACATTAGTTCCGTTTCCGGGACTCTCAAGAAATGAGTGGCCGTAATATCCCGTTTTGTAACCGTCCGGCAATCCGCCGGTGCCAGTCGGCTCCCATGCATAGGCAAGATCCAGTTTGCGGTCGAACAATGCATCGTTCGCTTTTGATCCTACGCTCGGATCCGCATAAAAACCGAACACGGTGGAATCTTGAACACTGTCGGCAAGGTTAATAATATCATAATGCCAGAAAATAATATCTTCGGCGAGTACGTGCGTCCATTGAAATCCGCGCACTTCTACACGCAGTCCCAAACCTCCACGAGCGGAATCAGTTGAGATCGGATAATATCCCCAGGGAGCATTGGCGAATTCCTTATCTTTGGAATCATCAATCACGAAATAGGTTTCCAACTGCGCATTGCTGACCCCGCGTCCGAAATATCCGTACCAAAAATTGTCCCATTCTTTTATTTTCGATTCATCCGTGCCGTACAAATCATAAAATATAGAACGCGGCCATTGTTCTGGAAATGTCGATTTAATGATGTTAATGCCGGGACTGGTCGACGAAGGATTGGCATATCCGGGGACCGGTTCCAATCCCCAGATCAATCCAGTTGTCTGGTCCTTATCCATTTCTTCACGATACGAAGATTCGATCGGAGTGATCGTCACCTTCCGACCGAGCATATCCGTATGATGGATCTTCGAACCAATCAATAATGTCAATCCATCCAAACTCCGGTGGCCCGAACCTTTTGGCCATTCACCGTGTGGAGCAGCTACCGCTCCGTTGAACCAGTCGGACACCTCGCCATTATTGCCGTAGCTCGTCCGGACGAGATTTCCGTCCAACATCCCTTTTTTCCGCCACCGGATCTCCCCTTTCGGCTCGTCCCGGAACATTTGAATTTGCGGCGTAGCCTGACTATACACTTCGGCCGACAACATGATCATCATGCTGAAGAGAAAGGCCGCTCTGGTAATTTTATGTTGTGAAAGATTCATACGCTGTTCTCGTTTGATAAAGTGAAAATTAAAAATCTAAATTAACGCCAAGACGAACATTCCTCGGAGACGAAAATGACGTGGGGTTGTTCAGATACTCCTGCAGGGTGTTCAAACCATAGATCGGGCCCTCTTCCGAAGTGTACAAATTGACATTCGCCCGGCCGCTGGCATCATTCACGTTTACTTCATTCATGATGTCGAAAAGATTATAGATCAGGAGAAATGTATTGAACTTCAAACCAAGGAACTCAATTGTCTTATCAGCGCGAAAATCGACACCATACGTGGTCGGTTTGATTCCGCCATTTTCGAACTGCAACCCTCCGCTCACGCGGATATTTTCTGTATAGGGAAAGCCGACACCATAATGCGCAACGAGTCCTGTCATCCAATTACCCGGTTCGCCCACATTCAGTGAAAGGTTTAACGTAGATCGCTGGTCCCAATCCAGCGGAACGACCTTTTTGTTCGTCGCTTTCGGAGGATCGGATTGGTTGTCATAGAACACGGTCAACGGATCGGAAGCATTTCCTTCCGCAATCTGATAGGTATAATCCGTTCGCAAACTCCATAAGTCTGAATATCGTTTTTCCACGGAAAGAATAAAGCCGCGGATATTTCCGTAATCGCGATTGATGAACCGTGCATATTTAAATCCTTCGTAGGAATTGATGATTTCCATACCAAGCAGATTCCGGATATCTCTGTAATAGACCGTGAAGTCGATACCGATATTGGTGAACAACACCTGTTGAAGTCCTAATTCATACATCACCGTACGTTGGACGTCGATATCCGGATTTCCCATGGTTGTGGAAAGCTGCGCTGTCGGCGAAAGGATGTAATCTGAGTTTTGGTAGAGATTGCTGAAAGATGGAATCTGGAAGAAATGCCCGTATGAAAAATGGATAATACCCTGATCGGTGATCGGGAACGAAACACCGAACCGGGGACTGATCTGGATTTTTTCCTTCGTGTTCACCAATTTTCCGGCTGTTCCTTTCGGATTCGGGACTTTCACACCATCAACGGTCAATGTATCAAACAGGTGATTTCGCATAGGATTGTTCAAGTCGGCAAG
>Ga0172379_10002738_pt1 | contig 30240 bp, 22 predicted proteins | sample GrowelOW334metaG_FD_119756 | JGI IMG/M metagenome (GOLD analysis project Ga0172379, IMG submission 119756) | Groundwater microbial communities from an aquifer near a municipal landfill in Southern Ontario, Canada - Groundwater well OW334 metaG | ecosystem: Environmental > Aquatic > Deep...
AATACGCCCCTCCCTGTCGAGCAGGAAATAATGGATAATCACGGGCATGTGGCCAGTGCTCTGCCGGATCGGGGGGGAAGGGATATCCTCCTACGGCGTGTTGACCGCGTTCGGATACCTGGTCGGGACGCTCTGGCTCTATTCCCGCCGCAAGGAGGTCGACGGCTCCGACGCGGAATTCTGGGCGCTCGTCTTCACTCTCCTTTTGAGCGCCGTGCTCGGCGCAAAACTCGGCTACACCCTGCTCGACTGGGACGCGGCGTCCGCGGATCCAAGAGAGGCGCTCGCCTATTGGCGCATGGGCTGGGTGTTCTGGCCCGGATTGGCCGCGGCCTTCCTGGGCGGCTGGGTCTTCCAGCAAGTCTACAACCGTCTCTACAGGCCGCGCCGATACCTGCCCGTAGCCGACTATTTCACGACGGCCTTGGCCTTGGGACACGTGTTCGGGCGCATCGGCTGCTTCCTGGAAGGCTGCTGCTACGGCCGGCCCACCGGACTCCCGTGGGGAGTGCGGTTCGCTCATCCGGCCTGCGCCGTGGATGCGGCGCTCATCGGGATCCCGCTGCATCCGACCCAGCTCTATGAAGCCGCCGGCGAAGCCGCGCTCTTCTTCTTCTTCGCGCATCGGGTGATGCCTCGCATCCGAGAGGGCAGCTGGCGCTGCGGAACCGCCTTCTTCGGCTACATCCTGCTCTACTCCATCCTGCGCTTCGTCATCGAATGCTTCCGCGCGGACCCGCGAGGGGCCTTCCTTCTCGGACTCTCTCCGTCTCAGTGGTTCTCTCTGGCAGGGATGCTCGCCGCCGCGCTCGCCCTGTACCGCAATGGGATCATCGAGCGCGACCCGAACCGCAGCCTTTATTTATAGAAGTCCGTTCTATATCCCGTCATCCCGGCGAAAGCCGGGACCCAGCAAAGGCCGTTGCGTCGTATTCCTGGGCCCCGGGTCAAGCCCGGGGTGACGACACCCCCGGCTTTCGCCGCAATGACGGGGAGAACCGACGCCGGAATGACGAATCAGAGGGGGGACTGCCCGAGGGTACTCAAAGCTTGTTCCGTCGCGCGGAAATTGGCGGCCCAATCGTTGGCGCGCACGGCTGAGGGACCGGCCTCGGCCAGACGTCCGCGCAAGGCAGGCTCCCGCATCAGGCGAACGATGTCCGCGGCCAGCTGCCCGGGCTCGGGACTTTCCGGAAGGAAGCCTGCCTCGTAGTCCGTGCCTTCCAGAAGCTCGCAGGCGCCCACTCTGCGGCTGGAGAGCACGGGCACGCCGCAAGCCAAAGCTTCCTGCACGCTCAGGCCGAACTCCTCGTAGAGCGCGGGATGGACGTAGATATCGAGAGCGTGATAGAAACGCTCCACCGCCGCCTCCGGAGGGAAGAACCTCACGCGAGCGCCCAGCCCGGTCTGCCCGGCCAAGCGCCGATAAGGGCCCAGGCGATTCTCGCTTCCCAGGATGACCGCATGCAGCCGCGTTTTTTCCGTCTCGGGCATGCGGGAGAGCGCCTCCAGGAAGAGGGCGGCTCCCCGCTTCTGGAAATCCCCGGACGTGATGAGGCCGACGAGGATATGGTCCTCGGCCAAACCAAGCTCCCTGCGCACGGCGCTCCCGCGCTCCGCACGGTCCTGCGCCTTGAACCGGACGGGATCATGTCCGGGGTAGACGACCCTCACGAGATCGGCAGGGACGTTAAAACGGGAAACGACCTCCCGCTGCATGAGCCGCGAATTGGCGATGAGCAGGCGGAACCGCTTCTCTCGGAGGATGCGCCCATGCATCCAGCCGGGCCCGGAGTCCTCGGAGAGCGGCCGGCCGTGCACGGCTTCGTGCGCGGCGTGCACGCAATTGTGCAGGCTGAGCACATCCTGGTCGAGCAGGTCTCCATGCCCCCAGACGAGGTCGAAGCCTTTTCCCGCCGCGGACCAGCGGAAGAATCGATCGAATGCGCGGCGCTTGAGGCGGCTTCCCCACGGCCATCGAGGCAGGCGATGCGGCCGGGCTCCGCAGGAACGCAGACGCTCGGCGTCGATCCTTTCCGCGTAGACATGGACCTCGCAGCCTCGCCCGGCAAGACCGCGCGCGTTCTCGAAGAGGATGCGCTCCATGCCGGTCCAGCCGCGGGCCGTGCGCGCGGCGATGGCGATCTTCAGCGGACCGGAGCGCATGTGCCTCTATTCGTCGTCTTCGTCGTCGCGTTCAGCGCGCTTGCGCTTGCTGGGGTCGAGGATCTTCTTGCGCAGGCGGATGCTTTTGGGAGTGACTTCCACGAGTTCATCGATGTCGATGAACTCGATGGATTGCTCCAAGGAGAATATCGTCGGAGGCGTCAGGATCAGCGCCTCGTCGGCGGCCTTCGAACGCATGTTGCTCATCTGCTTCTGCCGGCAGGGGTTGACGATGAGGTCGTTGCCGCGGCTGTTCTGGCCGACGATCATCCCGGGGTAGACGGCCACTCCCGGCCCCACGAACATGACCGCGCGGTCCTGCAGATTATAAAGCGCGTAGCCGGTGCTCTCGCCGGGCTCCTTGGCGATCATCACGCCGTTGCCCCGAAGAACGGCATCCCCGGCCTTGGGGGCGTACCCGTGGAAAGAGTGGTGCAGGACGCCGGTCCCGCGAGTGATCGTGAGCAGCTCCGACTTGAACCCGAGCAGGGCCCTCGCCGGGATGACGTACTCCAGACGCATGCGGCCCGATCCTTCCATGTGCATGTTGACCATGCGCGCGCCGCGGCGGCCGAGCGTCTCGAAGACGACTCCCTGATAAGAGGACTCGATGTCGAGCACCAAGGCCTCGGTGGGTTCCTGGAGCACGCCGTCGATCTCGCGGCAGATGACCTCCGGGCGAGAGACCGCGAACTCGAAGCCTTCGCGCCGCATGGTCTCGATGAGGATCGACAGGTGGAGTTCTCCGCGTCCGGAGACCTTGAAATGCCCTTCTCCGGGCAATTCCTCGACCTTCAGCCCCACGTTGATGCGCCTCTCCTTCTCCAGGCGGGCCTTCAGATGGCGGCTCGTGACGAACTTGCCTTCGCGTCCGGCGAAAGGGCTGTCGTTGACCATGAATTCCATGGCCATGGTCGGAGCATCGATGGCGATGGGCTCCAAGGCCTCGGGAAACTCGACGTCGGCGATCGTATCCCCGACCTCGATCTCATCGGGCCCGGAAAGCGCCACGAGGTCCCCGCAGCGGGCGAGCGTGATGGGACGCTTGGCCAGGCCGATGAAGCCGTCGAGCCGGTTGATCTTTCCGCGGATGACGCGGCCGTCGCGCTTGAGCACGCAGACTTGCTGGCCCGGCGTCGCGCTCCCTCTCCGGATGCGGCCGATGCCGATGCTCCCGTAATAGCTGGAATAGTCGCTCATGGTGACGATCATCTGCAGCGGCCCCTCATCGATCTCGGGCGCGGGGATATGCCGCAGCACCGCCTCGAAGAGAGCGGAAACATCTTTGCCGTGGACGTCCGGATCCGCGCTCGCCCAGCCCTCGCGGCCGGAGGCGTAGATCACGGGAAAATCGAGCTGATGGTCCTGCGCCCCCAAGTCGATGAAGAGGCAGGAGACCTCGTCGAGAACTCCCGCGGGCCGCGCGCCGTTGCGGTCCATCTTGTTGATGACCACGATGGGAGCCAGCCCCTGCGCCAAGGCCTTGCGAAGCACGAACTTGGTCTGGGGCATGGGCCCGTCGGCGGCGTCGACCAAGAGCAGGACGCCGTCGACCATGCGCAGGATGCGCTCGACCTCGGAGCCGAAGTCGGCGTGGCCGGGCGTATCCACGATGTTGATGGTCGTGTTCTTCCAGCGAACGGAGGTGCACTTGGCCAGGATGGTGATCCCTCGTTCGCGCTCCAGATCGTTGGCATCGAGGACCTGTTCGGTGGGGCCGTCCTGGCGCACCTCGAATGCGCCGGTCTGTTTCAAAAGGGCGTCGACCAAAGTCGTCTTACCGTGGTCTACGTGAGCAATGATCGCAATGTTTCGCAGGTCTTCCCGGCGCATAGAACGGATATTCTACCTTTTCTTCTAGCGCAGGGCGAGGATCGCGATGACTGCGGCGAGGAGGATGCGGTAGACCGCGAAGGGCGCGTAGCCGATGCGGCGCGAGAGCCGCAGGAGCCATTCGATGGCCAAAAGGCCGCTCAGCGCCGAAGCCGCGAGCGCGCAGAGCACGGCCGGCTCGCCGATAGACCGCGCCAGAAGAGGCAGCTTTCGCAGGCACGCGCCGAGGATGATCGGCGCCGAGAGCAAAAAGGAGAATCGGGCCGCATCCTCGCGGGAAAGGCCGAGGAAAAGTCCGGCCGTGATCGTGGCCCCTGAGCGCGAGACTCCGGGGACGATGGCCAGAGCCTGGGCGACGCCTACGGCCAAGGCGCGCGGCCAGTCCAGCGCGGACAAGTCCCGCCGCGCGCACGCGCGCCGGTCCGCCCACCCCAGGAGCAGTCCGAAGAGCGCGAGCATGGCGGCGCTCACCCACGGAGAACGGAAGACCGTCTCGGCCTGCTTCTCGAAGAAGAGCCCCGCCGCAGCCGCGGGAACCGAGGCCAGGATGATGAGCCGCGCGGACCGGGCTTGATCCGAAAAAGGGCCCTGGAGGAAATCCGCGGCCAGGCGGGCCCAATCCTTCCGGAAATAGAGGAGCACCGCCGCGAGCGTGCCTGCGTGGAGCGCCACGTCGAAGGCGAGTCCGGGGTCCTTCCAGCCGAGGACCCACGGCAGAAGGCTCAGATGCGCGGAACTCGATACCGGCAGGAACTCGGTCAAGCCCTGCAGGACGCCGTAGACCATCGCCTGCGCGATGGAGATCGTCATCGGTCCGGAGAAAGGGGGAAGAGCCAGACGATCCTGCGCAGATGGCCGGACTTCGCGGTCCAGGACACCTTCTCCGGAAGCTTGCTGCGCAGACGCGCACGCTGCTCCAAGCTCATGCGGCCGTAAGCCACCGCCGGATCGTCGAACTGGTCCTCGGCATAATCCGGATGGTCCACGACGAGCCTGTATCCGCCGGAATGCAGCGCCGGCAAGCGCACATGGAAGTTTCCGTCTTGCCCGGCATTGGCCGAAACGCTCTGAGAACCGTCCTCAGCCGTGAAGGTGAGCGCCGCCCGCGCAACGGGCCTGAAAGAAAGGATGTCATGGACCCGACCTTCGAATATCCACTCTGCGACGGGCGCCTCCGGAGCGGCCGCGGCAGGAGGAGAGGGCTCCGTCGAATCCTCCGCGGGAGCCTGCGGCTGCGGCGCGGAGGACGGATGATCCGTCCGGCTCTGCATATCCGAAGACTCCGGCGGCGCGGACGGCGCGGAAGAAGACGGCCTCATCTGACGAAACAGGAACACCCCGACGCCGAGGATTCCCGCGGCCAAGAGGACCTGCACGACGCGCTCGCGAGAATACGCGGACACAGAAGCCGGCGTCGCCGCGGATTCCGGAATGGGGATATAGGCCAGGGGCTCGGATTGGGTGTCGAAGGATGCCGGCGAGTGCATATCCGCCGGGTTCGAAGGCAAAGCGCCCGGCTTCGATGGAGGAGCCGCCTTCCCGGAGCGATTCTGCATGGAGGGCAATTCGTTCTCCGGGAACAGACAACCGCAGTGCGGACACTCGACCGCTTTTGCGGCGACCTGCGCATGACAGCTCGGACAGAACATTATCGTTCGCTAGACTGCGAAAGTCGCGAGCCTCTCCTCGAGCTTCTCCCGCGCATTGTCGCCCTCGTTCTCCAGGAGGAAGTACTTGCTCGCTTTCGTGGATACGAGCACCAGGCAGTTGGCCGCCACGCCCGCGCGCAGATACGCCGCGAGCTTATGATGCCCGTCCAAGACGAAGCCCGCGAAGAAGGAGTGCATGGTCTTGCCGCGAGCCGTGGCGATGGTCTCCGGGATGGGCCGCTGCATCAGCCCGAAGAGGAAGACCCGGGGCCGGTCGCCGTTCTGGATCATCTGCTGATAGAGCCGGACATTCTCCTGCTTGAGCCGGTTCTGGGGGACCAAGGGAATGACGAAGTTGTGCTGCTTCTCGACGATGTCCTCGTGCCGGAAGACCTTCGGGGTCTTGCCCTCGTAGTGCTCCCAATCGGAGAGCAGGTCCTCGGCCGCGGGATCCTCGATGTCCCAGATCTCCTGGAACTCGGCGTTATGGAAATAGGAACTCTCATCATCGGCCTGATAGGGACCGGTGAGATTGAGCGTGGTGTTCAAGAGGTAATACTCGCCTTTCTCCATGATGTCGAGCATGGGCAGGAGTTCGCGCACCAGCTCCGCGTCGATGGGACGGGGCAGGGCGATGGTCTTGGGAAGATTGAAGAGCTTCTTGTGCGGGGCCGGACGGGGGTCGCGCAGGCACTTGAACCAGAAATGGCAGGTGTCGCAGTCGTTGCCGATCTCGAAGCGCCGGGCGCCGTTGATCTCCAGATAAAGCGAGTTCGCCTGGGCATGCTTCTTGGCCACTCCGATGCGGATGACGCCCTTCGATTGGGTGAGCTTGATCTTCCAGAGGCGCTCGCGCACCTCCGTCGGGTCCAACATCGGCTGCTGGGGGGTCTCGGATTTCATTTGCGCTAATTGTAGACCATAAATCCCTCCTCCCGCAACCCCTCCCGATGAAACAATTCCGTAAATAAATTCATGGAAACTATCTTGCGCGGGCCTATTGATGCCGGCATAAATAGGGACCGCGCACGCATGAACCCCTGGGACGAGGAGTCCTTCAAGGAAGTCACCGACATGGAAGCCGCGCGCCTCGCTTTGCGCGGCGCCGTCGCCACTATCCGCGATCTCCAGGAATTGAGCACCAATCTCAAGGGCAGCATCCAGGAAGCCGCATCCCGGGAAAAAGCCGCCCAGGCCGAAACAGCCGAGCTCAAGCGCCAGCTCGAAGCCTTCCGCGAGGAAGCCCGCAAGTGGGAAGAGGAGAAGGACCTTCGCGCGCGCGAACTGGAGCGCCATCGAGAGCGGGAGCGCCTGCAGGTCCGCGAGGAAGAGCGCGGCCGCATGGAGCGGGACCGCGTCGCCCAGGAAGAAGAGCTCGCGCGCCTGGCCTCCCAGATCGAGGAATGGCGCTCCATCCACCAAGCCCAAGGCGCGGACCTGCGCTCCCTCAAAGGCTTCCTGGAGCAGCGCGAAGCCGAGCTTCTGGCCTCCCAGCGGGAGAAGGTCGATCTCGTCGAGAAGCAGCACCGCGACGCGGAGCTCCTGCACCGCATGCGCCAGAAGCGCGACGAGGAGATCCTCGAGACCCTGCGCCAGCGCGAGCGCGAGATCGAGCGCAAGAACCGAGACATCGCGGAGCTGAGCCTCAAGAACGAGGAACTCGCCCGGACCCTCGCTGCCTCGGCCCGCGACGGAGAGCTCCGTCTGCGCGAGCGCGAGGAGCAGCTCTCCAAGAACTTCGCGGCCAAGGAGCTCGAGCTCCAGGACCGCTACAACAAGCGCGAGACCGAACTCCAGGCCGCCTGGTCCGAGATGGAGACCGGACTCTGGCAGCGCGCCAAGGACGCCCGCGAGAAGCTCGACTCGGCCGTGCAGAAGCAGTTCGACGAGCAGGCCCGCCGCCTGGCCGACCGCTCCAGCGAGATCGAAGGCCTCCTGGAACGGCGCACGCACGAACTCGACGAAGAGCACAAGAAGAAGACCTTGGAGCTCGAGACCCGCTACGCGGCCCTGGAAACGCGCCTGAATGAATCCCACTCCCGCCGGGAGCGCTCTCTGCTGGAGCGCTTCGAGCAAGAACTCGTCAAGGAGAAGCTCCACCTTAAGGAAGAAGCCCGGCGCCAGAGCGACGCCGTGGAAGCCGAGCGCGTCCTGCGCCTCGAGGAACTGCGCCGCAAGGAAGCCTCCCTGGAAGAGGAGCCCGCGCGCCTGCACCGCGAGATGCAGACCGAACTCGCGGCCCAGCAAGACCGCCTCCAGTCGCAGGCGCAGGAGCGCGAGCGCTCGCTTGAGGAACGCTTCCAGCACCGGCACGTGGAACTGCAGGAGGAGTTCCTCGAAAAGGAGAACTCCCTGCGCGAGGAGTGGACCCGCCGAAAGGTCGAGCTCCTGGCCGAGCACGAGAAGGCCGTGGAAGCCGAACGCGCGGCCCTCTCCTCCCAATTGGAGCAGCGGGCCCGGACCCTGGAGACCTCGTATGCCGCCCGCGTCGAGGAGTTGGATTGCGCGCACCGCGCCTTCCAGGAGCAGTTCAAGTCCTGGAAGTCCACGGTCCAGCAGGAAGTCAGCCTCAAGGAGCGAAATCTCGACAAGCAGTGGTACCACCGGGAGCAGGAGCTCGCGGCGCGCTACGAGGCCGCTCTCGACCAGGAACGCCGCAATTCCGGATTGGAGATCGAGAAACTGCGCACCCAGTTCGAGAGCCAGCTGCGCGCCGTCGAGCAGGAAGAACTGGCCCGCACGGAAAAGAACCGCCGGGACTACGAGACTCTCGAGCGCGGACTGCGCGAGGCCGCGGACCTCCGCGAGGCGCAGCTGCGCGAGCGGCATCTTGAGGAGCTCTGCTCCCTGCGCGCGCATCATGAGGAGTCCATCAAAGCCCACACGACCCATTTTGAAGAGGAGCTCTCGCGCCGGCACGCGGCCCTCCAGCAGGAAGTCCAGTCCCTGCGCGAGGCCCACCATCAGAAGCAGCAGGACCTGGAACGGACCCTCGCGGATAAGGAATTGGAGCTCCAGGGCGCGCGCAAGGCCGCCGAAGACGCTCTCAAGTCCGCCTCCGAGGAGCGCGAACGCTCGCAGGAGCGTTCCGCGGCCTTCGAAGCGGAACGCAGCGCCTGGCAGAAGACGGAATCCGAGCGCCAGCTCCAGCGCGAGGAAAAATATCTTTCCCTGGAACGCCGCCTTCAGGAACTCTGGAGAGGCAAGGAGCAGGAGTTCCTCGCCCGCCACGCCGACGAGCTCGCCGAACAGCTCCGCCGGCACGGCGAGGAACTGGAGAAGAGCAAGACGGAACAGGCACGCGAGATCGAACGCTCGCGCCGCCAAGCCGAGGCCCACGAAGCCGCGGTGCAGGCTCGCGGACAGGAAGAACTCCGGCAGGCAGTCGAAAAGCTCGATGCAGAGAAGGCCGAGTGGCTCGATCGCCAGCGCCGGGCCCTGGTGAAGGAGCGCGAGGAACTCGAGCGCCGCGCCCTGACCCGGATCGCGCAGATCGAAGCCGAAGCCGCGCGTTCCGCGCAGGAACTCGAACAGCACCGAACCGCCCTGCAGGAAAAAGCCCGGCGGACCGCGGAGGAAGGCGCCGAATTCCTGCGCGAGCGGGAACTGCGATTGGAAGCCGAATTGCAGGAACGCCTGGCCAAAGAGCGCGAAGCTCTCGCGCTCCAGCAGCGCGAGCGCGAGGACGCGCTCGGACGCCGCCACCTGGACCTCGAGAAGACCCTTCAGTCCGCCTGGACCGCCGAGAGCGCGGAAGCCGCGCGCAAGCAGGAACTCGCCTTAGCCGAGCGCCTGCGCGAGCTCGAATCCGCCTGGAAAGAAAAGGAAGCCTCTCTGGCCGCCGAAGCAGAGCGCCGGTCGCAGGAAGAGAGAGCGCGCAGGCTCTCGGAACTGGAGAAGGAATCCGCAGAGCGGCGCACGCAGGACGCCGCGCAGCTCGAACGCGCTCAGCGGGAGATAAGGGAAAAGGAAGCCCAGCAGGAGCGGCGATTGCGCGAACGCCTGCACGAGATGGAAGAGCGCTTCGCGGGCCGCGAGTCCGAACTGCGCGCCGCGCTCGAAGAGGAGCGCCGGGAGCTCCAGCGCCGCAGAGAGGCCATGGAGAGGGATTGGATCGAGAAGGAGAACGAACTCTCCCGGGTCCGCCAAGAGACCGAACGCCGCGCGCAGGAAGAGACCGCGCGCCGCCGGAACGAGCTCCAGGCCGCGACCGCCCGCATGGAATCCGAACGCCGGGAGGAGACCTCCCGGCGGCAGGAACTGCGCGTCCAACAGGACTCCGAACGCGCGCGCTGGGACCGGGAACTCGCCGGGGTCCACGCCTCGCTGGCCCACATGCGCGAACGCGCGCGGGTCTTCTGGGACGCTTTCGCCAAGCCGCCGGCCCTGCATGCCGCGGCCATGGATCTGCGCGCCTTCCTCGCGCATGCCGCCGCCGGCTTCGAGGCGCGCTGCAGCGCGCGCTCCATCCAGCTTTCCGTCCGCACGCCCGAGGCTCTCCCGGTCCTGCGCGCCGACGAGGACCTCCTGCGCAGCGCCCTCTACAGCCTCCTGGAAAATGCCCTGGAAGCCCTTCCGGAGGGGGGGAAGATCACTCTTTCGGCGCGCCCCGAGAGCGGAGGCCGCTTCCTGCGCATCGAGGTCGCCGACAACGGGATGGGATTCCCGCAGGAACAGATGCGGGAGGTCGGCAAGCCTTTCTTCACCACCAAGCAGGACGGACTCGGACTCGGGCTCGCCTTCGCCCGCCTGGTCGCGACCGCGCACGAAGGGGACCTGGAGTTCGAGAGCACCCCCGAGACCGGCACCCGGGTCGCCCTGCGCCTGCCCGCCTAGCCGGAAAAATTCAGTCGGTCTAAAGCCCGCGCGGAAAAGAGGAACCCGCGGAGAACACGGCTTGCACGCCCTGCTCCATGCTCATCCCGGTCTCGCGCACCCGGTCCTTGGGCACGAGCAGGATGTCGCCTATGTAGAGGTGATTGGTGGGCACGTAGACCACGGTCAGATCCTGGGCCGCCTCTCCCGTCCCGATGCTCACGCGGTTGGTAACGAAGGCCAGGACATACGCGCCCTGGCGAGGATGCTCCACGAGCACCACGCTGCGGAACTGGGAGTCGCCCGGAGCAAACGCCTCGGCCATGCGCTTGAAGGTCCGATAGAGGCTGTTGAAGAGCGGAATGCGCAGCAGGACGTCCTCGCCCAACTCCAGGAAATGCCGCCCGGCCAAGTTGGATGCCAGAAAGCCCACGCCCAAGAGGATCGCGGCCGCGCTGAGCAGGCCGATGCCCGGAATCCTGCGGCCCAGGAGCGCATGCGCCGGAGACGCCATGAGGCCGTCGACGGCCACCACGACCCAATAGAGCAGATACGCGGAGAATCCCGCGGGCCCCACGATGAGGAATCCCGTAAAGGCCGCGCGCTTGAGGCTGCGCAAGATTCTAGGAAAGATATTTTCGTTCATCATCATCCGCCCGAAAATGGATCAGTGATTCATTAACGGACCCTGAGAGATTGTAGCATTCGCTTGTACACGGGGAGATAGCGCTCGAAGAGATCCGGCGGAGCCGAATACGCGGCCGTCAGATAGCCCTCCGAAGTCTCGATGAACGCGGTCTTCGATTCTCCTTTGATGAAGAGCCTCACGGTCGGACGTCCGGCCACCTCCGCGCCGGACTCCTCGAGAGCTTGGCGCCACTCCTTCTCCTTGGCCACGGCCGCCCGCATATCCGTATAGCCCGGTTCCGAACGCCTGCGCCGGCTGAGCGTAAGGGTCACGGGACGGCCGTCCTTGCGCGGATCGAAGCGGAAATAGACGGAAGAGGCCTCCTCGTTCCAGGCATCATCCATGTGCCAATCCCGCGGGACTTCGAAAGAGGCTCCAGGGAGGCGGCGCCGCTGGTACTGCGCCGCGGACGGAACGGGCGCGCGCTCCTCCGGCGAGACGCAGCGCACGGGTTCGAAAGGGTCCTCGGTGATGCGCCGCTCCGTGCCCGGCGGACAATTCACGGGCGCCGGAGGAGTGCGCACCCCCGCGGAAGCCGGGACCGCCGCAGAGGGAGCGTCCCTCCTGGCCGCACGCTCGCATCGGAAAAGCTGGAGCCTGCCGGGAGTGGCGACGGACACATATCCCTTGGGGCAGCGCGGGACTCCCTGGAGGAAGGTTCCGGGACTCTTCTGACAAGGCTCGGTCTTGCCGGACTCGGAAGAAGGCGGCTCTCCCTGCGTCCGGGGATCTCCGGCCGCAGGGCTCTCCTCCGGACAAGGAGAAGCGGGCCCGAATCCCCAGGCAGTCGAGAGCCACAGCGCCGCTGCGACGCCGAGGAACTGCAAGGCTCAGCCCAAAAGCTGCGGATTGCGCATGGCCGCCGTCGCGGTCTCCCGGGTGATCAGCTGCCGCTGGAAAAGCGACTTGACCGAGGCGTCCTTGGAGATCATGCCCTGGCTCACGCCGGTCTGCAGGGCGTCATTGACCTGGGCCAAGCGCCCCTCGCGGATGAGCTGCCGGACGGCCGAGGTTCCGAGCAGGACCTCGATGGCGAGCAGAAGCCCCTTCCCGTCGGCGCGCGGCAGAAGCTCCTGCGAGATGATGGCTTCCACGCTGTTGCAGAACTGGTCCCGGATGGTCTCCTGGTGTTCTCCCGGAAAAGCGCTCAGGATGCGCTGGGCGGTCTTGGCCGCGTCCGGAGTGTGGAGCGTGGTGAGGACAAGGTGCCCGGTCTCCGCGGCCGTGAGAGCGGCCTTGATGGACGCCGGCGTGCGGAGCTCTCCGATGCAGAGCACGTCCGGGTCCTGGCGCAGGGCGTCCTCGATGCCTTTCTCGAAAGAGGGGGTATCGCAGCCCACTTCCCGCTGGAGGAAGTAGCTGCGCACCGGCACGAAAAGGGTCTCGATGGGATCCTCGATGGTCACGATCTTTCCGGGCCGTCCGGTGTGATTGATGTGGTCGAGCATCGCGGCCATGGTGGTGCTCTTGCCCATGCCCGTGGCGCCCGTGATCAGGATGATGCCCCTGCGCTTTTGCACGAGAGTGGCGATGATGGGGGGAAGCCCCAGGTCCGAGAGAGGATAGATCTTGGTCGGGATGACGCGGATGGAAGCGGCGACCGTGCCCTGCGCCCTGCAAATATTCATGCGGAAGCGCCCCATCCCGGTCACGGTGAAGGAGACGTTGGCGCGATTCTCTTCCTGGAAGAGCTTCTTGTGGAACTCGTTGAGGTACGGGCTCACCATCTCCATGATGCGCGTGGACTCGGCGGGGAGCCTCCGGGACACGATGAACTGCTGGGCCACGCGAAAGAGCGGGGGATGCCCGTGCAGAAGATGGACGTCGGAGCCGCCCAACGTCACGGCTTCGCGCATCAAGGCTTCAAGATTGTTGTTGTCGGTACCCGCCACGATGAACCCTCCTCACGCCAGAGTACGCCCCGTCGGCACAAAGCCTAGCATGCCTGCACCCTAGGCCTCAAGCACACAAAGGCAAGCCTTAGCTGGTCGTCGGGCGTCGAGGGCGGAGGGTCCGCGGGTACGCCGTCGGCCTCCGCGTGAGGCCGCGGCTCGGCTCTCACCCGCGCAGGATGCAGGCGCGGGTTCCGAGACGCCCCGCGGACCCTCCGCCCTCGCCGCCCGCCGCGTACTCCGCACCCAGTAACACGGATTCCCTATAGCGGCAGGGATTCGAGCTCCGTTTCTCTAGGTCCTGCGGCCGGCCCGGCGACTCCGTACCTCTGTCGTCGTCAAATCCGCGCCTGCGGAACCCGTTTACCAACGGGGAGTGCGCGCTCCACTCTCCGTTAGAGCCGCACCGGTTCCTCCTCGGACCATCCGTTCTCTCAACTCTCTCCCTGCCGCACAAAACAGATATCGATTTGAATACAAAGAAGCTCGTATCTTTAAATTCATGAACTTTTGGAGCTCAAAAGAAATCGATTCCTTCCGATACGTCATCGAGATCCAGGAAAAGCCACTCGCAGGAAATCATTCCTTGTCTGCTGAAGATAGAGATTGGTCGGGTCCCTCATGATTCGATTTCATGACCTGAAGTGCATAACCTCTTCATGCGGCAGGGAAAGAGTCAAGGAAACGGATGGTCCGAGGAGGAACCGGCGCGGAGTCGCCGGGCCGGCCGCAGGACCTAGAGGAACGCGGACTCGAATCCCTGACGCTATCGGCATCCGTGTTCACTGTGGACCGATAAGCGCGGCGGGCGGCGAGGGTGGAGGGTCCGCGGGGCGTCTCGGAACCCGCGCCTGCATCCTGCGCGGGTGAGAGCCGAGCCGCGGCCTCACGCGGGGGCCGACGGCGTCCCCGCGCCCCCCCCACCCTCGCCGCCCGCCGACCCGCTAAGGCTTACCTTCGGGGATTTGGCTACAATAGGGTCGATGAACCTGCGCATCGGGGCTTTGACGCTGGAAGGACGAGTGTTCCAGTCGCCCATGGCCGACTGCACGGACCTCGCATTCCGACTGGTCGCGCGCGAGCACGGCCTGCGCTTCGCGTTCCTCGAGATGGTCTCGGCCCACTCGCTTTTGCGCCGCAACCCGAAGACCTTGGACATGATGCGCACGACTCCCGAGGACCGGCCCTTAGGCGCCCAACTCGTGGGCACGGACCCCGGGCTCCTCGCCGATGCCGCGGCCTTGGTCGAAGAGATGGGCTTCGACTTGGTGGACCTCAACTGCGGCTGTCCGGCTCCGAAGATCGTCACCACCGGCGCGGGCGCGGGACTCCTGCGCACCCCGGAAAAGACCGAGGAGATCTTCCGGCGCATGGCTCGAGCCGTGCGCCGCATCCCGGTCACCATGAAGACGCGCGTGGGCTTCGAGGAACCCGGCGGCCGCGAGGCCGAAGACCTCGCGCGAAGAGCCGAGGCCCAGGGCCTATGCGCGGTGACCGTGCACGGCCGCACGCGCAAGCAGCGCTACGCCGGAGCGGTCGATTTCGACGCGATAGCCCGGGTCAAGCGCAGCGTGCGCATCCCGGTCCTGGCCAACGGCGGAGTGATGGCGCCTCTTGACGCCAAGACCCTGCTCGATGCCACGGGCTGCGACGGCATCGTCATCGGCCGCGGAGGTTTGGGCAACCCCTGGATCTACCGCGCGGCCGAATGCGCATTGGAAGGCAAGCCTCTTCCGGCGATCCCCGGCATCGAGGATCGCCGCCAAGCCCTGCTCCGGCATCTGGATTTGGAGCTCCGCTACGAGGACCGCCGCCGGGCCCTTCTCGCCATGCGGCGAGTATCCTGTTGGTACTTCACCGGGACGCCCGGCGCGGCGGCCCTGCGCGGCGCGGTCTGCAGCACGGCGAATGACGAGCCTTCCCTTCGGAAGATTATCGAAGACTTCGGCCGCTGAGGATCATCGCGGCTTCATCATGCGGTTCATTGCCTGGATGCGTTCATCGGAGTACGGATGGTCCAATAAAAAACCTCCGATCCGATGCAAAGCTCTTCCCGGGAAAGAGCTCTCCTTCAACGCTTTTTCTCCGTCGAGAATGTCGTCGTGTATCTGCAGCGTTCGCAGGGATACGGCCAGAGCGCGGGGATCCTTCGTGATCAGAGCGGCATAGGCGTCTGCGGCGAATTCCTGGCCTCGCATCATGGCGAGCATTGGAATGAGCGTGACCAGCATGCTGAACAACGGCCCATAACACTTCAGCCCGGAGATGATCAGGAGACTGCCGTGGAACATGATCACAAGATAAATCGTCAGCCCTCGCCATAAAAGGTGCCTCAATTTTATATGCCCGAACTCGTGGCCGAAAACCGCTCTCGCTTCGCGGACATTGAACAACCGCCGCACAGGCCCCGTAAGACTCATCGATAGATTCTTTCCTGATCCCGAGACGCCGACATTCACGTCTTCTTCGTCGGGAGAATCCATCACTCTGGGCAGAGGAAAACCGGTCTTTTCCGCCAGCGTCTTGATGATTTCATCCAAGGGACCTTGTTCCAAGAGCTTTCCCTCTCGCGGGAACTGGAGGAACCGGGAAGCGATCAAGAATGCGGGCACTTGCGCGGCTGCCGTCAATGCCGCCAAGCCAAGCGCCAGCAGCATCTTAGCCGCAGGAAGACCGGAAAAAATTGCGGGAACGAATGCCGTCGCGACAGCGAACAAGAACGACCTCCGCTGCGCAGCGCGCAAGGCATTTTTCGCTTGCTGGACATCCAGGTCTCCGTCGCCCACTCTCCAACGTTCACTGATGGCCGGAACCGATTCAGAAATCCGCTCATCCGCTCCGGAAGCGGCCGCCGCGAGAATCCTCCCTTGAATGCCCTGCTGTTGAACACCCTCTCCTGACATTTCCATGCCGGCAGACCCTCGTTTGGAGTCCCCAGCATCGTTGGGAAGAGCAAGAGCCTCAGTCGAGTTGGAAGAGCCGTCCCAATCCTCATTCGAAAGACGTTTGGCTTCTTCAGCCGCGGCGTCCGGTCCGACCTCCCGGACAGCCAGGACATGAGCGATCTGCAGGGTCCGCCGGATTCTCTGTTCAGCCTCCTGCTTATGTTCGTCATGGATTCCCCGTAAGTACCGCACAAGCGACTTCCGCATTGTCTCAGGTAAAAATCCTCGTTTCTCCGACGCAGGAGGGCTCTGCCGGACAGCGCTCGGAACAGACGAGGAGAGAGCCCCTGCGTCCCTCGCAAGAATGCTTCCCTCATCCGAGGCAAGCACGATCGAAGCCTCTGCGTGCTCAGCAGACAGTTCGGCGCTCTGCGGCAGCACGATAGAGACGGACGGCGCGAGCGAAGGGAGATCAGGCAACGACTGAAAATCCCGCGATAGGACAGGAGAAACCGTCAAACCAACGGCAGGAAGTTTTACGGCGACAACGCCGGAGGGTTCTTGAACAACCTGCGCAAGCGCGGCAAAAGAGGTCCGCTGCGTTCCGACGAGCAAGGAACCCGCGCACAAACACGCAAGGAGAGCTCGGATGGACATTGGCTATAGAGTATCACCTGAGCATTTCCGCCGCAGGGCCCCTTAGACCCAGCTCCATTGCCTCAAGAGTCCTATCCGGATATAGGTCATATGCCGATCAGATTTACGGCTTAACGGCAGCTGCTGGGTCCCGGCTTCCGCCGGGATGACGGATTGGCCGGCTTGCGGCGGGATGACGGATTGGCCGGCTTGCGGCGGGATGACGGATTGGCCGGCTTGCGGCGGGATGACGGATTGGCCGGCTTGCGGCGGGATGACGGATCAATGCGCGCGAAGATGCTCGTGGAGGAACGCGCAGACGCCGCGCACGCGCGCGGAAAGGAACGGGTCGTTATGCTCGCCCAGCGCGCGCAGGAACCGCTTGGGTTCGGGCGCGGCCGCGAACATGCGCTCGGCCATGGAGATGGGGATGAGCTCATCCTGCGCGCTGTGCACGATCAGGAGCGGGGAACGCAGGCCCGCGACCTTCGCTATGTTGTCGTAGCGCTCCGTGACGAAAAGGTGCAGGGGGATTCGCGGAAAGCACACGCGCGCCATGTCCTTGACCGAGGTGAATCCACTGTCGAGAACCAAGGCTCCCGGCGGCAGTTCCAGCGCGGTCTGCAAGGCCACGGCACAGCCGAGCGATTCTCCATAGTAGGCCGTGCGCTCAGGAGGAACGCCTCGCGCAATGAGCCAGCGCGCCGCGGCCCGGCCGTCCTGATAGAGCCCTTTCTCGCTCGGCCGCCCCCGGCTCTTGCCGTAGCCGCGGTAGTCGAAAAGGAAGAGGTCGAATCCCCCGGAAGCAAGGGCCGCGGCCCGCGCGAAGCGGCCCGTGAGGTTGCCGGCGTTGCCGTGGAAGTACAGGATCACGGACGCCTGCCCGCGGACCCGGCCGCCGGGCTGCCCCGCCCGTCCCTTCGCGCGCACGAGGCAGCCGTGCAGGGACGTCCCGTCCTCGGCCGTGAAGAGGACTTCCTCGCCGTCGAGTCCATGCTCGTCCGGCGTTCCGCCCAATTCCTGGTCCGGAGCGTAGAGATTGAGCCGTTCGAAAGCGCGGATGCCCCACATGAACGCGCATACAAGGACGGGCACGAGCCAAAGGATGGGAACCGGCATACGCATGATTGCTGTCTGCATGATCCTTTCCCTCATCCTGCCCCCGCGGAAGATCGCCGGAGCATGAATTGCTGCGAGAGCCCCGCGACCACGCAGGCCGCCCCGGCCGCCATCACGGTATGAGGCGCGCCCCACCTGCGCGCGGCCTCGCCCAGCGCCAGGCTCCCGAAAGGCGCCGCGCCGATGAAGGTCACGCTGAACAGGCTCATGACCCGGCCCCGCATGGCGTCATGGGTGCAATCCTGAAGGAAGGTGTTGGCGCCGACCACGACTTGGAGCATGCTCCAACCGCAGACCGCGAGCACCAAGAGCACCGCGGAGAACGTGCGCATGGACGCGAAAACCGCCATGGAGCAGCCCAGGATCACGGCGGCCGCGCTGATGCGCGAGAACAGGCCCTGCGCCTCGCGGCGCCCGGCAAGGGCCAAGGCGCCGATCAAGGCTCCGGCCCCCATGGCCGCGGTCATGAGTCCCAGGCCGAGCGGCCCCTGGTGGAATATCTCCTCGGCGAATATGGGCAGGAACTGCGGCGTCGGCATGGCCAACAGGCTGATGACCGCCACCATGGCCAAGGCCGAACACATTCGCGGAGAGCCCGCGACATAGGCCACGCCTTGCCGGATGGTCTCCAAGGTCCCGCGCGCATCGGCCGAGGAGGCCGGGACCTGGGGCCGGAGCCTGCGCAGGCTCTCAAGAATGGCCAGAAAGCTCGCGGCATTGATGAGGAAGCAGATTCCTTCGCCGAAGAGGGGGATGAGCAGTCCGGCCAGCGCCGGCCCCACGAGCCGGGCCGCGTGCACGAGAGTGGAATTGAGGGCCACGGCATTGGTGAGGTCCTCTCGGGCCACGATCCCGACCACGAAGCTCTGCCGGACCGGCATGTCCACGGCATTGACTGCGCCGAGGAAGAACGCGAGCGCCAGCACCTGCCAGTACTGCACCCGCCCGCTCAAGGTCAAGACCGCCAGTATCAGAGCCTGCACCAGCGAAAGCGCCTGCGTCCATAGGAGCACGCGCCGGCGCTCGGTCAAGTCCGCGATGGCCCCTCCGAAGAGCCCGAGCAGGAGCATGGGAACCTGGGTCGCGAAACCCACCATCCCCAAGGCCAGGGGGGAACGGGTCAAGCGATAGACGAGCCACATCTGGCCCGTCATCTGCATCCAGGTCCCGCACATCGAAACCAGCTGTCCGATGAAAAAGATGCGGTATTCGCGGTTTCGCAGGGAACGGAGTATGTGCTGCGCCGTGCGCCTCAAGAACCGGAATCCCTGAGACGCTCCAGGACCGCGAGCGCCCGGTCGGTGTTCTCCGCGGAAAGGAGCAGGCGCGAGGCGCTGCCTCCGGCAGCCGTTCCAAATATGTTCGTGATGTTGACGCCGCCCTCGCCCAAAGCGCGGGTGATGCGGTAGAGCTGTCCCGGAGTATCGTCGACCTCGATGGAGATGAGCCGGCTCTCCACGCTCGCATAGCCGGCCCGCGAGATGATCGCCGAGTGGTCTCCGGCCCCGTCAAGCGCCACGCGGACCATGGCCGAGTCGTCGCGTACCTCGGAGGAAAGGCCGATGATGTTGACGCCTTTATCGGCGAAGCGCCGCGAAAGGTCGGCCAGCACGCCGGGCTTGTTCGGAAGGAAGATGCTGTACTGCTTGATGACCTCGACTTTCATGCTATCAAGGCACGACCTTGAACTCCGCGCTCTTGAGGACCTCGCCCGTCCCGCTCAAAATCTCCACCTTCCAAGAGCCCGGGATCGCCTCCACGGAACTCCAGGTGCGCGTGCGCGCATGCTTGGCGGAAAGGACGATCTCGAAGACTTGGCGCCCCTCGCGGGACCACCGGTGCTTGACGGAAGCCGGAGGCGTTGTCCGGAGCTCCGTCCAGAAATACAGGCGTCCGGCCTTGAAGTCCGCGGCTCCGGAGACGGGAAGCACGGGCTCGCGGTCCCGCACGGCGGTGCACACCGCATTGCGGACGACGGCGACCTGAGGCTCCGCCTTCCCGGCATCCTGCTGCGCCCGGGCCTGGCCGATCAAAGCCGCCATGCACAAACCGATGAATATCCCTTTCGTCATACGCGCTCCTCCTCGCTTCTATCCGCCTACTTGCGGGGAAGGACTCCGATGAGAGCCTTCCCGCAGATGTCGGCGACTTCCCGGGAGAAGTCGCGGTTGCCGCTGAGCCACTCCACGTATTGGCGTTCGCTCTTGAGAACGTCCTTGAGCGCCCGTCCCCGATGCTTCCCGAAATTGAACACCGCCTCTCCTTCCCGCCAGACGAACTTCCCCTGGGAATCCACCTGCACGTCGCAAAAATCATGCAGCCCTTGGAGTTCCTGGGGAAGGTCCGTGCGCCCGGGACGTCCCTGGTAGCGTTCCACCTGGGCCAGGAACACGTCCAAGGACGCCTCGGCATCCGCGGCCGCGTCGTGCGCGCCCTCCAAGAGACGGCCGCAGTAGAACTCATAGGCGCGGGAGAGATTGCGCGGCTCCTGGCGATGGAAGATGGTCATGGCGTCGACGATGCGGCGGCTGGAGAGGTCCAGCCGCTCTCCGGCGCGCTCGAGTTCCGCCTGCAGCATGGGGATATCGTAGCCGCGGATGTTGAAGCCTCCCAAGTCCGCGTCCTGGATGCGCCGAAGGATCTCCGGCGCGAGCGCTTGGAAATTCGGCGCCGAAGCGACCATCGCGTCGGTGATGTGGTGCACGGCGACGGCCTGCTCAGGGATGGCTCTTTCCGGATTGATCAGGGAGACGAACTTCTCGCGGCCGCCCTCCGGGCTCATGCGCACCAAGCCGATCTGCACGGCCCGGTCCTTCCACGGATCCGTGCCCGTGGCCTCGAAATCCAGGAACACGATGTCGCGGGAAAGCTTCATGCGGGCAGTACCTCCGTGGGATGGGAAGACGACGGCAGGGGTTCCAGACGGATATTGAGCAGATTCGCGGCTTCCTGACGGCGGGCGCGCCAAGCGGAATCCTCATCGGAAAATACGCCTCGCGCGCGCAAGCGCGCCTCGCCGCAGGCGCCGTGCAGGATGCCGAAGACGCTGTTCTGCGTCTCCCAAACGTCCACGCTGAAAGGCAGGCGCGCGAGCAGGCGCAGAGGTTCGAGCAGGGCTTCCCAGGCCGCGGGGTCCTCGGCGGCGCGTTCGAGCCGGGCAGCCCTGCGGACAAGAAGGCGGGAAAAGCGCGCAGCGGCGGTTTCCGACTCCAGACGCACGCCCGAACGTTCGGCCTCATCGAGGAGCGCGAGCAGGCGCGGGAGATCCGGCTCCTCGGCTTCCAAGAGAGCCCTCAGGCCGGCGTTGAGCGCCATCTCGGCTGCGGACTGCACGCCCTTGGGAGCACAGACCCCGCGCCCGCGCAGGAAGCGCAGAAGCGGCGCGTTGCGCTCGTAGACATGGCGATACGCGGCCGAGGCTTCGCTCACCGCAGCCTCGACGACGCGGTCCAGTATCCTGCGCTGCTCATCGAGGAAGAGCCTCGACAGATCGTAGCCTGCCTCGCCGAATCGTCCGCTCAGAGAGCGCAGGCACGCGGAAAGGTCTCCGCCGTCGAAGAAGGAGAGAAGTTCGGACTCGAAGCCGCGGAAATCCTCGCTGCCGGCGTCCGGACGCACGCCCCCATGGAAGGAATGCCCTCCCAAATGCAGGGCGCCGAAAAGGAAGCGCCGCTCCTCCAGCGTAGCCTGAGAACGCATGCGCACGCGTCCCACCACGAGCCGGGACCCGCCGGCCTGCGCGCGCCGGAAATCCTCCCGCTCGAACTCCATGCCCCAGGCGCGGGAACGCTCGCCGGGGTCCTCGAAAAGGCCGGTCAAAGCGTACTGCTCGCAGAGCGCCGCCGGCGATACGGCCGCAGAGCGCGCGAAGCGCTCGTAGACGCGCCGACCATCCCCGTACTCGGCGATGTTGCTGGGCGCCAGGGAAAGCCGCTCGGCCAGGACCTCGTGGAAGGGCCGGCCGAAGAGCTCCTCGGCGAGCTCCGCGGCCCGGGCCGCGTAGCGCATGACCTGCACCGTCTCCAGCCCGGAGACCTCGTCGAAGAACCAGCCGCAGCTGGTGTACATGAGCATCAGGTGCCTCTGGAGCTCCAAAAGACGCAGGACCTCGCAGCGTTCCGCTTGCGAAAGAGGGCGCAAGGCTTGGCGCGAGAAGAAATCCTCCCGTGCGCGCGTCGAAGGATCGAGCAGCAGGTCGATGTAGGCGTCGCGCGCCTCCCAGGGATCTCGCAGCAGCCGTCCGGCGCGTTCCTCATAGAGCGGCGCGCACGCGTCCCGAAGCCGGTCGAAGGCGTCCCGGAGAGGGCCCCGCCAGGATTGCTTCCAGCCGGGTCCGGCCCCGCAGTTGCAGCCGCAGTCCGAACGCCAGCGCTCGACTCCGTGGCTGCAGCTCCAGGCGCTCTTCTCAACGATCTCCGCCTCCCAGACGGGGGGATTCAGGGCCAGGTACTGCGCGAAGTTGGTCAGGCGCACTCCCTCTTTCTGCTCGAAAGAGCGCAGAGCGTAGGCCAGCGCCATCTCGCCGAAGCGGTGATGGTGGCCGTAGGACTCCCCGTCGGTGGAGACCGTGACGAGCTGAGGCCGGTCGCACGCATCGGAGAACGCCGAACGGATGCGCCCGACGAAAGCTTCCCCGTCGGAGAGCAGCCTCTCGAAAGCGATGCCCAGCGAGATGGGCCCGTCGTAGAAGAATACCGCGACGGCGCGGCCGGAGGGCAAGCGCACGCGGTATGGCCGCGTGGGATCGACTCCCCCGGAGCACTCCTTCCACTGCGTGTCTCCGAAGCGCCGGACCCTCAAAGCCTGGCGCGGCGCCAGCACCGTGAATCGCACGCCTCCATCGGCGAGGGCCTCGAGGGTCTGGACGTCCACCGCGGTCTCGGGAAGCCACATCCCCTCGGCGCGGCGGCCGAAACGCCGCTCGAAGTCCCTGAGCCCCCAGAGCACCTGGGTCCGCTGGTCGCGCACGGATGCCAGCGGCAGGATCATGTGGCTGTAGGCCTGGGCCATGGCCGAACCGTGCCCGCCGAAGCGCCGGCGGCTCAAGCGGTCGGCCTCGAGCACGGCCCGGTAGGTCTCGGGCCGACGGCGCTCCAGCCAGCTCAGCAGGGTCGGCCCGAAATCGAAGCTGATGCGCGAATAGTTGTCGACGAGCTCCGCGATGCGGCCCTGTCCGTCGAGCACGCGCGCGTGCGCGTTGCTCCGGTAGCACTCCTCGGCGATGCGCTCGTTCCAATCGTGGTAGGGCCGCGCGGAATCCTGGACCTCGATCTCCGAGAGCCAGGGATTCTCCCGCGGAGGCTGGTAGAAGTGCCCGTGGATGCAGACGCAGCGTGTCGAGCTCAAAATAGTTCCCGGTCCTTTACTCCGGCCGCAGGAGCACGCAGCCCAAGGGCGGAATGACCACCGGCAGGGAGAAGGGCCGGCCGTGCTCGCTGCGCGCCTCGGCATGCAGGCCGCCGTTGTTCCCGATCCCGCCGCCGCCGTATTCCCGGGCGTCGCTGTTGAGGATCTCCCGCCAATAGCCTCCGCAAGGCACGCCTACGCGGTAGCACAGCCGCGGCACCGGCGTGAAATTGAAGAGCGCCAGCACCGGACGGGAACGGTCGCGCCCGAAGCGCAGGTAGCTGAGCACGCTCGAGTCGCAGTCCGAGCAGTCGATCCACTCGAAGCCCGCGTTCTCGACGTCGAGCTCGTGCAGGGCCGGGACCTGGCGATAGGCGTTGTTGAGGTCCGAGACCCAGCGCTGCACGCCCTGGTGCGGTTCCCACTGGAGAAGATGCCAGTCCAAACTCCGCTCGTTGCACCATTCGTCGCGCTGGCCGAACTCTCCGCCCATGAAGAGCAGCTTCTTGCCCGGCTGGGTCCACATGTGCCCGTAGAGCAGCCGCAGGTTCGCGAACTTCTGCCAATCGTCGCTGCCCGACATCTGCGTCAGGAGCGCGCACTTGCCGTGCACCACCTCGTCGTGCGAGAGGGGAAGCACGAAATTCTCGTGCCAAGCATAGATCATGCGGAAAGTGAGCTGGTTGTGATGATACTTGCGGTGCACGGCATCCTTGCGCATATAGACCAGCGTGTCGTGCATCCAGCCCATGTCCCACTTGAAGCCGAAGCCCAGCCCGCCCGCATAGGTCGGCCGGGACACCGCGCCCCAGGCCGTGGATTCCTCCGCGTACATCTGCGCGCCCGGGCAGTTCCGGTAGACTTCCTCGTTGAGCCGCCGCAGGAAGTCGATGGCCTCCAGGTTCTCGCGGCCGCCGTAGATGTTCGGGATCCACTCGCCTTCCTTGCGCGAGTAGTCGCGATAGAGCATGGAGGCCACGGCGTCCACGCGGAGTCCGTCGACATGATACTTGCGCATCCAGAAGAGCGCGCTCGAGATGAGGAAGCTGCGCACCTCGTGGCGCCCATAGTTGAAGATGTAGCTGGCCCAGTCCGGATGGAAGCCCTCGCGGGAGTCGCGATGCTCGAAGAGATGGGTCCCGTCGAAATAACCCAGGCCGTGCTCGTCGGTCGGGAAGTGGGAGGGGACCCAGTCCAGGATCACGCCGATGCCGTTCTTGTGCAGATGGTCGATCAAGGCCATGAAGTCCTGCGGCGTGCCGTAGCGGCTGGTGGGAGCGAAATATCCGGTGGTCTGATAGCCCCAGGACCCGCCGAAAGGATGCTCCATGACGGGCAGGAACTCCACGTGAGTGAATCCCATGCGCAGCATGTATTCCGTGAGCTTGGGCGCGAGTTCCCGGTAGTTCAGGCTCCGGCCGCCTTCCTCGGGGACTCCCATCCAGGAGCCCACGTGCATCTCATAGATCGAGATCGGCGAATGCAGGGACTGGCGGTCCGCGCGGCGGGACATCCATTCCTCGTCGCCCCAGACATAGTCCAGGTCCCAGACCTTGGAAGCGGTCTGGGGGGGGACCTCCGCGTAGAAGGCGAAGGGATCGGCCTTCTCCACGCGGTGGCCCTGATGCTGGGAGCGGATGTGGTACTTATAGACCGCTCCCTGCTCCACTCCGGGGACGAAGCCCGTCCATAGGCCCGAGCCGGCGTAGGGATGCAGGCGATGCGCCTCCCGGTTCCAGCCGTTGAAATCCCCGATGACCGAGACGTACTTCGCATTCGGCGCCCAGACGCCGAAATGCACGCCCTCGATCCCGTCGCGCTTGACGCGGTGCGCGCCGAGCTTCTCGTAGAGGTCGAAATGCGTCCCTTCGTTGAAGAGGTGCGCATCGTCGGCCGAGAGCAGCGTGCCCTCGGCGGCCGGAAGTTCCCTGCGAGCGGAGGAAGAGGCGCTCATGACGCGAAGGGATACTGCAGTTCCAAGGGGTCTTTGATGCCCACGGCTTTCAGGAATCCATTCCTCACTTCAGCCTCCTTGTCCCGCCAATCCGTCTCCGCCGACTCCGCAGGCATCACGATGGAGCCTCCGGCGATCATGCAGTGCCCTCCGGCCGAACCCGCGCCGAGCAGACGGGTCAAAAGACGCCCGGCGCGCGCGTCCGTCTTGCGCGAGCGCAGGGAGACGTAGAGCCGCCCGCCGTAGCGCCCGGTGCAGAAGGACCACTTCATATTCTCGTGCGTCAACAGAAAATCCGCCATCTGCGCCACGCGGTCCGGCGTGGGGACCTCGCCCAAGTGCACGCCGATGACCTCGCGCAGGGTGAAGGCATCGCGGATGGCGCGGCTGAGCAGGCTGAAGAATGCTCGCGGATGCGGCGGGTTCTGGATGCGCGACAAAGCCTTGGTGTTGCTGCGCTGGACCATGGACAGATAGGCCTGGACGTCGCGCGGCCCCGCGTCCCGACCCAGGTTCTCGGTCTCCGAGGAGATGCCGTAGGCGATGGCCGTGGCCAGACGCGTAGGGATCTCGAGTCCGCTGGCGAAGAGGATCTCGGCGGCGATCGTGGCGGTGGCGCCGGCCGAATGGTCGACCCAGAGGAAATCCGCCTGCGTCTTCGGGTGCGCGGCATGGTGGTCGATCACCAGGACCGCGCGGCGGCGCACCTTGAAAGGGTTGTTCTGGAAGGGCGGCTGGGTATCCACGAGCGCCACGTTCTCGTAGCGCTTGAGGTCGTCGGCGCGCAGGGGGCGCACGGGCAGTCGCAGGGTCTTGGCCATGCGCTGGTTCTCGATGCGTCCGATGATTCCGCCGTAGGCGATGCGGCAGCGCACGCCGTAGAGCTTCTCCGCGACGTAGGCCAGCGTGGAGGCCGTGGCCATGGCGTCCGGGTCCGGATGGTTATGAGTGAGGATGAGCAGAGGGGAGATCGCCTTGCCTTGCTTGGCGCAGAAGTCCAGGAGGTCCTGCGGGGAAGGGATCTCGCTCATCGCCTGGGACTCATGATCACCCGCACCGCCGCCGGCTCCATGCGAACGAGCACGATGCCCTCCGGAAGCAGGATGGATTCCCGCCCCAGGAAGAGTTCGCTCTCTCCGGCATCCGCGCGCGCGACGTCCAGATGCGCCCGCAGCCTGGAAGAATCGAGGTGCTGGATGCTGCGCCGGGCGCCGGCAAGCACCGCGCGGACCGCCGCGGGCTCCACCGCGCTCACGCGCAGGGAGACAGGCACGTTGTGCAGAGCCACCGGGATGTCGTACTCGCGCAAGGTCGGCTTCTCGCTGTAGACGAAATGGAACCAGAAGCCGAAGGCGAGCAGGACCGCAGCGACCTTGGCGTGGAGATTGCGCCGCCAGAACGGGATCCCGGGCGAACCGGAAGGGAGCTTCTCTTTGCGGAAAGCGTCGATGCGCGCGCGCAGGTCGCCCAAATCGCGGATCTCTTCCAATCGCCCGTCTTCGGCCACGGAGATCTGGCCGCGCTCCTCGCTGACCACGATGCACAAGGCGTCTCCGAGTTCGGAAAGCCCGATGGCCGCGGCGTGCCTCGTTCCGAGGCGGGCGTTCTGCGCCAGGTCGCGGCCCAAAGGGAGGTAGACGCTGAAGCGCTCCACGCGCTCGCTGCCGATGACCATGGCGCCGTCGTGGCCCTCGGAATGCGGGTCGAAGATGCTCATGAGCAGGGCTCGCGAGATCTTGCCGTCCAACTGGTGCCCCTCGGTGATATGCCGCTCGATGGGATCGCGTCCGCGCAGAACGATGAGAGCTCCGTACTTCTCCCGCGCCAGCTCGCCCAAGGCCTGGACCAGCTCCGTGATCTCCGCGTCCGGATGGGGGGCGACGCGGCGGCCGCCCATGCTGAAGACGGCCACGCGCTCGAAGAAATGCCGGATCTCCTCCTGGAAGATGACGATGAACGCGAAGAGCGAGACCGCGAAGAAGCCCTGGAAAAGATAGGCCGTCAGCGTGAGGTCGAGCACCCGGGCGATGATATAGACGCCCGTGAGGATGAGCATGCCGATGACCACGAACGCGGCCTTGGTCCTGCGGAACCACGCCCACGCCAGATAAAGGAGGAGGGAGACGATGGCCACGTCCAGGGCATCGGCAAGCCGCAGATTCGAGAGGAAAAGCGAGATCCTCGTCATGGTGTTGTTAGAGGATACCCGCCTCGACGTATCAAGTCAAGCCGGTCCGACGAGAAGGGAATACGAGTCTGGGCGCCGTGCATTAAGGAAAGAGGGGACACCCCTTCGGACCCTTCTCCCTCGCCACCCGCCGCGTACCCCGCACCCTTAATAAAAAAACTTCCGAACCAGGAATTAATAACTCTGCTTCCCGTCATTAAGAGGATTCCCTGATGGATATTTATGTTCCTGAGGATTTGAGGGTTCGGGACCGCGATATTTGTTGAGTTCCCGCTGCTGATCCTCCCAGTCCTTCTCCCTCCGGCGGATCTCGTCGATCTTGCGCTGCTCTTCCTGCTGCCGCGCGTCCTCTTCCTGGGTCCGCCGGAGCTTGGCGTTGTAGGCATCCTGCGCGAACTTCCGGTAGGCCTCGTAATTCACCGCCAAAACGGCCGGAGGAGTATAGAGATCACGGTTGTCCTTGAGCAGGGAGGTCCCGACGGCGAGCGGGCAACCGGATAAGCGAGCAAAGAGCTTTTCCTGTATCTCCGCTTCCGTGAGCTTTCCCTCGCTGATATGCCCGCCGCAGGGAAACCAGTCCGGCAGAGAGTCCCGGGTCGCGCCGTCCGGATAATTGCACCAATCCCGCGCGGTCTGCACGATCTTATCCACGTAGCCGTCGGGACAAACCAGATAGGCCGTCTTGCGCAGGGAATCTTCCAGGGGGGCCCACTTCCCGGGACGCAGCCGCAAATTCAAAAGGTTCATCTGACATCGCGACCGGTTATCGCTACCTCGCTGATAAGAAGGCCAGGCATCGCCCAAGAGTTGCTGATACTCGGAATCATCCATGCCAGACTTCCTGCAAGTGTCGTCCCAAAGCGCCGAGAGCTCTTGTTCTCCAGACCTTCCAGTGCCATACGGAAACATGCAGAATAGTCCCGCCCGCTCGACGATCTTCGGCAAGGCCTCGATGCAGCGCTGCTTGTTCTCCGCATCTTTACGGGCTTCTTCGGCCTGCGCGGCCTCTTGCTGTTGGCGCGCTTCTTCATCTTTCCGGCGCTGCTCCTCGGCCAGGCGCAGCGCCTCTTCCTGCTGCCGCGCTTCGCGCTGGGCGTCGATCCGCTGCTTGAGCTCACGCGCCTCCGCAAGCTCCGCGTTGGCCTGGGCAATAGCCTCTCCCCAAATCTCGCTCTTTTTCTCCTCGACCGCGGAGTTCTGATCAGATCTCATCTTCCGCCAGGGTTCTTTCAGGACTTTTTCTCCTGCCAAGAAACCGTAGTACGCTTCCCGATAATGGCCGAGAACGCCGTCCTTGGCGTATTTCCCGTCGAAATCCATGACCATGAAAGCACCGGGCTTTTTTTTGTGCTTTCCTTTCCAGACACGCTCAAGATTGGACGTCCGCAATGGCAGGAGGCCCACGACGTTCGAGAGGTTTGCTTTGACTTCCCTGTCGTACAACGCTTCGTACGCCAGTTGTCCTGTGGATAGAACGCCCTTGCCGATGCGCAGCGCGTCGCCGGCCGCGTTCTTTGACTTGCGCACGCCTTCGCCGCCCAACTGCACCAAATCCCAATCTCCCCGCACGAAGACCACTTCAGTCCCGGTGTATTGGCTGAGGAGCGCCCATTTCTCCAGATCCCGCTCAGGAACGCCGAGCACCACGATCTTTTTAGGCGGCAGGATCGCGCCGGTCAGGATGGCGTTGTATGCGACTTCCGAACCCCAGCTGTGCGCGTAGATCTCATTAATCTTCTTGCCCTTCAGTTTCGCGACAGCCTTGCTGCCTTGAGGAGTAAGAGCCTGGTCCATCGTTTCTTTAGTGGCATCTTCGCCATCGAGGATGTACTTCCTCGTTTCAATAAGCCCATCAATCATTTGGCGGAAAAATCCAGGCGGCTCTTGTGTCTGATTCTCTTCCGGCCTCTTCGTGTGCGACGCAATGACCTGATCCTCAAAAAAAGATGCCCACTTTCCCTTGTCTGTTGCGCCGAATCCCAGAAATTCAACGCGCTGGCGGTCGTAAATTTCTCCGCCTTCCTGCCGGAAGCGTTTCTGGGCTTCCTTCTTTATATTCATTCCCTGCGTGTTTTCCCGCGCAAGTTGCTGTGCGGTCTTTTTAACCTTGTCGTTCAACGCTTCTTCATCAACATATCCCGTATCCGGATCGGCGCCATCCGTTTCTTCATCAGCCATCGCGACCGACAATCCAAAGCTCTTCCATGTCCACGCATGCGCGGAAACCGGGATAAAAAACCCGATAAGGACTATCAGGCGCCACGCGTTCATGCATCCTCCTTCTGTTCGACACGGCTCTGTTCAGGAAATCCGTGCGTCAGACCGAGGGAAAGACCTAAAACGGCGTACATAACGAATACGGCTTGCACGAAAAATACAATCGAAGAGGCAATCCCATGCGTTTGAATGCCTTCTTCCGTGGGCCCGGGCAGCGACCAAACGATTACAACAAGCCCAAAGAACATGCTGAGCGGAAGCGCCCACAAGACGACCCGCCACAACCGTGTCCCGCCCATCTTCTTTGAAATGGCCCTGCTAATCAGAGGAGCCGCAAGAAAAAGAGGCACGGCAGGAGTTCCAAGATGGAAAGGCTTGCTGATCAACCAGCAGGCAATGCCCGCGGACCATTGATAGAGCCCTGCCGCGTGGGCATACACGAACATTGATGCGGCGCACCATCGCGCCCTGCGCGACCCGGTGACCCACAGCACACCGCACAAGAGGCAGAGCAGGATTTCGGTTGCCCATATAGTCGGGTCTTTGAAAATAGCGAAGAGATCGGGCTTCGGAGAGAATTTCTTGGAGCCCGTCTGCTCCGTTCTGATCCCGTCTAAAAGGGTCTGCACGGCCTGGGTGTAGCGCCTGTCTTCGGGGATGATGCCGGCGTTCAGGACGAAGATGTTCGTGTCCGACTGGGAATCCACCTCCAGCATGGCATAAGGCTTGGTCACGATCGCGCGACACGCATCGGTCGTGGGCCAAGAGGGCTCCGGCGACATCGAATACTCGACCCCGTCCTTCTTGAATTGCCTTCCCGTGGAGTCGCACATCTGCTTGAGAGATCTGTAT
>Ga0172379_10002739_pt1 | contig 30235 bp, 49 predicted proteins | sample GrowelOW334metaG_FD_119756 | JGI IMG/M metagenome (GOLD analysis project Ga0172379, IMG submission 119756) | Groundwater microbial communities from an aquifer near a municipal landfill in Southern Ontario, Canada - Groundwater well OW334 metaG | ecosystem: Environmental > Aquatic > Deep...
GAGCTTTGCCCACCCCTCAATGATGAGCTTCATGGGCGGCAAAACGACATCGGTAAGGATGAACCCCAGGTCACCCATGACCGGAATGAGATCTTCCCCGATGGCGTTCTTCATGTTGAGGACGGTGGCAGTGAAACTTCGGAAACCATCCGCATCCGAATCGATCACACCGCCCATGTCTCGCAGTTCCTGAAGACCAGCCGCGATGGTGGCGTTCGCCAGGAGCTGCACCGAATGCGCGTCCCGCATGCTCTCCGTAGCCTTTTTCACTGCCTCGGGAATCCGGATTCCAAGGTTGTCCAGGATCAACGGGGAGGAACGGCCGATACCTGTAACGATGTCATCGAAGGCCTGGGCGGTATCCAGGCCAAAAAGCCGGGCCTTGTTCCTGGCGATGAGCAGCAGGTTTCCCAGATCCTCTCCGTTCTTGGCCACCCCAAGCGTCATTGCCTTGGAGGATGAGGAGATCAGGCTCATATCACCAATGGTGTTCCCAGAAATTTTCTTGAGGGAAAAAATGATCGAATCGGCATCCTGCTTCTGGGTTTGAGCGAACTTTCTGAAGGCCTGCCGGGCTTCCTCCGTTTTGGCTGCTTGCTCAGCAAAGGACCATACGGTGTCGATCCCCGCCTTCACCTTGGACAGAACTTCGAGGGTTTGGTTGATCTCTGTCGAAGCCGTTCTGAAACCCTTGACAAAGTCCTTTTCAGCCGCAGTGGCCGCATTCAAGGATGTGACAAGTTCCGATTTGATTTTGGCGGCGGCTCCGGAAACGCTGGCATTGGTATAAGTGAAAGCCCTGCCGATGGTTGTCGCCATCGTGGACAGTGCCCCCCCGGCAGTTTGGGCGGAGGCTTTGGAAGCATCGAGCTCCCTGCGAAACCAGTCGACCTCCTCCCGGGCTCTTTTCGCCGCATCCCCAGCACTTTTCAGGGTCAAAACGAAGTTCCCGGAAATGACCGACCCGGCCTGGGCAGCGCCGCTTCCCATGGTCTTCATGGCCTGACCCGCCCCGGAAAGCCCGGCGTCCGCGCCTTCGGATGCGCCCCGCAAACCGGCCAGAGACGACCGAACGTCTTCCACGCCCTTGACGGCAGCGGTGCCGTCAGCGCGGATGACGAGGGTGATCTCGTTGCTTGGGCCTGGACTCATCGTCGTTTTCTCGGTTTCATTCCGGTGAAGGAGGCAAGGGTCGCATCGACGTTTGGCACCTCGATCACCTCATCAACGGCAGGCCAGAAATCGGCCAGATCCATACTCCAGGTGGCCCGGTGTTCCAGATGGAACGCCCGGGCCACCTTTTGGACGAAGGACCCAAGAGTTTTTTGGAAGGGCTCCCGGGCCCCCGGCCTCAGACGAGGGCCGGACCCCGGGCGGGATCGTTTGGGTGCAACTCCGGGGTCAACAATTCCTGAAGCCAGATCTGGGCAATGTGCCCTGCGTGGTTATGGTCGAAGGCGGCTTCCAGCTCCTCCCGGGAAAACTCCACCTTGTCCCGGTCGGGATTGAAGACGATCTCCAGCACGTCATAGCGGTCGACCCGGACGATCTCCAGAACTTCCTGGTTCGTGACCTTTTTGGTTTCCTCATCGAACTTCCGTCTCCGGGCTTCCTGCATGACCATGTAGCGCCGGTATTGATCGGGGGTCCAGCGGAGGAGGGTCTTCTTTTGGCCGACCGTCACGATGATGCGGTTGCCGGGGTAGACGCGATAGGGCAAGGGATGGGCTTGCAACAGGTCTTTGTCTTCCATGTTCGGGCTCCTCAGCGGACCATGATTTCGATGTTGTCGTTCTGGCCGGGGACCGCGTGGATCTGCCCGGACAGCCCGTAGTGCAGGATGTTTTCCTTGTTCGCCAGGTCGTTGCCCAGCGTGCTCGCCCGGCGGATCCAGACCTGCACGATGTTCCCGGCCACGCTGCCGGCCTGGGCGTTGAGAGGAAACTCGGTCCGGGCCCGCAGATTGGCCCAGAACGGGTGGGTGGCTTCGAGCTCAGCCTCGACCGTTGCCGACCAGCGCGGATCGCGCCGGCCATACCGGAGCCCCTTCAACCCATCTTCGGAATTCACGTCGGGCCGCTCGCTGAGCTTGTTTCCAGAGGTGAATCCCAGTTCCGGGATGACACCGGCTCCGAAGGAGCCGAACAGAACCCCGGCGCTCTCCACCACGGGCGGAATGAGCTTGTTCCAGTAATCGCCGGCGGGGGTGTCCACGTCGGTCAGGCCGCCAAAGCGGCCCCGAACGCTGAACTGGGCGCTGGCCATCTCGCCGGCAGGAAACGCCAGGCTGAAATCGGCACGGGCCCCGTGGACCTTCACCAGGTGCTTGCCGAGGTAGTGGTAGAACGTCATGGTGGTTTTCGCATCGGCCGGTGCCCGGGTTGCGTAGGCCACACAGGGCAGGTAGCAGTGGACCAGCCAGGCATCGCCCAGCACCAGGTTTCCGGAGGCGAAGGTGAAGGTGATGGTCGCCCCTTCGTCGCCCAGGTTGATGGGGGTGGCAGTCGTGATGACGTTTCCCACGCTGTTCTGGGTGGTGTCGTCCAGGCAAACGACGCCACAGGTGGCGACACCGGACGCTCCGCCGAGGGTCACCGTGACCAGGTAACGCCGCGGGGCCGGCCCCGTGAAGGTCCCCCCCGAGGTCACCGCAAGGGTCGAGGGGCCGCCGCTGTTGCCGAAGGCTCGCTCGGCCGCCCCAACGGTTTTGGCGGCAATCACCCGCTTGGTGTAACCGCAGATTTCCACCAGAGGGCCCCAGTCGGGCTCATTCCCGACCGTCCCGGCCCCGCGCAGATCGACGGCGATGGCCAGGTCGACCAGCTCCCGGCCGATGAGCATCTTGGGCTCGGTCAGGCCGCTTTCCAGGGCCTTGCGCTGCAGCTCCTGGGGGCTGTATTTGGGCATCAGCTCGCCGCACAGAATGGCGTTGGCCGCCGGTGTCGGCGTGGGATCCACGTTCTCGGTGACCTCCAGCTCGCCAAGCAGCAGTTGGTTCAGTTCAAAATCGCTCATGGTGCCTCCTATTGTCGGGTTGGGACGGGCAGATAGGCCTTCGTCCGAAAGCCCAGGGTGTAGGCGATGACGCCGCCGTCGAGTTCCCCCAGGCGAACATCGATGCAGTCGAAAGGCCCGATCCCGGTCAGGCCGAAATCCTTGCCCTGGATCGCATCCCGGACAGCCTCAAACAGGGAATAGGCATCCTTGGCGAGGGCCCTTTCCCCTTCGAGGTTCTGGGACATGACCACCACATCGAAATACCAGTCATAGACGGGGCGGGGCTGTGATTCGGTTCTGCGGGCGAAGAGGAAATAGACGAACGCGGCCGGGTAGCAGATTGGCGGGGGCGTATCATTCCGGCCGATGGAATCCACCTGGCCGAAAAGCTTGTTGCCCGACAGGTCGACGAGCGCCGTGACGGCGTCCATCATCTTGTCTTCCGTTGCCCCGGTCGTCGCCATGTCAGAACGTCACTCCCACCCGCCACTCGGGTTTGTGATTTCCCACGCCCAGATCCACAAACACGTTCCGGGCCCGCGCAGAAAGGGTCGCGCCTCTCGGCCCTGCCTCGATCCCTACCTGGGGCCGGGCAGGGCCGCGGTAGGGTCCGCGGGCACCGCCGGTCTGATGGGTAGACCGATCGCCTGACCGATCGCCTGGCCGGCCGGCAGCGCCGGCTGGTGATCCTGGGCCGCCAGGGTCTTGGCGATGAACTGGGCCTCCGCCTCGTGCTCCGGGGTCAGGTCGATCTTGTGCTTCATGGCCTCGTTGCGCAGTTCCAGCAAAAACTGGCCGGCCTTGTCCGTCTTCTTGATGACGTTCTTCTCGGCCAGGGCTTCGACGATGGTGAAGATCGCCGGGGCCTTGTCCGCGACGAAACCCCACCCGCGATCGATGGTGGAAACGATGGCCGCGCCCTTTTCGGTCTTGGCCATGAACGGCCGGGCCAGCTTGTAGACCTGGATCAACAGCACCGCAACCAACATCACGTTGGCGGGGGTCAGATAGTCGGTGAGATTCATGCGGCCAGGGCCTCCTTCAGGTTCTGCCAGGTCAGCGGGAGGTAAACCCCCGCGGGTGAGCACATCCACTGGGAATCAGGTTTGAAGCGCTCGCTCTTGGGCCGGATGTCGGCATGGAAGCCTGGACACCGCTTCCCTTTGGGTTTTCCGTCGAGCGTCCAGTAGGGATACAGCCCGATGCCGTTGAACTCGTCGAACCGGGCCAGAGCGAAGAACAGGTCCATCAGGGAAAGGCATTCGACGTGCCCGTCAACGGCCATCCCGCGGTAGTGGTAGGAGCCATCGGTGTGGCCCCTGGTGTCGTAGGCGTTGTGGATCACGATGGGCAAACCCAGGAACGCCCGCAGAGCATCGAGGCCGTAGATCAGGTCCCGATGGACCTTCCGCCAGTTCCCCCAGTTCTCGTCGGGAGTGAAATGGCGGACACCCTTCCAGTCGGCATCCGTCATGTATGGCCCGCGCACGTTGATCATAGCGTCACTCCCGGGCAATCGCCGCGTTGGCGTGCATGATCGTCTCTTCGAGGCGGGTCAGGGCGTTCGCCCGTTCCCGGCCGGCGGGGCAGTTGGTGCAGATCAGAATGGCCAGGATCAGGGCCTGGGCCCGAAGCTGCTGGAAGGACTCGGCAGCGCCGGGTTTGGGAGGGTGATAGGTGAAGCGGCGGGCCAGCTCGGCCTGAAGGTCGGCCGGAAGCTGGTCATAGCCGCGAGGCAGGGCAACCGGTTCGGATTGATCTTGTTTGGCCATGGGTGCCTCCTCAGAATTTGTCCAGGACGGACTTGGGGAACAGCTTGTCAGTGGTGGCTTTGTCGGTCCGGAACTCCGCCGGGGCGTTGGGGTCCGCCTCCTGGGCCCCCCAGCCGAGCTTTCCGCTCTGGATCCGGTCAAGCAGCTTCATGGCGTTGTCATAACGCTGTTGAATCGGCTTGGGAAGCTCCAGAGAGGTCCGCCGGTTGTGGAGGGCCCAGATGGCGAGATCGATGGACAGGGTCTTGATGATCACCGGCACCGGATTGAGAGGCAGGACCAGGTCACGGGTGGAAAGAAAGCCGTTGACGATCGCGTCGGCCGAGGCGATTGCGTCCGCTACCCGGGCGATGGTGTTGGCTTCCTGTTCGGCCAGGACATCCCCCGAGTCCTTGGTCAGTTGGGTGACCTGGGCCTTGGGGATTTGCTTCTCGATATCGGTGCGGGTGCAGTAGGCCACGGTGGTTCCTCAGTCCGCGTTGAGAACGACAGAGATCGAGGCGGAATCGGCCCGGAAGTAGAGTTTCGGGGTCAGGGTCGCCAGGTCCCAGATTCGAAAGGCACCAGGGGCAATCTGGAAGGGGGACGACCCGGTCGGGACGTTGGAATACCCATAGTTCAGATAGGAACCACCGGCAGGAACGCCGACCCACAAACGATGGGCCCCCGTGGGGATGGCCCCGGAAGTGGTGATCAGGACGGCGGCAGACGTCCCGATGACGACGGTCGGGGTCGCATAGGACAGAAACCCGTCGGTCGGGGCGTCCTGGGTGGGCATGGGGTATTGCTGCCCGGACCGAACTTCGGATCCAGTCCCGGTGATACCCTGCCGCCAGAAGGCGGGATCCGCGGCCATGGAGGACACGGCAACCGCCAGGAGGACGATCAGGAGAGCGGTGATTTTCTTCATGGTCTTCTTGATGGTCTTCATGGTTCCTCCTTACGCCACGACCTTGGCGTAAACGATCGCCTCGGGCTTGTAGAGGACGGGCAGGGGGCGGGCTTCCACCTTCACCCAGCGACCGCTCGGGTCTTCGCTCTTCCAGGACTTCGTGAAGAACATCCCCGCCGGTTTTCCGGAGCCGACCCCGTTGGGATCGTCGAAGTCGATCGCGGGAGCGTAGAGCTCGCCGGCGGCCTGGGCGGAAACACCCACCAGCACGAAGTATTCGGCCGGGATGAAGTCCTTGCGGACATTGGAGTTGTCCAGATAGCTGCCGAGAATCTCCTCGATCTCGCACTCGGCCAGATAGGTGATCCGGCCCTTTTCGGCAATCTGCTGGCCCACCTGGTTCTTCATCAGGTCGAGCACCTTCTGATTCTCCAGCAAGGCGTCCATGGCGGAGCTGCCGGCGAAAGCGAAGAACCCGTCCACCGCACCGATCGCCTGGGTGATGATCTTTTTCCAGGCCCGGATGTTCTTGATGGGGTTGGACTCAGAATCGGTCCAGAGGTTCTTGCCCGCGAGGGTCGGCTTCTGCGCCACCCCAAAGTTGTAATCGACCAACACGGTGCCGGCGTCGTCGACTACCTGGCCGGCCAGGGCCCGGGCGGCCATAAACTCGCGGGTCCGGTCGACCTTGGTCTTCATGTCCAGCAGCTCCCGGTTGAGCTTCTCCCCGAGGAGCTCGGTCGCGGCCTGCTCGCCATACTTCCGCATGTCGGCCAGATCGGAAGCCAGGACCAGGCGCTTTTCCGAGAACCTGGTTCCCTTGCAGGTGATCGTGCTTTTCCCGGTTGCGCTGACGATCTGGGCTTCCTGCATGGGGCGGAGGTTCTGCAAGATCCGCTCGCTGCCGGAAACGACATCCCACTGGAACAGGCCGGAATACAGGAACTGCTTGGCCCCGAAAACCTTGTCGGCGATGATGGTCCGGACCGACTTGATCTTGTTGATGGCGGCCGTCAAAACCCGGGCATTGAAGAGTTCGTCCATGTCGTTCGTTCCTCCTTACACGACGTAGATGCCAGCGTCGAGCAGATCGGCGATGCCATTGGCATCCTCGCCGGTCAGGTTGGCTTCGATCACATCCCCGTGGATGAGCACCACCGCTTCCACGGTGGCGGCATGAATGGCGACGTCTTCCAGGAGAATGGCCTTGGCCGTCTGGGTGCCGTCGTTGTTGGTATCCACGTAGGGCGCGTAGGTCCCGTCAGCCGCGACGATGCCGAGAACCGTGCCAGCGACCCGCGCGGTGCCGTCGATCGCCATGGTGACTTTCTTGGTGATCGGCGGATGGCTGCCGAGAATGGCCGGCTGGCTGAGGGTGGTCTCGGTCACGCCGAGCGTTCCGGCCATCCGCAGGCCCGCGGCGAGAATGATGGTGACGAGGGCAATGACAACAGCGGTGATCCCGGTCATGGGCTACTTGCCTCCCTTCTGTTCGGGGCCGACGATCATGGAAACGAACTTTTCGTCTTCCGAGAACTGGGCCCCCTTGGTCGCTTCACCCTTGGTCATGGTCTTGAACAGCGGGTGGGACGCGAACCCGGTTATGAAATCCTTGAACCAGTCCAGGGGGGCTTGTTTCTTGCCCTCGCTGAACTCGTAGACCTCGGTGGTCTCCTCGAGGTTCGCCATGAACTCGACGAGCCCCTGATCCTTCCAGGCGGGCAGGATCTTGCCGGCGGTGATGCCGGTGGTGACGAAATCGGTGAGCGCCTGGCGTTTCCGCTTTTTCTCCGCCTCGGAAAATTCGAGGGAGAACTTGGTGTTGGCAGTCTCCAAGGCTGTCACCTTGCCCTCCGCGGCCAGCCGCGCGGCTTGTTCGTCCGCCAGCTTCTTCTGAAGAATTTCAATCTCGGTCACGCTTCCCTCCTGCTGTTCGAATTTGAAATCCCCGGCTTCGGCGAAATCGAAGCAGTCGGGGTCCTTGACCGGTTTGGATTCGGAAAAACTGAACCCGGGAAGGCCTTTCACAGCGGGCGGCTTGGCCCCCAACCAGGCGACATGCCGCAACGTCCCGTCGGGATACAGGCCGATCGATCTCTTTTCGAGAAGCCCGTCATTGACCGCCTTGGCAAACTCCGGAACGACTTTCCGGAACTTCGCCAGCAGTAGTTTCCCTTCCCGTTTCAACGCTTCGACCCAGCCATAGGCCGGGCCACCAGGCACGAAACCCGCACTCTCGTCGTGATCGATGCAAATGGGTGCGTCATGACCGTTGACCGGATCGTAGGTGGTCACGATGCGGTCGAGATCCCCTTCGGACCATTCCCGCTCGCCACCCTTCCGCGATTTGTTTTTCCCGGCACGAAATATCGCGCACCATTTTCCCGTTTCCATGCACCCATCCTAATGACTTTCGCCCTCACCTTCCCCCGGCTTATTCATGGGTTTTTCGGGTGAATTATCTAAAGGTAAAAGCGTTAGGAGCAATCGCCCCGAATCATTTATTGTTCAGATAGATCCGAACAAATAAAGCGAGGTGTTGAATGGGTGAGGCACAATGGGGAATTGAGATCATGAAGGTGGTCGGTTTTCCGGCGCTGCTGTTCTTCGTCTGGTATCTCTATCACCGCTCGGAAACCGAAAAGTGGAAGATCTATCTCGCCCAGGTCCAGGTGGAAAACAAACAGCAGTTCGAGTTGTTCAAGTCGGGAATGATTCAGCAGGAAAGAGCGCGTGAACAGATGTTTCTGCTGCTGAAGGAAACCATCGAAACGGTCAGTTATCACTCGCAGATGTTGTCGCGGGTCGAACAGAAAATGGACACGAACCAATTTTGTCCCCTCGTGCGAAAGGAGCCCTCATGAACCCCGAACGCCTCCAGATGAAAGGCCTTTTGGCGGACCTGAAGAAAAAAGCCGTCAAACTCGATGCCGACGCGGCCGGCCGGCTGATTTTGATCCGGACCCTGGCCAACCCCTACGCCGAAGACGTCACGGACCTGGACGTCGAGAAACTCCTCAACGAGGCCAGCGAGCTGTGCCGGATCGTGACGGAGCTGCGTGAGGTCCGGGCCAAGATCAAGAAGCTGGAAAGCGACCTCGACTGATGGCCAAGAAAGCCGCCCTCTTTGCCGACGCGGAGCGTTTCTACGTCGTTGAGCAGATGACCCTGGCCGAGATCGCCGACCGCCTGAAGATCTGCGAGCGGACGGTCCGGACCTGGAAGGACGAAGGGAAGTGGGAGGAACGCCGGAAACAGCTCCTGGCCTCGAAAGAATCCTTCCATGCCGAGCTCTACGAGTTCGCCCGAAAGCTGATGCGCTCGATCAAGGATGACATCGACGCGGGGGAAAAGATCGACGCCGGCCGCCTCTACACCTTCTCCCGCCTCCTTCCCGCCATCACCAAGGTCAAGGAATACGAAGACCAAGTCGTGGCCTCCGATCCCAAGGCCGCCGAAAAGGTCATGAGCGAGGAAGATGTCGTGAAGGCCGTCCAGAAAGCGTTGCTTGGCGAATAGATGGACCTGAAGCGCTTTTTCATGCCCTACCAGATCCGGTGGCTCAAAGACCGCCCCCGCATCAAGATCTGGGAAAAGTCGCGCCGCATCGGGGCCACCTACATCCAGAGCTATGAAGACGTCGAGGATTGCGTGGCGAAGGCCGTGCCCGATGTCTGGTTCTCCAGCGCCGATGCCTCGGCCGCCGAGGAATACATCCTCTACTGCGAGAAATGGGCCAAGCTGTTCAACGTGGCCGCCAAGAACCTCGGCTGCGAGATCCTCGACGAGAAGAAAAACGTCCTGACCTACTCGATCGACTTTCCCGTCCTGGGTCGCCGCATCATCGCCCTCACCTCGAACCCGAAGAGCTTCCGCAGCAAGGGCGGCAAGGTCGTGCTCGACGAGTTCGCCTGGCACGAAGACCAGGAGAAGATGTGGACCGCGGCGAAGCCCTGTATCACCTGGGGCTTTCCCCTCCGGATCCTCAGCACCCACAACGGCGCGGGGACCCTGTTCAACGAGTTCATCATCGACATCCGGGAAGGCAAGTCGAACTGGTCCCTTCACAAGACACCCATCCAGCTTGCCGTGGCGGAGGGCCTGGCCGACAAGATCATGCAGCGGACCCTCACCGACGAGGAGCGCGCCGCCTGGCTCGAACAGGAGCGCCGGGACTGCCGCAAGCCCAACACCTGGGAGCAGGAATACTGCTGCAACCCCGTGGACGAAGCCACCGCCTTCCTGCCCTACGCCCTGATCGCCACCTGTGAGGACCTCGAACTGGTTCAGGGGCTCGAAGATGTGGCAGGCGACCTGTATGTGGGCATGGACATCGGCCGGAAAAAGGATCTGTCGGTGATCTGGATCTTCGAAAAGCTCGGGCCGATGAAGTTCACCCGCCAGGTGATCGTCATGGAAAAGACGCCGTTCCGCATCCAGCGCGAAACCCTGTATGGCATTCTGCGCCATCCCAAGTTCCGCCGGGCCTGCATCGACAGCACCGGCATCGGTGCCCAGCTCGCGGAAGAAGCGAAGGAGGCCTTCGGCACGTTCCGGGTCGAGGAGGTGACCTTCAGCGAGGCGGTGAAGGAAGAGCTCGCCACCCACATGCACACCGAGTTCGAGGATCGGACCGCCCTCATCCCGTCATCGGAAGAGATCCGCGACGACCTGCACTCCGTGAAGAAGGTCGTCACAAAAACTGGCCACATCCGGTTCGATGCTCAATCCGACGAGACAGACGGTCATGCTGACCGGTTTTGGGCGCTCGGTCTTTCACTGAATGCCGCCCGGTCCTACAAAGGACCCGTTTTGACCGCCTCAAGAGGGCGCTACCAGGGCCGGACCTTGACGGCGGGGTATTAGAGGCCCGTAGGCGCGTCAAGGTGTCTTTTCGGGCTAGGACCCGAATTAAAAAATTTGAACGTTCTTCAACGGAAATCCGTTGAAATTATACGGGGTTTCGATCCCGGGGGAGGTTGGTATGTCGGTCGGTCAAAAAGGGATCTGGGTCAACCCGGATGAGTTCGTGACGTTCCAGGAGGCCAAACCGCCCCGAAAAGCCCTGTTCACCGAGGTCGCCACCCGCAGCCGGGCCGGTGACTTCTCCGGGTTCGGCATGCAGCTTCCCAACCCCGACGAGGTTCTGCGCAACCTTGGGCAGGACATCACCGTCTACAAGCGCCTCCTGATCGACGCCCACGTCGGGGCCTGCGTCATCAGCCGGAAAGCCGGCACCAAGAGCATGAGCTGGGACATCGATCGGCGGAAGGCCCCAGCCCGCGTCTACTCCTTCATCGAGGACCTGTTTGCCGATTTCGACGTCAAGGGCATCATCGGCAACATCCTCGATGCCCCCCTGTTCGGCTATCAGCCGATGGAGGTTCTTTGGAGCGCCGCCGGCGGGAGCCTGGCCCCGACCGGGCTGGTCGGGAAGCCCCCGAGCTGGTTCTGCTTCGATCCGGAAAACCGGATGCGGTTCAAGTCCATGGCCAACCCGATCGGCGAGGAACTGCCGCCGATGAAGTTCCTGTGCCCCGCGCACGATGCCACCTTCGAGAACCCCTACGGCTTCCCGCTTCTGAGCCGGTGTTTCTGGCCGGTCGCTTTCAAAAAGGGCGGATACAAGTTCTGGGTGCAGTTTACCGAGAAGTTCGGCGGCGCTTTCGCGATCGGCAAACACCCCCGCGGGACCGGGCAGGACGAAGTCGATCGGCTGGCCGACATGCTCGAAGCGCTGGTGCAGTCCGCCATCGCCGTGATCCCCGATGATTCCTCGGTGGAGATCAAGGAATCGGCCGGGAAAGCGGCCTCGGCCGACATCTACGAGCGGCTGTTGCTCTTCTCCGACGCCCAGGTGTCCAAGGCCCTGCTCGGGCAGACCCTGACCACCGAGATCGGCAAGACCGGCGGAGCCTACGCCGCCAGCGAAACCCACATGCAGGTCCGCCAGGAAATCGTGGACGGGGACACGGACCTGGTCATCGCCACCTACAACGCCCTGATCCGTTGGGTGGTGGATCTGAACTTTGGGACCGGGGTGCCGGCCCCGGGGTTCAAGATGTGGCGGGAGAAGCAGGTTTCCAAGGACCAGGCCGACCGGGACAAACTCTTGTCCGACACCGGCCAGGTCGAGTTCACCGAGCAATACTTCAAGCGTGAATACAATTTCCAGGACGGCGATATCATCGTCCGGCCGAAGCCGGAGCCCACGCCGCCGCCGGCCGCCCCTGCGCCGGCCGCTGCCGCTCCCCTGGAACCGGATGCGTCGGAGTTTTCCGAGCCGGGCGGCCCGGGCCGCGATCCTGCCCCCGATCAGACCGCCCTCGACCTGGCGATGTCCCTGGCCGTGCAGCCCAAGGATCTCCAGGCGGCGGCGGAACCAATGCTCCGCCCCTTCATCGACCTGGTGCGCCAGGGGGCCAGCATCGAGGCGGTCATGGAGCGCCTGGTGGAGACCTACCCGGCCATGAACCTGGACGAGCTGGTCAAGATCCTGGAGCGCGTCCTGTTCGTCGCGGGCATCTGGGGGCGGCTGCATGCCGGCCGCTGATCCGCAGGTTCTTCTCGATGCGATGAAGCTTCCCCCCGAGGAAGCGATCGCCTTCTTCAAGGCCAAGGGCTACCAGATCACCTGGAACTGGCACGAGATGAAGGACGATGCGCACGCCCGCGCGTTCACGGTGGCCAAGGCCGCGAGCCTCGATATCCTGAAGGATATCCGGGGCGTCCTGCAGAAGGCCCTCGACCAGGGCATCACCCAGGCCCAGTTCGCAAAGGAGCTGACGCCCCGCCTGCAGGCAAAAGGCTGGTGGGGCCAGCAGGAAGTCCGGAGCCCGGACGGCGAGGTCAAGACGGTCCAGCTCGGGTCGCCCTGGCGGCTGAAGACGATCTTTCAGACCAACCTGCAGAGCGCCTACATGGCCGGCCGGGAACGGCAGATGCGGGCGGTGGCCGATGCCCGCCCCTACTGGAAATACATCGCCATCTTGGACGGGAAGACCAGGCCCGAGCACCGCGAGCTGCACGGGAAGGTCTTCCGGTTCGACGACCCGTTATGGGCTCATTTCTACCCGCCCAACGGCTACAACTGCCGCTGCCGGGTTACCAGCCTCAGCCCATCGGAGGCCGCGCGGGATGGGGTGCAGATCGAGACCTCCGCCGGCAAGCTGGAACAGACCCAGGCCGTGGATGAGGTCAGCGGCAGAGTGTTCGAGACCACCGCCTACCAGTCCTCCGGCCGGCACCTGCCGATCCATCCCGACGAGGGCTTCGACAGCAACCCCGCCCGGGCCCAGGACCGCTTCCTCGCCCTCCTCGAGGAAAAGCGACGCGCGGCGGAAGAGGCCCTCGGCGAACCGGTTCCCGACCTTCCCGACCGGTCGGAAGAGGAAGCCCGGCCGGTGCCGGCAATTTCCCGAGCCGATGGCGATCCGGGGGCGGCCCCTGGTCAGGCGGCCGATGGGCCAGGCGGGGACGATGAAGAGGAAGAGCCCCTGCCGCCCGAGGCCATCAAGGCTCTCAGGGGGAAGGTCAGCAACCAGGCCCTGGAGACCATCGTGGGGTTCCTGGAGGAAGTGGAAAGAAGTCGGCGCGAGGGAAAGGAACTCGACCAGGCGGTGGTGGACTGGTATCGGCGGCTCAATTCGTAAACGATCCAAACCCCTGGTTTGAACGAGGCGTAAACGGTTTATTCGATGAGCAAGGAAGACGGACAAATCTACCTCGAGGACGCCGGCGTCCAGCAACTGCTGCGCCGCCTGCAACAACGCATGCTCAACCTCAAGCGGCCGATGGATGAGATCGGGCAGATCATCACGGCTTCCGTCGAGAAGAACTTCGCGGCCGGCGGCCGGTGGTCCGGGACCGTCGGCCAGGTGATGGGTGGGTCCGAGCAGTGGAGGCCGTTGAAGCCGTCCACGATCAGGAAGCGGACCAAGGCCCGGACCTGGCCGGGGAAGATCCTCCAGGTCAGCGCCGGGGGATTGGCCGCCTCGATCGCCGCGAAAGCCACCGAGGACTCGGTCACGGTCGGCACCAACAAGGTCTATGCTGCCCCCCACCAGTTCGGGGCGACGATCAGCATGAAGGGCCGGAATGGTTCCATCCGCCTCCGGACGGACACCAAGGGCAATCTCCTGCGCCAGGCCAGGGAAGGGAAACTCCGGAACCTGGCCGTTTTTGCCAAGGGGCACCACAAGCGGGCCGTGGAGCGATCCTTTTCCGGGAAGGACTACACCATCGACATCCCCGCCCGCCCCTACCTGGTCGTCCAGGAAGAAGACCTCACCGAGATCCGCGCCGCCATCCTCCGCCACCTGGCCACCGACACCCGCTGAGGAACCCCCGCCACAAAGCCAGAGAGCCGCTTTTCAGCGGCTCTCTTTTCATCAACGGGGGGGACCTGGATCAACGGCTCCGGTAAAAATCTTCAAGCCTCTTGAATGCATCGCTGATGCCTGCCCTGGAGAAAGATCGGTCCGGGAGATAAATCTGGCAGACTGCCTGTCTGGCCTCTTCCCAAGTCGGATAGGAGGCTGTCGAGATGGCCGTGAAAATGACATCCGAGTCAGCTCGCCATTGCTCTTGACCTGATTCCATGCTCACTTTTCCTCCCGGGGCAATCTTGCGGAATGCGCCCCTCGTCACTTTATCACACAGATCACTTCAACCAAAGCCTTTCCATTGCCGCCGCAGCAAGACCATACATGTCCACAGGAATCGATCTCGGCGTGCTCTTTGCCATGAGGGCATTCGTCACAGGCAACCCTCGTTTCAGCATACACGCAGACCATCGCTCTCCACCTTCCGGACGACACGACCGTGATCACAGTAAAAGACCTCTGCGTCAGCGCCGCAGGCCTGACAGGTCTCCAACGTTGTCGCCCAAAACAGGATCCGAGGATATCTGGGTCGAAAGAACCGCCGCCCACCGCCGGACCGGATGCCCCTCTTCACCTGGTGCCAGCGGTGAAAGCCCAACCAGCACTTCACCCGTTCGGCGAAAATCTTGATCAAACGCATGTTCTCTTGACCCGCCTTTCCCTGGCCTGTTGCAGCGCGGGCACGAACACGGCTCCTGCGCTCATGGCCTTCCCTCTCATGATCTGGGTCAGGTCATAATGCGGGGTGCTGCTCTTGGTGTGCTTCCAGGACTTGCTCAGGCCGATCCTTCGCGCGAACGCTTCCAGCTCCGCATCGTCGTCCGCGGTCAGATGGCAGAACATCCGACCCCGGAAGGGAAACACCAGCTCATCAACCATGATCCGCCCCATCGCCATCCTCCATTTTTCAAACTTCCCTCCATCCTTGCCGATAATGGGTCCGACCGCACTTCACGAGAGGAGTTTCCATGGGCAAGATAATCGTCCGCGGCATCGTTATCCCTGGTCTTGGAGCGGCAAAAGGAACCGTTCCGCTCCAGATACCGTTCATCAAGAAGATCGAGCCAAACATCGAGACCTGTTTCCCTGCGACCATCAACATCTGGCTCGAAAAGCCCCTGTTCGTTGCGTCTTTCAGGCTGAATACAGGCTTGGTGCGGTGGAGCGATCGCTACCACCCGGAGGAATTCTCCATTCTCCGGGTCTCGATGCGTTTTCCCGAAGGTCCCGAAGAATGGCGCCATGCCTGGGTCTACAAGGCATCAAATTCCCCTCATCAGTTCACACCAAACAAACTTGAAATCCTGGCCCCTGATCTGAGGGATTCCGTTCGGCCTGGGAAAAGCGTCGAGATCAATCTGCCCGATTCGTGCCAGGACTTCGGTCTGGCGATCATCGGGTGACTCCCGACTTGAAGAAACAGATGGCCAAACCAACGGCCAGACCAGCAACGAAGGATGCAGAGAAAATGGTTGCGACCATTCTGAGAGGCGGAATGCAGTAGTTCTTCAATCTCTCCCCGCCCCAGCCTCGAACGTTGAACATCAGACCACCGCAAGGCATGGAATCATGAACATCAACCCACATGACAGAGGACCTCCTTTTCCAATTTATGGCTCGTATTCCGGCATTTTTTCGACCTGGTCGGGGGTGAGCAGGATTTCGCCGAGGATCTCGGCGACCAGCTCGCCGCCCTGACAATCACGGTTGAACTCCTTGGCGATGGCCTGGCCGTTTTCCGGGGTGGCGATCAAGATGGCACCGTCCATCATCTTGAGCCGGAGGAACCGCAGAGGACGGTAGAACTTGCACCCCGGCGAATGGTTCGAAGGGGGGTATTTCCCCCCGTGCGTTTCCTGCCAGACCCGGGCATGGTCCAGGCAGCACGGCAGCAGGATCAGGTCTGCGATGTAGTCCTGCAGAGTCTTTTTCATGGCGGGTCCTTTCAACCGGGAAAATCATCGAGGTGCCGGTCAACCATGGCCAGGCACTTCTTGCAGATTCCCATGCAGCCTTTTTCCGGGAACTTTCTGGCGGTCGGGGCGAAACTCGGGCACGACCCGCAGTTGCCGTCGCACTGCCGGTCCGGCGAAGCCATCACCCCTCGCTGCCCGCAGAAGATCCTTCCCGGATGCCTCGGATCTTCGAGGTGGCTGATGCGGGCGAATGCCACCTTTCGGACTCCGTCTGAGGCGATGTTATGGGTGCGCCTTGGCTTCAGGCTCTCCCCAACCCGAAGCCTTTTGTCCATCTGGCGAAACACGGCGTTCATGCTGTCGTCTCGTTTCATGGTCAGCCTCCGTCAAAATTTGATCTTGTCGACCTTCGCCAGCGGGTTGAAGCGGAGAATGACCGTCTTGAGGATGGTCAGCAACACTCCGGGTTTTGACTTCGCAAGCGGCCGGAGGAGATCTTCGATCATCTGAGCGATCATCTTCCAGTCGTTTTTTTCCGGATCGACCCGGGCTTCAGCCGCAAGCAATGCTTCTTGGCACACCCGCAACTTGGCCTCGGTCTCTCTCACCTTCACATTCAGCCGATCCACTGCGCTCACCAGTTCGCAGTAGGCGGGCTCGGTCAGGGTCTTGTATTTCCGGAGCTTCTCGACCTCGACTTGGAACACCTTGTTGATTTCGGCCAGGCGGTCGGATTCGAGCTTCTCCGCTTGGACGCGGGCCTCTTGATCCATGACGACCTGCCGGAGCAACGTCAGCTCCCCGGTCAGACTCTTGACCTGGAGGAGCAGCTCGTCGCGGGCAAGCATCAGATCATCTTTTTCCTTGCCCAGATTCTGGATCTTGCTCATCAAAGAAAACCGTTCTCCGGGCATTTCGAGGTGAACCTGAGTCCCGGGCTTCCAAGGATAGCCTGGAACCAACCGCACGCAATCGCTGCACATGGCCACAGGGGGGTTGCAATAGGGCGAGAAGGCGGAGTGGGCAGGATCCGGGGAAACTTCCTTTTTGCAGAAAACGCATTGACCTGTCATCGCAAATTCCTTTCAGCAGGTGGTGTGCTCGAGTAGCCAGTCCCAGGCGCGGTCGAGCTTGTTGCCGGTGAGGGTGCCCTGGCCGACGACGTAGGCGCAGGCGGGGGTTCCGTCCTTGTAGAGGGCGGTGAATTCCTCGAAGGAAAAACACCTGGTGTGGCCGTTGCCCATGTGGGCGGTGACCACGCCGCGGTTGATCTCGTGTTCCGTGCCGTCCGGGCGGGTCTCCGATCGGGGCGGCAGAACCGATTCGATCACCACCCAGTGCTGCTGCAGCAGGCTTTCCGGTTCGATCGTTTTCGGATCGTCCGGAGCGTGGAGCAGGCAGACGACCTTGTTGATCGGCAGGCGGCCCGCCAGGATCTCGCCGAGGGGCACCACCCGCCAGGGGATCTTCAGCTTGACCAGGGCCCGGTAATGGGCCCCGGGGTTGTCGCGGAGGTTGCAGCGCCAATCCTCCAGGATGGGCCAGGTCCACAGGTCGAACATGTCATCGATGTTGGTCCCGGTGACGAAGGCGAGCGCATCCGGCCCGCAGGTCAGCTTTCCGACCATCGTGTAGCTGTTCATTACAACCCCCTGGGCGCTCTGCCAATGAATGGGGCCAAGTCAATCGCCGGAACCTGGGTCACCCGCCCTTGAATGCCGCAATGCTTGCAGGGAGCCGACTTCAGCCAATACCCCCGCAAGCGCTTTTCGATCTTGAGGACTGTCCCGGCCGGAATGACCATGTTCCCGTTCCTCAGCGGGAAGAGGGCTACCACCAGATCACCCACCTCAAACCGGTATATGTTCGAGCTCATGCTGCGGGGCCTCCTTTTCCTTCGCGGGTTCGTGCAACCGGATCTCCTTGAAATTCTTTTTCAGGTGGCTGATGAGCGTCCGCTCGTGGCCCCAGAATGGGTCGTAAGAGATGAGCTTGGGCCTGGTCATCTCCATCGCCTTGGCTTTGGGAAGGGCCCGGAGAAGCTTGGCGTGGAGGCGTCCCGAAAACAGGGAGGAAAAGCGCGGTCGCATGAATCGCGATTCCGGATGTTTCCCCGCCGGATCAAGCCACTTGCCGAGGCAGGAGCCGTCAACGTAGGTGATGATCACGATGCTGTTGCGGCAAATGACTTTCCGGTAAGAGACCACGAACCCATCGATATCGAGATCCACCCTGCCGTAGACGTGTTCCAGTGCGCGGGCGATTTCGCGGTAGATTTCGTCCTGTTCGGCCATCACCAGCCTCCTCGATCGCCGCCCGCGATGCTGCGGATGAGAGAACGGTTCTCCGTCTCCTGGGCCGATCGGATCGGATCCTGACGCAGCCGCTCCTGCTTTCTTTCCTGCCGGCAGCGCCGGCAATACTTGGGCTTCCGGCCCCGCTTGTTGGCGGGCCGGTGGAACAAACCCTCGCACTGGTGGCAAATACAAACTTGGGAATCTTGCGATTTTTCCCCGCTCATGCGCGTTCCTCCAGCTTCTTCTGACGGTGGCTGATCAGTTCCCGATACTTGGGATCGAGGGCGCAGAGAACCGCGTCCATCTCTTCCTTCGTGGCCTCCCGGATGTCGATGTTCCACTTTCCCGCTTCGACCTCTGCTGTCCATCTGGCCATCATCGGCCTCCTTTCCCGTGACCTCTGTCTTCGATGAAATGGTCTGCAATGCTTTCGGGGTTGTAGGCTCTCGCCGCGTTCCCACTCCAGGTTTTCGGACATGCCTTGATGTCGTGGTCACGTCTGCCGCAGAAGGCGCAGCGCATGTGCATTCGGCTCACAGATCCGTCACATGTCCCTGGGCAGTTGGCGGTGGTGTGAGCAGGACTGCCGCAATAGGCGCACCTCACAGCCGACAACCGCACCGCCGGCAAGACCGGACCATTTGCTCCCCGATCACCAGGGGCCCGACAAAATCGCCGCACTGCGGGCACTGGGAATTGCCCGGGGTGGTTCCGGTGGCCAGCGGATTGCAGATGCCAGGGATCTGAAGATGCGTCAAAGAACCAGCGTCCTGGGGAGGCTTCTGCGGCTGAGAATCGGCGGCATCGTCGGCCTGCAGCTCGTCGTATTGTTCCGGTGTGATGGGGATGAAGACGTATTTCTCCGATTGGGTGGGAAGATGCCCGGCGAGATCCTCTGCCAGCTCCTTCATGGCCGTGGCGAACTCCTCAGGTTTCTCCCCGATTCGCTCAGTGATAAGCTCGAACTCCTCGGGCGAGATGCCTTCAATCTTCATCGTGGCTGTGACCCCGGAACAACACTGGTTCTTCGCCAGCGCCTCGACTTCATCCACGGCGAAGAAGATGGAAAGGGTCTTGGTCTCCTCGACGTAGCGCAGGTTTCGGATCATTGGTTCTCGTCCTTTCGCCGGCAGGTCCGGCACAGTTCTCTATGTCCACGGAAGGGTCGGTTGCAGGCCGGGCACACCCGCTCCTGATCCGTCACCCGGTTCTTCGTCTGGTCCGTCGTCACCGTCCTCTTCTGGATCCCCCGCCGGGCAAAGGCCCGGTCGATTCGTTCCACCAGCCGCTCCAGCACCCGCTCCCGAAGCCGGCCCATGAACTCTTCTTTGCGCGTCATCGGGGGAATGCTCCTTCCAGGTTGGAATTCCAGCCACCGTGAGCCAGGCCTTGAACGCCGCTTCGATGCGCACCGGATCCCCGGAAATCACTGCCGTCAGGTAGGCGTTCGAGGCGTTCTGCACCTCTGCCGCCCGCTGGTTGAGCGGATCATCAAACGCGATCGGCGGGGTCATGCCGGCTCCGTCCCTTGAAGTGCTCGATCACCAGCAGGCCCCGGACCGCCTGTTCCACTGCGCACCGGGCGGACCAGGTCCTCTGCCGCGCCACCAGATCTTCGAGGGCGGCCCGGGCCCCGTCCGGGGTTGCCTGAGCCTGGATCGCCTGGAAGACGAGGTCCGTCACCAGCTCGCGGGGCATGATGGCCAGATCAGCTTCCGCTTTTGGGCTCATTGCCTTCCCCCTCCGTCGTGGCCGGGACCTTCGCCTTCGGGACGAAGGTCTTGTCGTCCGCGAGCTTGCTCATTCGGGCCCTCAGCTCCTTGAGGCGGGCCTGGTTGCGGGCCCAGTCCTCATCAGTCGGAGCCCCCGGGATAGGCGGAGTGGAAGCCCCTCGGGGCAGGGGCCGCTCCTCTGGGTTCGAGGTGGCGGGTGGCCTGTTTGGCAAACCTGACGAGCTGTTTGGCAAACCGGTCGGGGGATTTGCCAAACATGGGCCTGCAGACTCCCCCGGCCCGCGGGCGGGTGGTGGCGAGGGTTTCCGCTCCCGCAAGCCCCGCTCCCGGTCGTTTTCCACGTGGCGCGCCAGGCGCTCGGAAAACGCCCAGGCGGTGTGCCGGAGATAGTTGTGGTTCTGCAGCTTCGCCGGCCGACGCGCCACCACGGCTTCCAGGGCTTCCCCCCACACTTCGGGGGAAATCGGCCGTTCCTCGCTGTTGTCCCATTGGATCCGGTTTTTCCCGACCAGCTCCGCCAGTTCCTGGGCCACCTTCAACGCCCGCCGCCAGGACAGCCCCCGGTCGGGCCCCGGCCGGAACAGCCCCAAATACTCGATGGCCCGCCCCTGCACCGGGCGAGGCAGCCCCACCAGCACCTGCAGCAGCGAACGACATTCGGCGTCGTTCGCCCAGGCCTCGAGGCTCGCCATCGCTCCGCATGCAGGGCAGACCAGTCGCATGATGCTTCCCCCCCAGGGTCAGATTTCGAGAGGCGGCCGGCCGCAGATCGCCGCGGCCTCGTTGGCCTTGGTCGCGCACTGCAGGAAGCTCGCCCGGGCTTTGTCCGCGATGCTGAGCATGCGCAAACCCCGATCGACGTTGAACTCTGCGACCCGCTGGCCGGTCCGTTCCAGCATGTCCTGCAGGCACTCGACAGCCGCCTGCATGCAGGTCAGATGCGAGTCGGCCAGTTCCTTGTGGTAGAAATACTGTCCCAGGGCTTCCATGTCGGTCATCCGTTCACTCCTTCGGTGGTTTGCCGTTGGCGACCTGCTGGACGTAACGCTCGGTTACGTTGAACCGCAGGGCCAGACGCTTTGCATTGCTGCCGTCGTATTGTTCCCGGATCACCCGGTCCCTGATTTTTTTCAGGCCGTGCTTCGGGATGTTGAGTTGCATGCCGCCAAGGTGTTGCAGCAAGGCCAGAGCGAAATCCACGCTCACCACCTCGGCCACCAGCCGCATGTCGTTGTTCGGCATGTCGTCAATGGTGATGGGCCCCCCTGCCTTCTCCGCATCGGAGATTGTCCGCTTCATGGCGGGGTCCTCGGGGAACAGCGACGGTTGTTTCGTCACGTCACGCCGCCTGCTTTTCTTCTTCCAGGAGCTTGGCAACGAGCTTGTCCACATCGCCATCGGCGGGCTTGATCACCACGACATCGCCGCCCTCCGAGGCCGAGACCGCGATCTTCTTGAGGTCGGCGATGGCCAGCTGGGCCAGGGCCTGTTTGACGGGGGTCTCCTTGGTCTTGATCAGCGTTTCCGCCAGTTCGGGGAAGTGCTTCTTGATCAGGCGGACGACCTGGTCGTCGTCCTCCCATTCCACCCCGCCGCGGCTTTTCGCCATGCCGATCTTGATCCCGAACAGGACGATGGTGCGCGGGGAGTGGAACAGCTCCGGCCGGGCCTGGATGGCCGCTTCCAACCTGGATTTCTTTTCCAGCGCGGCCTGGGCGGCATGCCTGATCAGGGGCAGGAAGCGCCGTTTGAGCAGGTCGATGGCTTCGTTGAGTTCGGAAACCCGGCCGGTCAGGGTTCCGCGCGAGTCCGAGAACTCCTTGGTCAACTTTTCGATTTCGCCTAGATTCATGGGGCTTTCCTCCTGGTTTCGTTCGTTCACAGGGCCGATAATGGCCCGTTACGCGGCACTTCCGGGGAGACTGGCCGTCCGCTTCAGGTCGGCCGCCCGCTTCATCTGGTTCAAAGCGGTCAGGACCTTGCTCACCTGGGCCTTGGTCAAGAACTCCATGGCCGAGCAGTTGAACCGGCCGAGGAACCGGCGGAGGGCGACCTCCCGGCCCTTGGCGTCAGGGGCGTAGGACACCTCGGCCCAGATCGCCGCGATCATGCGCAATTGGGCAGGGGAAGCCATCTCCGGGTCACGGCCGGCCAGGTGCTCGTAGGGCCGACCCTTCTTCCCCTTCCGGTTGGTCCAGACGCCGGCGGAGACCGCCTGCTGGGTCAGCCAATCGATCAGCTCCCGGGCCTTCTCGACCGACAGGTCCTTCGACGATTCCGCCCCGTAGCCCGACACGAGGCCCCGGTAGGTGCCCTCATCGAGTTCGAGGGCCCCCTTCAGTGCGTGGATGATCTTGATCTGGTCACGACTGGCCATCAGAGCACCTCCTCCTCGTGTCCGCATTTCCTGCAAGTCAGGAATCCGCGGAAGTAGTCCATGAGGTCTTTGCAGATAGGGCATGCCCGGTTCCAACCACAGTGCTGGCAGGTCGCCAGGACCGTAGGCAGCTGACGCTTGCAGTTCGGGCAGGTCATTCCGGCTCATCCCCCGTTTGCCTCATGAGGTCTTGATCAGCGTCGCAGGAATACTCGCAGTCCTCGCACTCCCAGACGCCGCAGGTGAGAACCATCACGCCACCACATTCAGGGCAGTTCATCGCCTCGCCCTCCCGATTAGATCAGCAGCGACTGCAGGGCGGCGTCGACCACCTCGGGGGTGATCGGGGTATGGTTGAGCTCCGCCACCCGGGAAGACCGCTTGACCAGCTTGTCCAGGAGCCGGGCGTTGCCGCCGGTCTTTTCGTGGAAGACCTTCCAGATCCCGTTCGAGCCGGGCAGGGCCGCCTGCACGATCTCCTCGGTGTCCGTCTGCCGGAGAGGGGTCAGGACAGCCTTGATGCCGACCCGGCTGTAGAGCTGGGCGTATTCGCCCTTCAGGCCGCGAAGGTTGCCCAGGAGCCGGGGCATCCCCACGAGCAGGACGCCGATGCCGGTGAAGTCGTGCAGCCGCCGGATGATCTCCAGGGACTTGTATTTCAGGTGCTCGGCCTCGTCGATGATCAGCAGCCGGCCGGAGCCCTTCAGCTTGGCCACGGCCTCGCTGAACAGATTGTGCAGGGATCCGGATCCGCACAGCCCCACCTTCTTGTGCAGCTCCACGATCAGGTCGTTGGCCGTGATCGTCTCGGAGACCTCGATCAGGATCACGCCTGCCTTCTCCCCGGCATACTTCGCCGTGGCGGTGGTCTTCCCGAGCCCGGCATCGCCGATCACCACGCCAATCTCGCCATCCACATGGCAGATGTCCGCGACCTCGTAGACCTTGGTCGCCACGCTGGTCCGGACAAACCCCGCCGGCAGCTTGTGTTCCCCGCGCGCGGCCCGTTCCTTCTGCAGTTCGAGGTATTTCCGGACCGACGCCTCGATCTTCTCGACGTTGCCCTTGTAGGAATGATTGAGCCACTGGCTGATGGTGGCCGTGGACAGGCCCACCCCCCGGGCCACCTTCGTGATGCTGAGGCTGTGGGCCTCCATCTGGGCACGCAGTTCCGTGCGCAATTCGTTGTTCATCGGTCTTCCTCCTGTTGACGTTGTGATTCGCGTTCGTCCGCATCCCGGTCGGATGCGAGCGCATAGAGCTTTTTCTTCGGCTTCACGATGGGAACGATCTTCGCCAGGTCGCCCTTCCCGTCCTGATCCTGGCGGGCCCGCTCGGTGACGACCCGGTCCATTTTGGTGTTGGCGAGCTGGACCATCGGAATCTTGGCCGGCGACGAGGCCGTGGGGATCTGCGGGGAAGCGGCCCCGGCCCCGGTGATGATCGCCGGCCCGGAACCCGCGGCGGCCAAGCGTTTCCCAGCCGACGCGGCCAGGGCGGAAACAGCCGTTTCCAGGTAAAACTGCTGTTCCTGGGACGAAGTGGCTTCCAGGCTCTTGATGCGGGCCTTCATGAGCTTCTTCTCGCGACCCTTGCGCGCGGACTCCTCGTTGAGGGTCTGGCGGTCCACATCGGAAGCGGCCAGGACCGGCACGGTCCTCACCAGGGTTGCCTGGGCGATGTAGGAATCGTCCTTGGCGTCGAACACCCAGGCGTCCTGCCAGGAATCCGGGTCGCGGCGCATGTAGACCAGATCGCCCTTCCGGCCCGCCATCCACTCGCCCCAGTAGAACGAATCGAGGCGGCTGTCCCGGACCCCGTTCCGACCGATCTTGACCGGGTTGGATGCGCGCATGCAGAACAGCTTCAGGGCATCGCGGCGCACTTCCCGCCGGGTCACGAATTCTTCCCCCCACGCCATGTCCGGGGACCGCCCGCGCAGGGCCCGCCCCTGGGAAGGAAGGCAGTTCAGCACCTTGGTGATGAAGCCTTCCAGGCCGGCCTTCAGCTCCTCGAAGGAGACCAGGCGACGGCCCTTGACCTCTTCGGCCAGGCGTTCTGGCCGTTCGATCACGTCCCCGCCGCGATACCCGGGAAAGGTCTTGGAAAACCATTCCTTGATCTTGAGGAAATCGCGCTCGATAGGCTTGGTCTGGGCGTTGTAGGGGATCGCGAAGTGGGGCTGGACGTTCAGGAGGAGGAGCATCGGGGAAGCCTTCGCCTCATCCACCTGGACCTTGTGCAGGGTGGTCCGGCCGCCGGCGAAGTCGCGGCTCCGGTAGTCCTTGCCGTTGTCGATCAGGACGTGCTTCGGCAGGCCGAAGGCCAGGGCGGCCCGATAGAAGGCCTGGAAGATGTGGTCGCTGTTGGGCGGTTCGACGTGGATGTGCCAGCCCAGGAACTTCCCGGTTTTGAGGCAGCGCCAGGCGGTCAGCCAGGGGGCGGCGACGCGGTCCCCGCTGGTGGTCAGGACGTCGATCTGGGCATGATCGGAAACCCAGGCCTCCCCGGCCGGAAGGCTCTCGTAATCGCGCACGATGTGCGCCTCGAACTTGCGCTTCCAAGCGCTATAGCCGTAACGGGCCCGATAGATGGTCCCCTCGTCGAACCGCTGGGACAGAAGCCGCCAGAAGGCCACCACGCTGGGGAAGTTTTCGAGGGTGATCTGCTTGGTTTCATGGGTGGCGAAGCCGAAGGTCATGCGCCAGACGTGGGCCAGGGAAGGTCGCTGTTCCTGGAGGTAGTGATTGGAAAAGAACTCGAACCAGGGTTGATCGATGGTCGAGCCGCCCCGGCGGTTGCCCCACTTGGCCAGCAGGCCGGCCCGGCCTTCGCTGGCGACCGTCTCGCGGGCGCGCAGGATGGCGGGGTAGCTGGTCGACAGGTCCGGGTGCTCGGCGTTCCAGGAATCGACGAAACTCTCCAGGGCCCGCCCGAAGAGGCCCTCGGATGCCTGCAGGACCAGGAGGTATTTGTTGGCTTTGCGGCGCTGGTAATCGGGTGCCCGATCGTAGACGTCGGCGTCGATCTCGGCCTGGTTCGGAACGCTTTCCATGTGGTGGGCGGGAAGATCCGGCGCGGCGATCGCGGCGGGGCTCGAGGGGGTGGTGGTCGGCTTGGCCTTGGGGAAAAAGGAAACGACCTGGTTGGCCGGCCGGGCCGTGGGGGCTGCTGCAGCGACGGGTGCAGCAAGAGCGGGGACCGCGACCGGGGCGGCCGTGCCGTCCCGCTTCATGAGAGCCACGCGGGTTTCCGGTGGAAGGCTGGAAAGATGGTATTCACGCCCGCCGCCCCGGCCCTGGCGCAAGCGCCATTTCCAACCCTCCCGGGATCCCATATCCCGGACCCGCCGCTCTGACCCGGGGACCCCGGGCAAACCAGCCAGTTCAAGGGCTGTCCACCACTCTTTGACCACGCTCAGCTATCCTTTTCCTTCGTGCTATTCTGTGTGGAAGGGGGCGGCCCTCCGGCTCCAACCTCGGGCCGCCCCGAACCCAACCTTTCGGTCAGGAGAAAATGGAATGTCGAATCAAAATTGCACGCTTCCCAAGTATTTCTTTCCGGGTTCTAACAAAGGGCTCTCGGAATTCACCAAGATTCTTGAAACCTATGCCGAGACGGGAATCCCTGCCATTGTTTTCAAACTCTCCGTTTTTCAAAGTGCTGATGCCGGCCATTTTGAATACTGTCTTCACGGAAACGGATTTGACGCCGTTCTTCTCCTCCATCCTGATCAATTCCCGGACGAAGAGGCTGATGGAGTGATTTCGGCTATGGCCACTCTTTGCGTTCCGCTTGGGGCTCCGGAGCGGGGGACTATTACGGATGACGGTTTGAAAATTCCCCGCTGAATCGAATTGGTAAACGTCTCCATTCTCAGGATCGCGTCGGATGTATCCTTGCGAGTCGCCTTTTTCCGGGTTTGGCTTATTCATTATTTTTCCTTTCAATGGGATTCAGATCCGCCGAATTCTCTCTGATCGCAATACTTTTCCTGGATCTCGCTGGTCTCAAGGACCAATTCCGCAGCCGTTTGAAGAATCCTTCGGGCCAGCCCGGTCCGGAGGTGTTTGACCTGCTTTACGAACTCAATGGCGATTGCGAACTGCTCTTCTGTGGGAAGGTCCCGGGGGCCTTTGATCTCTTCAGTGGGAAACCCTTGCCTTCGCATGGCGGCCTTGATGGTGAGGGCGAGTTCAGAATCCTGATCAGAAAGCAGCTCGAGATACTCATCCATCTTTTGGGATTGGGTGATGTTCGGAATCACGAGGAGCGGAGCGCTCTTCTTGACCTTGTCTTTCAGGGCGCCGACGATGAGCCCACTTGCGTCTGCCAGAAAGCGCTTTCCTTTCTTGTTCCGGACGATGAAGTAGGTGCCTTTCCCTTCGTTTTGCATCTTGGTCTCCTTCATTCTTTTGGTCCAACCGGATGTCGGTCCCTGATCGCAAAGGTGCACGCCGTCGAAAGACAGTGAATGATGGCCGTGCAATCCTCGATGTTCATGAACATCCTGACCGGGTCCTGATTGGCGCTGGCCGGCCCCGGCTTGATCTCGAACTGGATCACGTCCGATGGATCCTTGGCCTTCGCCGGCTTCCGATCGTGGTAGAAGGCCGAGACCTGCTGGTTGTTCTTCCAGATGTGGCGAGCGACGAGTTTCTTCATGCGGCCTTCTTCTTCATTTTCAGGAAAGTCTCCGGGCAGCCCAGGTCCTTGAGCAGCTTCGCCAGGGGCCGGCTCTTCCGGAGGCCGTTGAGGACCGCGCTGACGGTCCCGGGGGTCCGATTCATTTGCGCCGCCAGGTCCTTCTGGCGGATCCCCTTGTCCAGGAGCCATTTCTTGATCTCGATCAGTTTCATTTCAGTCCGACCTCCTGTGCGAGCCGGCTCGATTCCTTGGCCAGCCGCCTTCTTTCAAGTTCTGTCTGCCCCCAGCGCAGGATCTTCGCCTCATCCCCGGAAACCACGATGGCTCCGAGGGGTGCAATGAGCGCCTGCATCGGCAGGACCGACCCGGTGACCCGGCAAAAGATGGGCAGGTAGTTCACCGGAATTCGATGTCCGGACGCTCCCGCCGCCACCCACTTGTCGAGGATCGCGGAAGTGACCTCCTGGGACCGGCCGGCGCAGGTCATTCCTTCCGCCGAGGCGAGGGAATTGATGTCCGCCACCACTTGGTCCCTCGAAAGGGGGCAGTTCTTCAGGGCCTCCCGCATGGCCGCCTTCAAGCGGTCGGTGGGGTCGAACGACGGGGAATCCCACAGGGATAGCTGCGTGGGCCGTTCGGTCGAACCTTTCTGGGGGTTGCCATTGAAGAAAGTCACCGGTTTGGTTATCCTTTGGGTGAAGTGGTATCAATTTTCTTTGCTTTCTTAGCCTGAGTATAGAAGGAAATTCCTTTTATGTCAACAGGGCTATGGAAGTTTTTTTCTCGTCCGAGTTTGCTCGCCCGGGTATTCGCCTGGCTCATGGCAAAACCCGCACGGACAGGCAAGTCGGACGCGGTTTGAGAACTCGGACGCCGCCGTCCGAGTTCGCGAGGGGAACTCGGACGTGGAAGAAAATTTCCCGGGTAGGGTGAAAAAAGTTGCCGAGGAAGTCGGGGGAGGAGCGGAACTCGCCCGAGTTACCGGCATTTCAAGACGGACCATTGGGTTTTACATGACCGGCGAATCTGATCCATCAAGGGAAAAGCTCATTTTGATGGCTGACGCCGCAAGAGTTTCTGTGGAATGGCTGGCTACCGGGAAAGGCCCAATGCGATTGGGGGATGCGCAGACATTAACCCCTCCGCCTGCCGCTCCTGGGTCTGTCCCCATTCCTCTCCACTCCCTCTCCCCCTCAGCGGGGGCAGGGGCGTTTTGCGAGGGGGACTTCATTGAGGAATGGATCCAGATCCCTCAGGCCATCATCGATTGGATGGCCGTCCCCATCAAGTTCCTGTGCCTGACCCGGGTGGCCGGCTCGAGCATGACCCCGACCCTGACGGACGGCGAGCTGATTTTTGTTGACCGCCGCTACGACCGCGTCATCGGGGAGGGAATCTACGTCCTTCGCTTCGAAAACGCCCTTCTGGTGAAGCGGATCCAGGTCCAACCAGGCGGCGTCCTCCAGATCATCTCCGACAACCCCGCCTTCCCTCCGTTCTCCGTCTCCCCCAAGGCCCCCCCAGGAGATTTCTCCATCCTCGCCCGCATCGTGTCCCATCTCCGTAAGCTTTGAACACCTGAAAGGAGTCTCTGAAAAAGCATGGAGTATTTTTTTCTGGCATTAGGAATGATCGCAATCTTAGCATTTCTATCCCAGGACAGTGAAAAACAGCGCGAGGAAAGAAGGGCAGGGCTGTTGTTCAAGTATGGAGACCCAGGAATCGTTGGAAAGATCCTTGACGGAATGGTCTGGATAGGGCAAACCGAAGAGCAATTGTCAGAATCAATCGGCTCTCCGGCTGCCGTGGATAGGCTTGAAAAGGTCGGGAAAACAACGGAAGTTTGGAAGTATCAACCCCGTGGAAAAAGGGGTTTCGACCTCAGGGTGACAGTTGAGAACGGGGTGGTGATCGAGGTTGACAAAAAGTCCGCCTAGCTCATTCCCGCAGAAAGAGGCAGTGAGGGTGGGATGCCTATTGGGTTGGCTGCTTCAGGGGGAATTTTTCCAAAAGCTCAATCAGGATTTTGTCCCGTTCCTTTTCCGAGAGGGACTTCATGATTCTGTTCATGTCAGCAGATGCCCTATCGAACGGCGTTCGGATCAACCGAACGGGCTCAGGCTTTTCCCCTTTTTTGAGTTCCGGAAGACCACCACCACACCCCTCGTTTGAAAATGACGCCGCGAATCCAACAATGAACTTAGGAGATGACATATGGACCCCCTTCTCAACGCTATGGACAAGATTGCCAAACAGGCAATGGACGCAGCAGACGCGAGAGATAAGGATATCTTGCAAAGGATGGAGGATTCCCAAGAATACTTTGCCGAAAGGCTGGAAGAGTCGGAAGAAGCAATGAGGCAAGCGGTTTTTCAACGCACCGCTGAAGGAACTGCCGAGTTTTCATTTCAAGAGGTCAAGGAGTTCGAGAAGAACCTTCCGGAAGGCCACGCCGTTGCTCTTTTCATTGGTGGTATCGGCCCTGTTTTTCTAGAAGAGGTATGCTCTAAGGGGCCTTTGTTGGTCATTTTTCGAGGCAGGGCGAAGAACAAGAAAGTGGTCATTCTCCAGCATCTTTCCCAGGTTTCCATCACGATGATCGCCGAGAAGACCGACGATCCCAGAAAACCCATAGGGTTCAATGTCTTGTAGAAGAAGGTTCAGAGGCCGGATTCAAACCGACTCAGGGGCTCCTTGGACGAGGGCTACTCGCACCCCAAAGAATTCCCCATGCTGCTGACCAGGCTTTCAGCTTATCCAACCCGCCACGACCGGGAGCGTGCACTCCCCTGGGCCGGGAGAAGGACAGACCTTGGCTCTTGGGTGTCTCACCACGCCGCTCCAAACCTTCTTGTCTTGATAATATCAGCCGCCTAAACGGCCGTCTAACGCCGATTTCATGCAGTTTTTCAGGCCTTTATCAGCCTGCGACCACATTTTCGGGGGAGCCTTTGAAGAAACTGTCAATCCATCTGAAAAAAACCGGCAAAACCGGCAGATCCTGGCCAAAAATGTCAAACCATCCAAGGTTGAGCCAAATCCGCTTCCGATCGCAAGCCAGGGCCAATTTTTCTTTCCCCCCGATCTCTCAAACCACCTGAAAAACTATACTAAGGCCCAAACAGCGGGCCAAAGAGCCACCTGTCCCCTGTTTCAACGACTCGAAATGAAGGAGGTGTCGTTTGCGTATCCCGTCCCGGAACGCCCGGCTCAACCGGGC
>Ga0172379_10002740_pt1 | contig 30229 bp, 28 predicted proteins | sample GrowelOW334metaG_FD_119756 | JGI IMG/M metagenome (GOLD analysis project Ga0172379, IMG submission 119756) | Groundwater microbial communities from an aquifer near a municipal landfill in Southern Ontario, Canada - Groundwater well OW334 metaG | ecosystem: Environmental > Aquatic > Deep...
AACCCCTACCCTGGACTTGTTGTAAGAATAGGAAATGCAATAGGGAAAGTACAAAGTGTTGGATCCGGAAGAGTAAGAATAGATTTCAACCACCCATTAGCAGGAAGAGATGTGGAATACCACGTAAGATTAGAAAAAGAATACAAAGATAAAAAAGAAATTTCAGAACAATTGTACTCAAAGTATTACGAAAGAATTCCTGGAACTATAAAAGAATACAATTCTGATACACTAGTAATTACTCTCGAAGGAGACGCATTCAAGAACTTGACAAAAGTAAACGAAGCAATCAAAGAACTTGCTTTGGAGCTTGGAGTTAAATTAGAATTCAAAGAAGGAAAAACATTACCAAAAACGGAAACAATAACTGGGGAAAAATCAGAGCACGTGCACGGACCAAATTGTAATCACGAACATCACGAGCACGTTCATGATGAAAATTGCAATCACGATCATGAGAGTGAAGGTTACGAAAATCCAGGACACAAAAAAGGTCACGCTCATGTGAGCGGAGCCATTATTGACGGGGATGCAGTTAGCGGAACTAATACTGTTAGAGAAAAAAGTATTAACCAATTAGCAAAAGAAATCAAATCCGAACCAAAATCAGGCGGATCGTTTAATGTAACAAAAGATAGTTCAACTACTATCCAACGACCAAAGAAAAAGTGAACAACTTTTTCTGGGTCCCGTAAATTTCTAAAATTTACTTGGACCAAAGAAAAGACCATAGTCTTTTCTGAAGCACGCAAACGCTCTACGTTTGCTTTGCCAAAGAAAAAGTACTAAAAATAGTTTCTAATTTAATTAAGCCGGCAAAAGTCGGCTTAGTATTCTATTTAATATATTCATTGAACGTATCTCTATTAATGCCTCTTAATATTTTTTATCCAAGTATGTATTCATCCCAAAGTTCACAATGCTTAATGCGGGGGCAGGGCCTGCCCTGTACCGCAGGACAGGGAACTATTGAATACCTTGTAATAATCGCAGTCGTAGTAGTACTTTCATTAATAGTAGTTGGTCTAATACTTGGTGGAAACTTTAATTCAGTTGATGACACTACTGCAAAACAAAGCAAAATGTTTTGGTTATCTCAAACAGTAGGAGTCGGGGATGCATTAATTGATTCTGAAGGAGATGGAAAATTAAATATCAAGAGTCTTTCAGCCGATTTAGTAGAACTTGTTAGTGTGGATATTGGGGGAGTTAGTAAAAGTTTGTCAAATAAAGTACTGAGTTTAGGTCAGTCTGAGACTTTTTGGTTTGGGAGTTTGCCCTCGTGTGATTCACAAAGAAAATCCTTTGAAGTAGTAATTCACTATAGAACAAATGGATTGGATAAAAGTGTTACAGGGCAACCATTAGTTGTAGATTGTGGAGCAGTTGCTAGTTTGATTGAGTCTGCAGGAGTTTCTTTACTGAGTCCAGCTAATTCTTCTGAAGTATTGGTTACTGATGTTAATTTTATTTTCAATGTTTCCGGCAGTGATGTAAATTACTGCACTCTCTGGTTAAACGGAGGAACGGATCAAAATATTTCTGGAAATCTTAGCGGAGAATATGGTTTTTATAAAACAAATTTGGCCGGAAATTGGAGTAATTATAACTGGAATGTGAATTGTTGCAATGTATATGGCACTTGTGTTCAATCTGATTTAAATTATTCTTTTGTGATTCCAAATCGTGCACCAGTTGTTCGTTATTCTTCTCCGCACAGCGGAACATACTCTGGGTCCCTAGTGATTGATTTTAATGTTTATGACCCTGACGGAGTAGTGGATAGTTTGGATGCAAACATTTACTATTCCACTTTGAGAGGGACAAACGAAACTAAAATTAATGACGTAAATTTATTGAGTACTTGTTTTAGTGATGGAAATTATTTGAGAGAACGAACTTGTTCTTACGAATGGTTGATTGATTCTTCGGCAGTGAGCGGAGACTATTACATTGATGTTAATGTGAGTGACGGAAACAAATCAGGAATGGATTCAAGCACAAACACAATTCACATTGATGCATGCACTGTTCCCTATAACGGTATTCTTTTGAGTGCGGATACTAATTTTTGTTATGGAAATTATTCTCTTGCTGGGGGTGCAACAGGAGCAATACAATTCAATGCGTCAGGTGTTGCAGGAAACCCACTTACCCTGGATTGTCACGACGCAATAATTTCGGGGAGCGGCGCATATGGGATTTATGTCAATAACAAAAATTATATTGAAATAAAAAATTGCGGGGTATTTGATTATGGAAGCGCCTCGCTTTACCTCTATAGTTCACACAGTAGCGTTTCTGATAACAATTTTTCAAAAACTGGGGTGAAAGCAGGGGCAGGAATTTATACTTACCAAGTTACAACTGCATTAACAGATGTTAACTTTTTACGAAATAGTATTGCAAACAGAGCTAATGCAATAAATGTTACTGGAGATAATGCTGCAAGAATTCAAACTTATTTTAATTTCCTTGACAATAATCTAAACGACAATACCAACGCTTTGTCGTATTCAGGTACTAGCATGAATTATTTTAATTTACAACGAAACCAACTCAAAAATAATTCGGGGTCTGCAATTAATATTACGGGAAATTACCATTTGATTTCAAACAATGATTTTTCTGATTCTGCTACGGGGGTATATCTGACTGGATCACACACGCTTATTTCTGATTCAAACTTTACAAAGACCGGGGCAAGATCTGGTAAAGGGATCGATGTTTATGCGCCTGGGTTAAACTTGGTGGATAATAATTTCCTAAGAAATACTATTGAGAATCGTGCAAACGCAATGCATTTTTATGGAGATAATGTTGCAAGATCGCACAGTTATTACAATATTTTGGATAATAACTTAAGCAACAATACTTATGCAATAAGTTATGCAACAACTGTGGACAATTATTTTAATATTCGGAGAAATCAATTAGCCAATAGTACTCAATATTCAATTTATCTACTTGGGGATTATACTACAATAACAAATGATAACAACTTTCAAAACTCCACTAATGGGATTCAGTTAAGATCTTACAATACTTTGTCAAACCTAAATTTAGGTCCACAGAATATTCCAGGTAATGCAATTTACTTAACGGGTTCGCACAATGTTGTGTCTGATTGTAACTTAACAAATCCTGGAGCGAAAGCAGGCTCAGGGGTATACGTTTATGCTCCGGGGGCAAATTTGTCTGATAATAATTTTTTACGAAATACTATTGAGAATCGTGCAAACGCAATTTATTTGTATGCGGATTCTGCTGCTAGATCGCATTCTTATTATTCATTAGTTGATAACAATTTTAACAACAACAATTATGGTGCATTTGTATACAACTGTATTGGAAACAATTTTGATTTTCGAGGGAATCAATTTAGAGGAAATACCCAGTATGGAATTTCTATTGCAAATGGAAGTTATTTTACTGTGACAAACGATAACAGTTTCCACAATTCCGTTAACGGAATCCAATTAGGGTCTTATACTAACTTATCAAATCTTAATTTAGGCGACCAAAACATTACAGGCACAGTAATCTATTTCACTGGCTCTCATAATGTTGTGTCTGATTCTAATTTATCCTTAGTTGGTACAAAAGCAGGTAATGGAATTTATGTGATGGCAAACGGAATACATTTATACGACAATAATTTTTATCGCAATACGATTGAAAATCGTAACAATGCAATTTACATGTATGGGGACAATGTCGCAAGAACTCATTATAACTATAACATAACGGACAATAATTTGAACAATAGTGGATACGGAGTTATACTTTACTACGTAAGCGGAAATAGTTGGAATATTTTGAGAAATCAAGCAAGAAATAGTTCTACTGCGGGAATTTCTTTGCTAGGCAGTAGCGCAAACTATTTTACAATTGCAAACAATGATGCAAGTGATTCGGTTACAGGAATGGATTTATACGGTTCACACAATTTAATCCAAGATTGTAACTTTTCCAAATCTGGGACAAAATCTGGGGCAGGCATGACAGTGTACGCATATGCAAATATTTCAGACAATAACTTTTATCGGATTGAAGCAAATAATCGTGCAAACGCGCTTGCATTAAATGGAAGCACAAATATGACTCACTCAAACTACAATATTACTGATAATAATTTCAACGATAGCACTTATGGGATCTCATATTCCACTACAGCTGCGAGTTTGCTTGTGATTAGGCGAAACCAATTAAAGAATTCGTCACAATATGGGATATACTTGGCAGGGGATTATTTAACAATATCAAATGATAATAATTTTCAAAACTCGGTGAACGGGATAACTGTTAGGTCCTATAATACTCTCTCTAATCTTACTTTGGGCGACCAGAACATAGCAGGAAATGCAATCTATCTTACAGGCTCTCATAATGTTGTGTCTGATTGTAATCTTTCTAATCCTGGAGTGAAAGGGGGAAGCGGATTATATGTTTATGCTGCAAGCGGCAGTTTAACAGACAATAACTTTTTGAGAAATTCAATAAATAATAGAGCAAATGGAATTATGTTATATGGTACGGGAAGTAATACACATTCAGGGTATCAAATTTTGGACAACAATTTTAGAGACAATAGTTATGCAATAGCTTATTCCACTTTAACCATTAATGCCCTTAATATCCAAAGAAACCGATTTGTTAATTCTTCTACACGAAGTATTTTACTAAGTGGCACAGGGCACACCCTTAAATTAAATAATTTTATTACCAACGTAGCTAAACCCCAAGGAGGAACTTTTTCAGATGTAAATGCTAATTACTACTCTGATTGGAATGGGGCAAGTTGCAATTGTGGAACAACTTATTGTGTAAATGCTTATACTTTCACAACAGGGACTGATAATTACCCGTATTGTTCACAAATTAGTTAGCCACCCAAAACTATTTAACTAACCTAACTTAATGTTAATTATGAAAAAAATATTTTTCCTGTTAATTGCTTTTTGTTTACTAATTTCTTTTTCTTTTGCTGCTTTTCCCGCGTACACGGACCTTTATGTAAATGATTATGCGGGAATTTTTAGTAGCGAACAAATTTCTCAACTAAGAAATTATCTTACCCAACTTCGAAACGAAACAACTGCTGAAGCAGTTGTTGTTACTGTGAATAGTTTTGATGGTTATGCTCCAATTGATTATGCTGTGCAATTAGGTCAAACGTGGGGAGTTGGAAAAAAAGAAACCGATAATGGGCTAGTAATTGTTTACGGGAAAGCAGAAAATAAAATAGCAGTTGTTACAGGATATGGACTTGAAGGAATTTTACCAGATTCAAAAGTTGGGAGAATACTTGATGAATATTATGTTCCAAATCGAGACGCAGGAAATGTTCCCCAAGGAATAATTGATGCGACTTTGGTTTATGTTAATGAAATTTATAAAAATAAAGCAGAAGTTGGAAAAACAGTTTCCCCGACAACTGATGTTGGAGAATTAATTTTTAGTTTGATATTTTTTGGAATAATCCTAATAGTCTTTGTTGGAGTACTACTCATTATTGGAAGCTCAATTGTAGTTTCCACAGTGCTAAACGTAAAAAAAGAGGGAATCGTAAAAGGATTGCTTCTAAAAGTAGGTCTAATTGGATTAATGGTCCTATTTTTTATTTTGGGTTTAGTTATCCCACACCCGTATGGAGGATACTTTAATTTTGCTGCGATAATTTTGCTCTTTATTCTAATGGGAACTTCAGGGTTTAGTGGAGGTCACCATTCTGGTGGATTCGGAGGAGGATTTCATGGCGGAGGGGGCTCTTTTGGCGGAGGAGGATTTGGAGGCGGAGGAGCAAGCAGATAAACCGCAGGCAGATAAACCGCAGGCAGATAAACCGCAGGCAGAAAAGCATTAAAAGAAGAATATTAGAAATTACTTTAGTAGTAATTATTTTTATTGGAGGAATTAAAATGGATTTGAAGTGGATTGGAATAGGTGCAATAGGATTAGTTCTAGTTATCGTAGTAATACTAATCGCACTAATGTTTGGTGCGTATAACGGAATGGTTGTGAAAGATAATGCAGTAAAATCTTCTTGGAGTGAAGTAGAAAACCAATACCAAAGACAAGCGGATTTAATTCCGAATCTAACTTCAATACTTGGAAGTTCAGTAAGCGTTGAAACAAAATTCGTTAAAGATGTAACCGAAGCAAGAACAAAATGGTTGAATGCAGGAACACAATTAGATAGGGAAGCTGCCGGGTACGAAATGAACCAATCAATGGCAACATTTGTTAGTGCAATAGCAACAACAGAAGCATACCCTACACTACAAGCAAATGGTAATTTTACTATGCTAATGGATGAAGTAGCAGGGACACAAAATAGAATCACTGTTGCAAGAGGAAGATACATTGAAGCAGTACAATCCTACAATGTAACAATCCAACAAATTCCAAACAATTTCTTTGCAGGAATGCTAGGATACACGGAAAAAGAATACTACAAGGCAAGTGTTCCATTAACAACACCCGCTCTTGGTGACGGAAAACTACCTCAATAAAAAATTAATAAAAAATAATTGGAGTGAACTAATTTTTACTCCAATTAATTATTTTTTTAAAAAGTGATTCAATGAAAACTATTGGAAAGGTTGAAAGCACATTTTCCTTGCAAAGAAGATTACGTGAGGGAAATAAAAAGAGAAAAAGACTAGCAAAAGTAGTTAAAATGAAAACAAAGCAAGTCAAAGTTCAGCCGGCAATAGCTAGGTTGTTAGAAAAATCTACAAAAGAACAACGCGCAAAGCAATATTCTCAAGAACGAATGCTTGCAGTAGCCGGTTCGCCGTATTGGCCCCCAATAACAAAAGAATTTTTTGTAGGGCTAGAAAGCGGAAAATCTTTTGCCATTCAAGGATTTCGTTTTGGGGTAGTGGAATCACTAAAAAATGGTAAAGCTGTTATTTACACCTTGCCAAAAATTAGAAACGTTGTTTTTCCTGCGCATTTACAGTATTTTCAAGTTGATTTAAACCAACGAATAATAAGAGCACTATTTAATTGGACCGATATTAAAGTTTCTAAAAATCGAATTTATTTACCCAAACCAAAAAAACCTAATTCGCTTTAGGTTTACTTCAAAACCCTCTTGATTTATTTTTCGAAAAGCTAACTCTTTTATAGTAAGACTTCCTCATCAAATCAAGGTTTTAGTAATCTCAAATTGCGGGTGAGTGAAAATGGCTGGATATGAAGATTTTGTTGATTTAGGGTACAAACCAAACAACAAAGATGTAATTGCTACATTCAAAGTTAAAGTTCCAGACTGGGAAAAACCAGAAAGAGCATTTGGGGCAGTTGCCAGCGAATCAAGTGTAGGCACTTGGTCAGACCTTGATATTTGGGGAAAATACCCACACGTTAGAAAAGTAGCTGCAAGAGTATACAGTATAGAACACGCTTCTGAAGGATATTGGATAAAAATCGCTTACCCTGAAGATCATTTTGAAATGGAAAATCCTGGGCAAATACTTGCATCAATTGCAGGAAATGTATTTGGGATGAAAGCCGTAGACGCATTAAGACTGCAAGATATAATGTTCACAAAAACAATGGTAAAAAAATATCGCGGACCACAATTTGGAATAGAAGGAATAAGAAAAATATTTGGCGCAGAAAAAAGACCCTTAATGTTATCCGTTGCAAAACCAAAAGTAGGAATGACTACAGAAGAACACGTACAAGTAGGATACGATATTTGGACAGGCGGACTTGATTTATTAAAAGATGATGAAAATTTAACAAATCAAAAATTTAATCCATTCAAGAAAAGAGTAGAAAAATCCCTTAAAGCAAGAGATAAGGCAGAAAAAGTAACTGGCGAAAAAAAATCTTACTTAATTAATGTGACTGCTCCCACTGTTGAAGAAATGATTGATCGAGCAAGATTCGTTAAAAAACAAGGCGGAGAATACGTAATGATTGATGTAATTGCTTCTGGTTGGACTGCAGTAAATTCATTACGCGAAGAATGTGAAGACTTAGGACTTGCAATACATGCACATCGGGCAATGCATGGTGCGATGACAAGAAATCCTGATCACGGGTTCTCAATGGAATGTGTAGCAAAATTTTCAAGATTAATCGGGGTAGATCAATTACACATTGGAACTAGCATTGGAAAACTAGTTAGTCCAAGAGACGAAGTATTGGCGTGCCAAGAATTACTAACTACTAAAAAAAGTAAAGCAAATGTGCGAATGCACTGCGAAGCACAAGACTGGTACGGACACAAAAGCGTATTCCCTGTATCTAGCGGAGGATTACACCCAGGAATAGTTGATCAAATATTCAAGATGGTTGGAACAAACATTATGATACAACTTGGCGGGGGAGTACACGGACACCCACAAGGAAGTTATGCTGGAGCAGTTGCAATGCGTGCAGCAGTTGAAGCTTATTTGGATAAGATAAGTGTTGAAGAAAAAGCAAAAACTTGCCCAGCACTCAAAGAAGCCCTCAAAACTTGGGGACATACGTTGCCAAAGTAAAAAACCTTTTACTATTTAGAAGGGATTATGCTTATGCAAATAGTTTCGTGGAACGTTGCAGGCATTAACGCCTTGGCAAAAAAAGGACTCTTTGAATTTATACAAAAAGAGAACGCCGAGGTATACTGTTTTCAAGAAGTCAAAGCATCAAAAGAAAAAATGCCAAAAGAACTTGACTTTACTCAACAAGGACTTTTTGAGAAACCTAATATGCTGTCCGAGTACAGTGTAATTAACTCTTTTAGTGAAAAAAAAGGGTACAGCGGAGTTACAACTCTCACAAAAATAAAACCCTTAAATATTATTCAAGGAATTGGAGAAAAAAAATTTGATTCTGAAGGAAGAGTCCATACGCTTGAGTTTAAGGACTTTTATTTAATTAACGCATACTTTCCAAACGCTAACCGCGAACTCACAAGACTTGACTACAAAATTGAATTCAATAAAGCATTTGATAACTTCTGCAAAAAACTAGAAGAAAAAAAACCAATAGTGCTTGCCGGGGACTTAAATGTCGCCCATAAAGAGATTGATTTAGCAAATCCTAAACAAAATGAAGGAAATGCAGGGTTCACAAAAGAAGAACGCGCGTGGTTTGGCTCTTTTTTAAATAATGGGCATATTGATACTCTAAGAGAGTTCACAAAAGAAGGGGGCAATTACACTTATTGGACTTACCGCGCGGATGCAAGGAAAAGAAATGTTGGATGGAGGTTAGATTACTTTGTTGTGAGCAAAAAAATGCGTCCAAGAGTAATTAACAGCAGTATCCTTGCAAGTATTATGGGTTCAGATCATTGCCCAATCAAACTTGAATTAGACTAAGTTCTTAGGGTTGTTTGCTTTCTATAGCTAGTTTTTCTCTTTTGTTTACTTTCTAGTGGGAAAAAGTTTATTAACCAAAAAGCAGTTTACTTGTACTGGAAATTTGCCTTTCCAATAGGGAATCAAGAGCATTTTTTAGGGTGATTTTATGAGTCTAAGTTCGTTAACATTTGCAAGTATGAATGGTACTAATGCAGCTTCACACACAAGGGGAAAAATTAAAGTAATTAAAGCTGAGAAATTTGTGGGAATGGATGCAGTATGTGTTATAGCCAAACTAGTCGAGGGGGCTGTAGCAAAGAAAATGAAAATGCAAGGAAAGAATGGTTCAGTAGTAGTAAGTGTTGAATCAAAATCTGGAGATGGATGCTGTACAAAAGTTGGTGCTCAAGTTGTTCTAATGGTGGAAGGAATAAATAAAGAAGACTGCCCTGCAGGATCAGATTTAGTATTTGAAAAATTCGGAACAGAAGAAACAAAAGCAAAAGGAAGAATAATAATTGCTTAAATAAAAAGTGAAATAGTACTCCCTTTTTTTCGGGAGTACCAAAATCACCCTAATTTTGAATCAAATCAAATTTGTTCAAGCGAAAAGCTTAATTAAAACAAAAACTTTAACTAAGTCATGGCAGAACTAGCGTTTGAAAATAAATACTTTTTTGGATTTAAAGTGTCAAACGAAAACAAAGTACTTTTTCTCTACTTGCTCGGGTTATTTATTTTTCCTTTTCTAATCACTCAACAAATAATACTTGGAACACTAGTTAATGCTCTATTAATTAAATCTTCAATTGATTACAAATCCAAAAAAATCTTGGTGCTTTCAATAATTCCAAGTATTGCAGTATTTGCAAGTGGATATGTATTTGGTTCACTAACTTACCACGTTGTTTACATGCTTCCATTCATTTGGATTGGAAATTTAATCATCATGCTTATAATGCGAAAACTCTTTACAGAATCAAAGAAAAATTACTTACTCTCTGCAATAATTGGCTCAATGGCAAAAACAATTTTCTTGTTTAGTATTGCATTTATTTTAATGACACAATCATTAGTTCCAATTGTCTTCTTAACAGCATTTGGAATAGTACAATTAATTACTGCCATATTTGGGGCAATAATAGTTTATATTTCAAGACTAAGATTTAGTTAAAACTTCTTTTTTGTTGAATGTTTCAAGTTATATTCTTCCACCATTTTTTTGATGAGTTCATGCGTTTTTTTGCTAGGGCGAATGTGAGAATTATTTAATGCTTCTTTAAGTGTTGAACTTATGCCTCCATAATTATGTCCCGGCCAAAGAGCTAGTGTGGGGTCAAGTTCGAAAAGAAAAGCAAGAGTTTTTTCTAGTAAAAAATCATCTCCCCCGTATGCGGTTGTACCTACTCCGCGAACAAATAAAGTGTCTCCTGTAAAAATATTCTTCCCAATGATATACACAACGCTGTCTTTAGTGTGGCCCGGAGTTGCGATGCACTCAATTTTCATTCCGTTCAAGTCAAAAGAAGTAATTTTTCCTAAGTCTTCATTTTTTGGAAAAAATATTTCAATTCCTTGTGATGAAAAATGTTCTGCAAGCTCGCAGTGGTCTGGGTGAGAATGAGTAAAAAGGATGAGCTTCACTTTTGTTTTATTTTCTTTAATTGCATTCTCAATTATTCCTGCGTCTCCTGTAGGATCTATTAAAATTGATTCATTAGTTTTTCCAATAACTAAGTAAGAAAAGTTCTTGTCAAATCCCCCAACTTGAAGTTGAATTACTCTCCCCATGTCAATGCATTCCTTTCTTTTTCAGTGACTTTGTGTTGGGCTAAATAAAGGTCATTGTGTGCTCGTTCAATTTGGTTATTAAGAGATTCAAGTTGGCGGGCAACAGCATGAAAAGTGGATTCCACTCTGTTTTCACTTGAATGCTTGTGTTTATCTAGCGGAGAAAATTCTTCAAAATGTTTATGCACATTTCCAACTACTCTTGTGAGTCGTTGTTTTAGTTTTTGTCTTCGATTAATCAACTGGCTTAAATTAATTCTTGCGGCATCTAAGTCAGTTCTATTTTTTATTTTAGTGTGACAAATTGCATCAACTTCTTGTGCAAGCTCTTTTGTTTCGGCATGAAATGCATCAGCTAAAACTTCGGTTCTACGCAAAATCGAAGCTTGTCTTCTTTCTCCAAGAGCTAAAATACTTCTTGAAAGAAGTCTTTTTGGAATCGGTGCTTTCATGTATAAAATTTAGCTTTTTGGGGGTTATAAACAAATCTGTGAGAGGCGTGAATTAGTTTTTTTGGGTGAAATTTAACCCCATTAACAACAAATAAAAACCTTCACTTGACCTAAATATTTTAGAAGTCTTCAAAGGAGCTTCTAGTTATTGTGCTGCCTCTTTCGTCCAGCGGTCTAGGATTCACCCCTGTCACGGGTGCGACCCGGGTTCAAATCCCGGAGGAGGCGCTCACATTATGTTGGACAAATTTTAAGTTCAAGATTTTCTTAATTTTTAATTACTTTGTTTTATATTTTATCTAGTGAATTTTATGAATAAACCTGAATTAATTTTACCGGCAGGAACAATGGATATGCTTAAGGCGGGAGTGCTTAACGGAGCAGACGCGGTTTATTTTGGTTCAAAAAGATTTAACGCAAGAATTCCTGCTAAGAACTTTGACGAAGAAGAAATTAAACAAGCAGTTGATTTTACTCACTTTTATGGAAAAAAAGCATACCTTGCAATGAATATTCTACTTAAAGACTCTGAACTTAAGGAAGCAATAGAAGTTGCAAAAAATGCATACTGCGCAGGAATTGATGCGATTATTATTCAAGATTTAGGATTAATGAAGGCGTTACATGATCTTTTGCCAGACCTTGAGATTCATGCTTCTACTCAAACAACTTGTACTAGTATTGACGGGGCACACATGCTTGCTGACCTTGGTGCAAAAAAAATTGTTCTTGCGAGAGAATTATCTTTACTGGAAGTAACTGAAATAAAGCAAGCAATGCAAAAAAGAGGAGTGTCAATTGAAGTATTTGTTCACGGGGCGCTTTGTTTTGCATATTCTGGTCAATGTTTGTTTAGTTCATTTGTTTTCAATAAATCTGGAAACCGAGGAATGTGCTTACAACCTTGCAGATTAAGTTACGAATTACATGAAAAAGGAAGCAATGAAAGAAAAGAACCAAAATTTTTACTTTCGATGAAAGATCTTAACACAATTCATGAAGTGCCGGCACTTGTTAAAGCAGGAATTGATTCATTCAAAGTTGAGGGGAGATTAAAGGGGATAAGTTACGTTGCTGCTGTTGCTAGAGCTTATAGAAAAGCGATTGATGATTGTTTTGTAAAAAGTGAAAAAGATAAACAATTATCCAAAAATGATGAGGCTTTGATGAAAGTTGCGTTTTCTCGTGAACCCACAAGGGGGCATCTTTTTAGTGAAACTCAAATGGTTAACGAAGACACTCCTGCCCACAAAGGAATATTGGCTGCAAAAATAATTGCATTCAATCAAGGAATGTTAAAACTTCACTTACTTAGTGACATAAGACAGTGGGATAAATTAACTGCAATTTACAAAGATGGCGGAGAAGAGTTTGAAATTAAAAAAATATTCTTAGGGGAAAAGGAAATACCTAATGCTTTTATTGGTCAATTTGTTTTTATTGAAACTGGAAAAAGACCATTTGTTCAAATTGGTCAAGAACTTTATTTTACTTCAAGTAGTGCGTTAGCAAACATGGCTTTCTCTTCACTAAAAAACACCACTCAAATCAAATACAATTTGCGAGTGTTTGCAGTAACTGGGCAAACCCTTAGTGCAGTTGCAGAAGTTAACGGACTCAAAGTAAAAGTTGATTCGGGATTTATGATTGAGGAAAGCAAAACTTCTGAAACAAATGCTTCTCTTATTAAGGAAAAAGTATTCAAATCTGGGGAATTTTTTGAGCCGGGCGAGTTTAGTTGCGAAGTTAAAGGAAAACCTTTTGTTCCGTTAAGTAAATTAAAAGAATTCAAAAACACTATTCAAGAGGAACTTGCAAAACATTTGTTTGAAAAAAATAGAAAAGAAATTGACGAACTCAAATTCCTGGACAAGTTGGGTACGTTGCTTTCAGTTTTAAAAGAAAGTACTCCTGCAGTTCATGATGATTCTAAAAAAGGGGATGTTGTTGTTTTTGTAGATGAATTAACTGAACCAATCATCTCTTCAGTGAATTCGTTTGTTGGGTGCAGTACAGTTGTGCTTCATTGTTCCGGTAAAGAAAGAGTTTCTTCACTTAAAAAATTATTTCCCCAAAAGAAAGTTTTTGTTAAATCTCCTAATATTCAATCCTCAATGGAGCTTGGTAACTTTTTGCAAATTGTTCGAACAGAGAGTATTGTTGCTTCCAATATGGGAGTACTTTACCAGTGTATTTCTGAAAAGAAAAAAAATAAAGATAAAGTATTTTGGGTTGGACAAGAACTTAATGCATTCAACTCTTTAACTGTAAAATTATTTCTTGATTTGGGTGCAGAAAAAGTTATTCCTTCAGTTGAGCAATCCCTTGCACAATTAACAACTTCCACTTTCAAAGAGAACTTGATTCCTTTAGCTTTCTTTTACCCTTTGTTAATGACTTCAAAGGCATACTCTAAGAGCGGAGTAATAAGCGAAGGAGAGCATTTACTAGTTGATCGAAAAGGATTTGAATACAAAGTAACTTTTGATTCTACTGGGCTTTTAAGAATCTTTAATCCTGTGCCAGTTGACATGCTTTACGAACTTGACAAGTTTAGTGACTTTTTTTGTGTAGGGATTGATTTACGTGCAACAAACGAAAAGGATTCTTTGTTTGCAATTGAATATGTTTCACTAAAAATGCAAGGTAAAAGCATGCACAAAAAGTTTGCCTCATTTACACGCGGTCACTACGAAAAAGAACTTGATTAATTGGAGTAGTGCAGGCACTACGAAAAAGAATTAGACTAATTGTGGCAGTATGCTCCGCGAAAATGAATTAAGTTTATTTTCAACTAGTAAGTTAAGTAATTTACTGAAATTATTTTTGGATTTTTTTAAAAAAAGAATTTGGAAGCAGCGACTTCGCCGCCCCAAAAAATTAAGTTATATTTATGCTACTGTTCCTGAACAGTTAATTACTGCTGTTGCTGGTAATCCGCCGGCAGTTGTGTAGTTTACATCAATTTTTCCGTTGCTTAGATTTCCTGCTGCTACAGTTAATCCTGTTACTGTGAAAGTAGTGTTCTTAACTGCTGCTGTTCCTACTACCAATGGTGACCCAGTTTTTATTACTGCGGTTCCTCCAAAAGCTGTGCTAGAAGCTGCAATTGCAGTTATGTCTCCGCCTGTTGCATTCATTAGTGTTATTCCAACACCATTAGCGGCTGATACACTAGATTCTTTCAATACCATATTAGTACTCTGACTCTGGCAAGTTACTCCTCCAGTTGCGCTTCCTGTTACGAAGATTAAAACTCCTATAACAATTGCGATTACAATTAGAGCCCACCCGTAAGTCATTAAGTATTCCAAAGCTGATTGTGCTTTATTATCAAACATATTTATACCTCCCTTAAAGTTGTGCTCTTGCCCATTAAAGAGCTTTAAGCAGTTGCAACTATTACTCATTTTGTCTTTAAAAAGATTCCTTTCTAAGTAAAATCAATCCTTTTTTCGAGTTTTGAAAATCCAACATTTTAAAAGCACTTAGAGCAACCTCTATATCTAGTTAAAGCTGATCCCTATGGAAGATGTTGACAGAGTAAAAACCGGAATTCCCGGTCTTGACGCACTCTTAAATGGGGGAATTCCAAGGGAAAACTTGGTCGTAATTAGTGGGGACCCCGGTTCAGGCAAAACAATAATGTGCATGTCATTCATTTACTTTGGGGCAAAAAAATTTAACGAACCAGGAGTGTTTATTTCCTTAGAAGAAACAAAAGAAGATGTGCTTAAGATGTCCTCTCTAATGGGATGGGATTTTGAAGGATTATTAAAAGAAAAAAAAGTAGAAATTATTGCTGTTGATTTATACGATTTTGACAAATTAAAAGATTTAATTCAGGATACAATTACAAGAATTGGGGCAAAAAGATTAGTAATTGACCCGGGAGTAATTTTTAGGTTATATTTCAAAGAAGAACTTGAAGCAAGAAAACAAATACTCGGATTAGGAAAAATGATTAAAGCCACAGGGTGTACAGCAATTATTACAAATGAGTCTTCTGCAGGTGCTGGGGATAATGATTTATTTGGACTTGAAGAATATGTTGCTGACGGAGTAATTTTACTTTATCACAAAAAAATAAAAGATCAATTTGTTAGAAGTATTGCTGTACTAAAAATGAGAAGTACAAAAATAAGCGAACAATCCCACCCAATTATTATTACAAAAAAAGGAATAGAAGTGCTCTCAAAACACGAAGTATATGAGTAATGTTTTTGGTTTAGTTGAGTGTTAAACTTTTGTTTTTAAAATGATTATTGAAAGGATTATTTATGGCAAAAAACGAAATTAAAAAAACTCCTGTTACGGAACCTAAGAAAGTTATTTCTACACGGGATTCAGAAGACCTTGAAATAATGGAGCTACTTAGCCCAAAGAGGCACATTGATCTTAAAATTGAAGAAGCACTTAAGGAATTTGACAAACCTTTTAGCGCAATACTTTTGATGCCAAAAGACCAATACGAAGTAAGGTATGCAAGATTAGTAAAACACTTTTTAGATACTGGGGCAAAAGGAATTTGTGTTACAGTAAACAAGAGCAGTTATGATCTTGACAAAGTTTTGGAAAGAGAAGGGATTCCTAGAGAAAATATTACTTACGTTGATGCAGTAACTGAAATGATTGATAGTGTTAAACTAAAAGGAAAACAAGCAGTGTACCTTGCATCCCCAAGTGATTTAGTTGATTTGAGTATTGCGATTGAGAAAGCAGTAAAAAAAATTGGAAATGATAAAAAATTTGTTATAGTTGATTCATTAACAACGTTACTTGTTTACAACACTGAAGTGTCAGTTGAAAAATTTACGCACTCTCTTTCTCAAAAAATAGGCGAATGGGAAATACAAGGAGTTTTTCTTGCAACTGATTCAACAAGCAAGGTATTCATTGATACACTTTCACAATTCTGTGACAAAGTTTCTTCAATATAAAAAAGTGAATTATTCATTAAAGAATTGGTCTAATTGTACTTAGTTTTTTGAAGGTTATTTCTTGGTTTTATCTAATCATTCCGCCAAACATTGAAGCAACAATTATTCTTGTTAGGAAAAAGAGTGCAAAAGAAATAATTAAAATTGGAATAAAATATTTTACTCCTCCTTTTTCATTTCCTGTATTAATTATCCCTAGTATAATCGATGCAAAGATACACGTTAGGAAAAGAGTCATTTCTACGAAAAACACAATAAAACTCTCAGTAATAGTGCTAGTTGATTTTCCTAGTAACCCTAAGGCGGGGCTTTTTGCTGAAAGTTGTTCACTCATTTCTGCAGGGATAGTGGATTGGGAAGTTTGTTCGGATAATACCCCCACAATAAAACTGCTAATTCCAAATAATATGGGGGCTCCAAATGCCGCTGAAAAGAAAATGAGCATAACGTACATACTAATGTTCGCTCCAACTTCGCTTTTTAGTGCGTTTTCCTCACGAAGATCATTACTCATTTGAATAAGTAAATTTGCAATTTGCCCTCCGTTTCTAATTCCTTCAGCTATTAGCCAAAGAGTTCTATCCAAAACATTACTCTTAATTTTTTTTGAAATAGCAAGTAGTGCATCTTCAATTCTTTCCCCGCTCAAGATACTCTTACTAGCATACTTTAGTTCTTTACTTAGTGCTCCAAATTCTGGTCTTGCACTAACAAGAAGAGCTCTTTCGGTAGTAAGTCCTGATTTAATATTTGTTGCAATTAGTTCAAGTGCATCCGGCAATATTTTTTCCACAATTCTTCCTTCAGAATCCGCGGAATTTGTTAAAAGGAAAAGAATTGCTCCCAAAACTATAAAAAATACAAGAACAAAAACAAGTAATGGATTTATTTTGAGCAAAAGAAATGCTAGTGCGCTTGCAAGAATACTTGCTGCAAAAGAAATTCCCACAATAAAGCCTGTGAATTTTTCAGTAGGGATATCTAGGTTTGAGTACTCTAATTGTGCATTAATCCAATTTCGTATTTTTTTTGGAATTAAAAGTGAAATTCGTTCATAAATCATATTTATCCCTTTACATGCACTACTACGTTAATTACTCATTAAACTTGGTCGCTTTGATTTCATTATTCCCATGAACATGAATTCTGATAATAAAATTACCCCCAAAAAGAACCAAAAGGTGATTTCAGTTATTTGTATTCTTGGAAACGAACCAATTACAATCATAAAAGTTAATCCAAGCGCGGGAATGATTACTCCGATCATTAGATACATTAAGGATAAAATCCGTAAACTGTTTCCGTATTTTTCAATATCAATTTGTTGTTCTCGTGTAATTGAAGAAACACTTTCTGCTAAAATATCCGAAACATCCGCTCCTGCTTTCATTCCGTTAACTATTTGCCATAAAACTTTTTTTAGGTAAACGCTTGGGTTCCTGTCCCCAAGTTGGGCAAGTGCTTGATCTTGAGGCATTCCTGAGGTAATATTATCCACCGCTTTTTTTATTTCGTTTCCAAGTTCCCCGTATCTTTTTGAATAAGCAATCATGCAAAGAGAGTCAAATAAACTTACTCCGCTTTTTAATTGAACAAGCATTGTTCTTAATGCATAAATTAAGTTTGAATCGATTTTGCGCACTTTCTTTTTAATTTTAATTTTTGGATAAGCAGCCATTTGAATAAAAATAAGAAATCCAATAACTAATCCAATTGCTAATCCAACAAGAATGGATTGGGGGATTTGGATTGTCAAAAAATTTATGCTTGCGTATACAAATTTTCCTAGTACTAGTGCTGAGACAAACCAAAATAATAGGAAGTAAGTAAAAAAACTAAATACCATTATTGAGCAATATTCATCAACTGAAGAATCAATCTCAGCCTGATCCAGGTCTAAGGCGAGCGAAGGAAATAGTTTTGAAATTTTTTCTCCTAAGCCCATAAACGGTTTTGCAACTTTTTTTGCAGCAGGAAAAGGCAAAGGGAGAAAAGGAACTACTTCCATTCACATATCCTCCCAAGGTTTATCATTTCTTACAAGAGAAAGAACACTTTCGGGATCTTTGTAATATTGGGCAACTACTTTTCCAACATCATTAACTGCCCTAATTTTGAATTTAACCATCCATTCAAGGATTTTTTGTTTTTCATTAATTTGAGAAATAACTTTCTCTTTTGAAAGTCCCGTATGGAGAGTTAATTCATCCATTAATCTAATACTTTCATTTGCTTTTACTATTTTATCATCGCTTCCTCTCCATCTAAACAAAACATTTGCTCTAACGGTTTGATCATTTCCTCCTCTTTTTTCTAAAATGAATTCAGCAACCTGGAGTACTCTTCTAACTCCCAGTCTTCTGTTTCTAAACATTACAACATTTAAGTGAACTGAATCAAGCATGTTAACAGGAATATTTACTGGGGGATTTGTTAGTCTTGTAATTGTTTCATCTGCAGTATTAGCGTGAACAGTAGTATAAACACTGTGTCCCGTGTGCATTCCTTCAAACATTACCTCTGCTTCTTCCTTTCTTCTAATTTCTCCTACAATTATTCTATCAGGTCTCATTCTTAGAGAATTAACTAAAAGATCCAGCATTGAAACGGCACCCTTTCCTTCAGGATTAGCTTCTCTTGTAGTAAGAGGAACCCAATGCAAAAAATCAGGAGCTTGAAGTTCTCTTGTATCTTCAATACTTAATATTCTATTATTTGCTTGAATAAATGGCAAACAAATTCCTAGGATAGTTGTTTTTCCAGAAGCAGTGCCCCCGGAGAAAATGATATTTAATTCATATTCCATTGCTTCCCAAATCAAAGCCATCATTTCTGCGCTTACTGTATTGTTTCCAATTAAATCAGTTACAGTCCAAGGATCTCTTCTAAATCTTCTAATAGTTAATGTGTTTCCTTTATTAGAAATTGGGAATAGAGTTGCATTAACACGATCCCCGCTAGTCAAGTGTGCATCAAGTAATGGGTTGAGAGTAGTAATTTGTTTTCCTACTCTTCTTGCAATGATACTTCCATAATTTTGAATATCTGCTTCGGTTGGAATTGAAACATTAGTTTGTAACCAACCATATTTTTTGTGATAAACCCAAGCAGGTTCCTTGCTTGAGTTAACAACAATCTCTTCTAAATTACCATCTGCGATTAAGAACTCAATTTTTCCAATTCCCAGCATTTCCTGCAAAAGTAATCCAATTAATGTTTTTTTCTCCTCGATTCCCATTGAAGGAAGTTCCTTTGAGAGCAGGCTTTGTGCTCTTGATGAAAGTTTTTCTTTCATTGCTTCTAAGTGCTTTGGATTGGCAAGATTTTCGGTTTGAATAGAAGTCTCCATTATGAGAGTGTTCTTCAAATTTTTCAAGAGGGACTCAGTTCCCTCTCCATAATTTGGGAAATTTAAGAAATATTCTTTTACAAAAGATTTTTTTTGTTCAATAATATTAACATCCGCGCTAACTCCGTCAGCCTCCGTAGAGTAGGCTTCATAAAAATGCTGGATTAAGGATAAATCAAATCCTTTCGGGAAGGTGTCTTGGGCGTTCAAAGGCGTTTTGATTTCTTTAAGTTCAGTTTTTTTCCCTTTGTCTTTTTTTCTTTGTATAGCCACAAAATCCACCTCGATTAATCATCTGTTTTATTCTTAGTTACTGCCACAAGTTTCATTCTTCCTACAAGAGGATATTCTAATTTTATTTCCCCGTTTTTTTGCAGGATAGTATAACAAATAGCAAATTGTTTTTCAGGAATGTTTAACTCTTTCCTTAGTTTTGCCGCCTCAACGCTTCCATACTTTTGCACTGCGCTGAGAACTCTATCAAAATCAGTTGTTTTACAGTTTAAGCAAATTTTTTTTCCAAGTTCTTCGATTTGCTCTTTTTCTCGAACAGAGTTTTTTGCTTCTGCTTTAAGTTCGTTTTCTCTTTTTGTTTTGAGTGCTTCTTCTTCAAGTTCAGTAAAAGTTGAATCGCTTTTGGAACTTGGGGCAAGTGTGTTGATTTGAATAGACTCAATCTCCTGTGGGGGTTCGATAGTTATAGGGGAAGTAGATTTTATTTTAGGTTGAGTAGCGGGTATTTTTTTGTTAGTCTTTTTTATTTTTTTCAATATTCTTCCCTTTTGATTCTTTTTTGCACTGGTCTTTAGGGGTTTCTTTGTTTTTTTAATTGATTTTCTCTTTTTTAGATTATTTTTTTTGCCGAGTGTCTTTGTTTGTTTTGCATTAGTTTGTTTAATTTTGGCAGATTTGTTTTGAGTTACTGCTGTGTCCCCTTGTTGGGTTTCTTTCGACTGGGCAGGTTTTTTTCTAAGTACAATCCTTACAAACTTTTCCACTAAGGATTCTTTCTTTTTTTGCAAATCATTCGCTAGGGGCATACTTCATCTTACTCTTTTCATTAATATAAACAATACTCTTTGGTAAAATGTGCTACTCTATTGGGTGCTTTTTAGGTTTCCACTGACTTGGGAGAGTACACTCAAATTTATGTCCTGTGCAAAGAACTCTGAGGGATAATTGTTGAAGGTAATTGTTGTGATAATGTCCTTGATTTTTCCTGAAGTATTGGAAATGTTAAAGTCAAGCGAAGATTCTTTTATTATTACGGGGGTGGAAGTGCATGAGGGTCCAATACAAGCCAGAGTAACATTAAAATCAGATCCTGCATTAAAATGCGCAGAAGCAGTTTTTTGAGACAAGTTGCAAGAAGTGCAAGTTGTATCAATAACTGTGATTTTGTAATAAGGATTTGAACTTAAAGGATTGAAAGAAGTTTGAGGGCATGAAGAGCCATTACACAAAAGAGAATTATAATCATCACCCGAGTTAACCAAAATATTAATGTCAATTCTTTTTATTGAAGAACTTGTAAAAGGGGCAGAACAATTGGTACTGGAACTCTTACTAAATTGAACTTCTTTTGAAGAGTTCACAATATATTCATAACAAAAAGGATTAATCAAGAAGTTAATGCTATTCTTACTTCCTCCCCAAGCAGAGTTCTTTGGGGAATTAATATCTATAATTAAACCATCAAACGCATGCAATCGGTTTTGATCACTAAAGAAAATATCTGCAATATTTATTGCATCAAAAAAAGCATCATACTTTGCCTGGCTAAAAGGAAATTGTTGGGTAATTGTGAGGCTGTTTGAATCCTTGTTCAATCCATATTCAAACGGGAGAGTACGTTCCATAACGTTTTTTGCATATCCCGTTTTATCCAAGTCAATTAACTGATTAGAAATATTATTGAACCTCTCAGAGCTTACTGAAAGTGCTGCAATTTCTTTAATAGAAAATGAATCCCTAGAGATGTCCTCAAGAGTGATAATTGAGGAAAGTAATGTAATTCCCAAGAATAGAGTCATTACCGTGAACAATAATCCTTTATTATTCATTTTATTTCCCCCACATCCAAACATCAAGCACATAATATTGAGTTCTTGGAGATCCAGTACAATAAATTGAAGCAATGTTATTTCCTGGGCATTCAGAAATTGTTTTTGATTTATTGATTATTGCATAAATCCAACCCTGGTTTGTAAATTCTTCTCCGAGATACAAAGTATATTGGGCCGCATTAAGCGTTGGAACTATTTCTTGTTTAAGCAAAGTTCCTGTATTTGGATCATCTAAATAGAAATCAAGAGTGGAAGCAGGGGTGCTCAATAACCCTGAGTTATATGCATTAGCATCGAGAGTAATTCTGTTATCTTCGTTAATGAATGCATTAGTTATTGTGACTCCTAAATCCTTATACTTAAAATTAATTGTTTTATTAGTGTCCCAAACAAAGGGGTCTCTTGGAGAGTGGTTAGAATCACTCCAATTAAAGCTAGTTCCGCTTCCTGGCAAAATTAGTTGAGTTGTTTTGCATGCCGCGGAATTATCACAAGGAATATTCATTTCATAATAATCCGCCCAAGGGTGAGTCGGATCAATTAAACTAATATTATACACTAAATAATTCTTGTCTCCAATTGCTGTGCAAATCCCATTTCCATCATTTGTAATAAAATCACATTGATCAACGGGTATTACAATATTTGAATCATATGCTTTGCTTGAAGCCATTGATAAGTATTCCCCAATATCCGTTGCGATTAATGCATAAATCCCTTGCAAGGCATTAATGTCATTTGCCTTGTAATAGTTAGCATCCGTGATTGAGGCGATGCTTTCAAGAGTGACTTCATCCGCATCTGAACCAAAACCGATTGTGTAAATTTTGATATTTTTAGTTGCGGCATCTTGTGCTGCAGCGATTGGATCAGATCCTGAATTACTTTGTCCATCACTTAACAAAACTTGGAATTTGTACTCTCCGATTTTTACTCTGCTGCTTGAAAGTTCAGTAGTTGCTGCTAAAATTGCATCTCCTATTGCAGTAGATCCATTAGCAACAAGAGAATTCATTTTATTTTTTAGAATTGTTTTATTTGTGTCACTAAGCATGAGAAGAGTTTGATCAGTTGTCGTGCTTGTGGAAAAAGAAACTATGCCCATTTTGTCTACTTCTTTCCAACCGTTATTGTCAATAAATGAAACCGCGGATTCTTTTGCCTGATCAATTTTCGGTCCGGTTAAAATGCTAAAAGAAACCATTCCGCTATTATACCCTGGAGTGAGTAATGCAAAATTGTTTGTGATTTGCACTTTTTGATAATTAAATGGAGTTGAAAAAGAATTTACTAGGCTAGGTGCTGCAGGATTTGTTACGTTAATACTAATTAAAGCGGAATCATCAGCAACATATACATTTCCATCCGAATAGTAATACACATCATATGCGGTTCCTGGCGTGTTGTAAGTTCCTAAAATACTTGGTGCACTTTTATTTGTGACATTTATTATTCGAAGACCAGCTGATCCATCCGCAACATAAAGCGTATTTCCTTCAACAAAAATTCCATTTGCATTTGTAGTTGCGATGCTTCCAGTTTGAATTGGATTAGTTGGAGTTGTAATGTCAATTATTTTTACTCCGCTTGTTCCGTCAGAAAAGAAAGCATAGTTGTCCAAAACAAAAATATCATTTGGGTCAGATCCTGCAATGCTTGATTTATGCACTAATGAAGCAGGCGTTGACACATCAATTATATTTAACCCAGTTCTTGCACGATGATAAGTTCTAAAAAATGCATCCGTAGTTGCAAGTGAGGAAGTTTCTTGATATGAATTTCCCCCGGCATAAGGATTGGAAGTAATTCCTGCCCACGAGTAATATTTTGTGCTGCTTGAACTTGCGGTAGTTAGGACAATATAATATGCTTGTGTGGGGTCTAAGGAAATATTACTTGCAAAAGAAGCAGTGTACCAAGCATAGGAAGTAGTGATTGAGTTTCGTGAAATTGTTGCAGTTGCAATATCTGCTCCTTGCAAAGTAGATCTTAATCTAACTACAAGATCACTTGAAGGAGAGCCAGTTTTTTTTACGTTAATTCCAATAGCATAAATTGTATTTGAAGCAGGAACAAAAGATTGTCCAGCCCAACCATTAGGAGTGGATTTTCCAATAGTAAGTGATGTGTTAGTAGTTCCAGTAACTTCTAAATCTAAATAATTAGTTGATCCGTTGCTTGTTGTAACAACATATGCATAATTTCCTGATGTGAAAACTTTATCACTGGCACCAATAGTGTTAATTGATCCAAGCGAGGAGGGTGAGGATTTGTTAGTAACATTAACCACGTTGAGTCCGCTTGATCCATCTGCAAGATATGCTGTGTTTCCTGACACATAAACTCCTGATGCAGTTCCAGAACTATTGTAAGTACCAAGAATATTTGGAGAAAGAGGATTAAGTATATTGATGTCTCTTAATCCGCTTGATCCATCAGCAACAAAAACATAATTACCCAAGACAAATAAATCTCTTGGGTCAGTAAGATTCAGTAAACCATCCCAACTCATGGAGCCGGATTTATCTTGTACAAGCATAATGTCTGCAGGATATCTTCCGGGTGCAGAAATAGTTGCGTTCAAATCCGCTCTAATTGTCTGGCCGCACTCCGCATCAGTTGGTGGAGTAACACTTACATTAAATGAAATATTTAAATCATTTTTATCGCTATAGCCTGCAAAGAATAAATTGTTTACTTTTTGAGACGAATTTTGCGAAGAGAAAAATAAATTCTTTACTTGTTCTTCTGGCGGGAGTTGATTAGTTCCTGTGTATGGTGCAAATATTGCTCCGATTGAGCATTCTTTTGCAGAAGATTTTTTTGCTAAAATTATTCTTTGATGAATAATTTCTTTTTCTGTTGGGAGGGCTTCTCCTCTTGGAGAAAACGAGTTAAGGTCAGTAAAACAATTATTAAAAGTTGGATTTTGTTTGCATTTATTCAAATCCGCTTCAAAATCGTTCATTTGTGTTCTTATTGAATAATTGTTTGGAAGAAGGGAAACAATTCTTTGATGGATTTGAGTTATTTTTTCATCAGCGCTAATATTTTGATCAGTTACATAAAAAACATATCCGTTCTCATCGAGGAATGAAAGAGCACTCGAAAGAGAACTTGCTGAGGTTTCATTTTGCAGTGAATTCTTTCCAGAATTAGTGTGCAGAGAAACCGCTTGAAGAATCATTAAAAACAATACAAGCGCGATTGCAGCTTCAAGTACAAAAACAAATCCTTTTGCAGGAGCGGATTTAGTTTGTGGATATTTTAAAAACAACATTTGCTTCCACCCCTTTGTAAGTTACTTTTCGGGTAATACTAAATACATTTGAGTTTGAATCAAGATTGCTTCCAATATGCTCGTTATATTCTGAATTTATTGAGTTTAAATCAAATGAGAACTCGTATAGCCCCAACCCTAATTTACTTTTTGCGGTTTCATAATTCATTGACTTGAATTGAGCAAGTTTTATTGAATTAATTACATTTTGTTTATCGGCAAGTCCAATTAATTCTACATTTTGTGCATTCCAACTCAGCGGGTATCCGGGAGTGTTAAGTAAAGAATCAATTGCTTCATTTGATAAAACTTGTAATTGAAATTTGTCAGATTCAATTAATGCAGAGGATAAATTATCGATCCAAATGTTTCGCATTGAGAAAAAAATAAGTACAAAAAGAAGAATTGCCACAAGCAAATCAATGCTCGATATTTGCCCGCGTATTTTGTGATTTTGTATCATTTTCTTCACCTTATGAAATGAGGACATTCCAATCTATGTTTTTTAAAGTATAATCATTCGCGCTAATACTTTTATTTGTTGTATTTGCAAGAAACGAGCAGGATTCTTCTCCAACACGAATAGTTTTGTCTGATGCAAATATTTGAGCATTAAAATCAGCACTAAAATTTGTGCTTGCCCCATCTCCGCTAGAATAAACTTTTGAAATTATTTGGGAAAGTTTTAAACAATTTGATTTATTTTTTACTGATTCTGCAACAATATTTGAAGAATCCGCAACCATTGAATTGTAAGCAAGCACTATTACAAATAAAAGAAAAACAATTGCTACGGCAACAAGAGTTTCTGCGGAAACCTGTCCGCGACTTGTAGAGGCATTTTCATTAAACAACATTTAAGCTCACAACCCCATTAGCATTTTTGACTTGCACATCATAAGTCCCTTCAAGTGCGGGCAGAGAACCAGAAACATTACTGTCAAATTCAATTAAAGAATCAGAAGTACTTCCAAAAGAAGTTGTTTGAATTAATAAGGATTTATTTTGGATGATTATGTTTGAAATGTTGGAAGGCAAAGAGATTGTTACGACAGTGCTGTTTCCTTCACCTAAGGAATAAACTTCATTAATCGCGTTTTCTAAAACCTTCATTGAGGTTTGCACTTGATTATTTGCTACAGAATCGGAATATGAAACAAAAGAATATGCTGAAAGAAAAGTAATAATCAAAAGGCAAATGCCCACAAGCATAATGTACTCCACGGATGCTTGTCCTTTATGGGCCTGCCCCCGCCTGCACTCTATAGGGAAACTTTGGGATTGTTCGCGTAGGACTTGAGCTGTAAGCGTTTGTTTGATTGTGCGAGAGGAGTTTTTTTGAATGGAAGTAACCATGCTTAATATTGGGTTTTTTACTATAAAAGATTTTGTAAGTGTGTTTTTTTGGGCAAAATAATTCAGTTAAGTATTAAAACACTAAAGTGGTAAATGTTCTCATGGATGAAAAGAAAAAACCAACGCTTGATACTTTAGTTAAAGGGCAAAATGTTTGTCTAAAATGTGGAAGCAAAGTTCCCCTTGATGAAGTTGGCGGAAAATGTGAAATAATTGAATGCCCAAAATGCAAGAAGAAATAGCTGATTGAATTTTGTTCGCTCAATTTCTTCTTAATTATTTATTACTCGTGCAATTCCTTTTTCGCCATCGATTTCTATTGTATCGCCTTCTTTAATTCCTTCAATATTTGCTTGGACAATGCAGGGAAGATTTTTTTCTCTTGCAACAATTGCAGGATGCGAAAGAGATCCTCCAACAGAGCTTATTACGCCAAGAGCGCTTTTGTAAGTGACCACTAGGTTTGGAGAAAAATAACTTGTGACAATTATCTTTCCTAAAAAGTCTTTTTTCAAATCTTCATCGTTTCTTACTATCGAAATAATTCCTTGGGCTTTGGTTTTTGCCCCAACACTTAATCCGTGTATTTCTTCATTCTTTGTGACTAAAATCTCATTTTCAAAAAACCATTTTTCTGAATCATAAATAATTTTGTTTGGAGTTGAAATTTTTAGGTTTCGTTCAAAATCCACCTTTCTTTGGGCAATAATTCCAACCACTTCGTTAAGTGGACTTTCCTTTATTTTAAGGAGTTCTTTTGTGGTTAAATAAAAAATATTTTCTTCAAGAGAAAGTGATTTTGCTAACGATAAATATGCTTTTCTTTGTATTGCTAAATATCTCGCGCAAACAATTTTTAGGGTTTCTCTAAGAATCATCCATTCGTTATTTGGTAATTCCAAAAGCACAAAATCTTTTCGTGGATTTGTTTTATCAAAAAATCGTTCTTTGGAAATGTCATAAATGTTTTCTCCAAAGTAGCCTATGTCTAGCGGAGGAGTTTCTCCTTTTTGAAACTTTTTTATTGACTCGTGGATTTGCTTTGTTTTTTCAATCAGTGGATTAATTTGCTCGCTTGGTTTTAAGTTTAATGAATAAGCTAGTGAAACAAGAAAAGAGTATTTCATACATTTCACTGCTCTTTGGAGCGCATATTCTGCATCGTGGGCTTCAAAATCTGGCTTATCTTTAGTCCTTTCCCAATATTCTTCTGATTCTTTTAATTGCTCACTTATTTCGGGGAGAATTTCGTTTATTCTAAAAGCATTAATGATAGTTTGATTTGTCTGGGAAATAATGTCTAATGGTGCGCTTAATGTTCTAATTAGATAATCTATTGAAAGAGGTTTTGTTTTAACTAATTTGGAGTTTTTGTAAACGTATTTTTCTTTTGGACCAATTGTATAAACATATTCGTTTTGAATATTTGTACAAAAATATAATTCATTATTAATAAATAGGGAATATTCTTTTTCATTTGGAATCTCCCCCAAACCCATTTCATTATAAGCCTGCCAAAAAGGGCCTGTGCTAGAAAATATTTCTTTAAAGAACTCTTTTGGGGATTCTTTTGCGTGAGGGACTAGGAATGAATTTTCATTCTTTTCAAGCACAACACAATCAGTCGGTTTAAATTTGTTTTTGGAAAGAAAGGAATTAAGTAAAGTTGTGTTCTGTTTAATTATTTCTTCGTTTATCATAAAATCACTTTATTCAATAGTGTACGTTTCGCTGCATGATCCGCTGGAAGTTATTTTTGAACCGCTTAGAAATTCACTTTCGTTTAGTATTATTGGGCAGATTACTCTTTGCTGAATTTCGTTCACACTTGAAAAACAATTAGTTTTGGGTTTAATTGAAATAGTTTTTTCACTCGAACTAATATTGCACTCGTCAGAATTAATCGGATTAAAAATTAGGATTTGTGCGCGTGGAGCAGTTTCTTTTTGCAAGCCTTGTTCTGGGGCTGATGCAACTTGACTTTGATTTGATACAAATCCGCTAACAATGTCTGCAAGGGGGGAGTTATTTTGCATACTCTGTGTTTGATTTGCTTCCTGGCCATTAACTAAAAGTATTTTTGTTTCTATTGAATAGTATCCCCCAATTGAAGATGAAATAAAAACAAATATGGAAAAAACTAGGATTGTTTTTAATATTCTTTTCCTTGATTCTGAGTTTTTTATTGAGAGCTTCTTATAATTGTACAAAAAAAGGATTATTGCACACATACCCGCGGCGATTCCCCCAGTTAATATTGCTTCATTAATTAGGATCGGGTTAATTAGTGCTATTGCAAAGGTAGTGCAAATAATTAAGAGTGCAGTTTTTCCAATTAATTCTAGACCAAACCCTATTTTTTGCGTTAGTCCCTTAGAGAGGGTGTTTTTGTTAGAAAAACTTTTTGCAGCAATAAAGATTGCGATTGTAATGAAAATATTGGCTAAAAATGCAGTTAGTGAAAGTGTTGCAACATAAATTGCGGGGGGGATTACTGCAATTGCGCTGCAGAAACTAAGGAGGGCAGTTAGAAATACAAATGTTATTAGTTTTTTCATTTTATCCACCAAGTGCTATTGTTGTATTTATAAAATAATTTATTTTATCCATACTATTATTTTGGCAATTGTAATAATAGTTATAGTTTGCGTCTTTTTGAATTTCAATGTAATTATAATTTGATTCAAACGGAGTGCAATTGTCGGTTTTTGTAAAAAGACTATCTAGCGTAGATTCTTTTAGTTGGTTTATTTTTTCAATTGGGATAGTCTTCATTGTGGCGCTCACTATTTTGTTGCCTTTATAAAAAGTAGAAATCAAAAGTCCGTTTGAATGAAGATGCATATCGGATGCGTTATTATTTTTGTATGTTACTAAGTGGATAAAAAAATTATTTTGACTATTCTGGTTTATTGTCGTTTTTTGTACTTCCTTAAAAAATAAATCAAATTCATTTGAGTCAAAGCACTTGTTGGTAACAGTGTTATTTTCAAAAATAATTATTTCTTTTGTCCCCTGTTCGCAATCAATTCCATTTTTTATGAGCTCTTTTGACTTGTTGAATAAATTTTCTGCAATTTCTTTTTGAATTGTAAATGTTTTTACTTGATTTTCGAAATCAAGATTACTTTTGCCAATTTTTTCAAAAACTTCTCCGCTTGGCACAACAATTATTTCATGAAAACTAGTGCCGTCAGTTACTATTTCAAAATACTTTGTTGGGGGTTGTTTTTCATCACATCCGTTCAGGAGTGAAAATATGAAAAGTAGTGAAAGTAGAATTAATACTTGTCTCATAGAAGTAATACTCTCTTTTTCTTTAAAAAACCCGTCTTTTCTCTTCGGGAAGATAAAACAAAATAAAACTAGGGTTGATTGAAGTTTTTATGCTTCAATCATTTTCTTCATATCAACTGATTTGATTGTTATTTGAAGAGAGCCTGCTGCTTTTCCGCCTAAGATTTCTCCAGAAATTGGAGTAATCCAGAACTAGAAATCAAAGCATTCATTTTAACTCTAACTTCTTTTCCTTTAAGTTCAATTTTGCCGCTCAAAGCATTAACTTCGAATTCTCTTTTATAATTAACTTTTTCCACAGTTCCTTTTTGTCCGTGAGAAATAATATCAAAGTCCTTAATTGCTCCTTTAACTGAAACAAAAGAAGCGTAAATAATGTTGTTCTCT
>Ga0172379_10002741_pt1 | contig 30229 bp, 29 predicted proteins | sample GrowelOW334metaG_FD_119756 | JGI IMG/M metagenome (GOLD analysis project Ga0172379, IMG submission 119756) | Groundwater microbial communities from an aquifer near a municipal landfill in Southern Ontario, Canada - Groundwater well OW334 metaG | ecosystem: Environmental > Aquatic > Deep...
AGCCAACTCCGGTCAAAAACCAATCGTTGGAATCTGGGCAACCCCTCCACAAACCGCTATGGCTTCCCCAACTCAGAACTTATCGGTGGGAAATTTGATAAGGTCAGCGACGGGGTCGTTATTAGACTCCACGTGGAATTTTTTAATGCAGGTGGTGAATTTGTATAAAAAGTAAAAAAGAATCTTAAAATCCGCCCAAGGGGGCGGGTTTTTGTTTTGACAAAAATGTTTTTTTGAGATAAAATTTTTAAATCGTTAACCCGTCAGTCGTTTTCTGGAAAGGATTAGGAAGATGCCGACATCTATCGCAAAGATTGTACCCATCGCTCAAGCGCAAATGGCCCGCAACAACGAATTCACCGTTGTTCTTGTGGGCGCGAGAAAACATTGGGTCAGAAGGGGTCAATTCTCCAAAAGTTCACCTGCGTTTGCGGGGGAAAGTGGAGATATCAAGCCGATGCCGATGAGAACCTCGGCACAGATCCCATTGTGGTGGTTGTGGATTCTCCAACTGTTCAAGCAATCACCATGAAAGACTTCCCACGGAAGGGGCAGAAGTTGAATCTTCAAGGAGGAGTTGCGGGAGTCGATGAGTACAATGGCTTGTATGAAGTGGTCGGTGAGGACACCACAATTCTGAACAAGGAAGAAACGTTCATGATTCAAGTGTCGAGACTCGGCAAGCCCGACGAGAACGCGCCCTTTTACAATATTCATCCGGTCGGTTAACTGCCGACTTGTGCTACCCGGCCTTTTGCAGAAAATCTTTGCAGGGGCTTTTTTTATTTAATTTTCTCTGGCGATGCAAATGCCCCAAATTTCTTTTGCCCCGTTATTTTTTAGTGTCCTTGAGCATTCAGCCATTGTTGAACCGGTTGTGTAGACATCGTCAACCAAAAAGATTTTTTTATCGGCCAGTTGTGTAGAGGCCCGTCCTCCACGAGCTCGTGGAGGACGGGCCTCTATTGGTTTGACGGAGAAAGCGCCCTCAAGATTTTTCTCTCTTTCTGTTTTTGAAAGTTCCATTTGTGGGGCTGTTTTTTTGATTTTTATCAAAACATTGGCAACAACCGGAACTTTTATAATTTTTGATAATTCTTTTGCCAATTCCTCTGATTGGTTGTATCCGCGGTTTTTTAGTTTGGTTTTGTCCAAGGGAACGGGAATTAAAACCGAATTTTCCCAAAATTGATTTGTATTGTTGCCTGTTTTTATTAAATGTTCAGCTAAAATGCCAGCCAATGTTTTAGCCAAACCTTTTATGCGTGGCTCATACTTAAATTGATGAATTAATTTTTTGGTTAAATGGCGTTCCTTATAGGGCAAAGCAAATAAAAGCCCTGCAAGATATTTGTTGTCTACAAAATAAGTATGCTCGCAAATATCCAAAAGACTGCGACAATCTTCGCACAAATATGAGCCTTCTTTTTTACACCCTAAACAGAACTTAGGAAAGAATAAATTAATAAAAAAGGCTTTAATTTTTGAATAGTTATCCACAGGTGTTGTTTTATGTAATTTATTATATAATTAAATAGATTATGGCTACAAATTTCCTGCAAAATTTTAACGTAAAAAATTTGGACATTTTCAAGAAACCCTTGCAGATGTTTTTTCCTAAAAAAATGCTGGGAATTGATATTGGAACCGCGTCCATTAAGATTGTTGAGTTGTCGCGCTGGGGGCAAGGAAAAACACTGGAAAATTACGGAGAAATTAAATCCGTTTCTCTTTATAAAGAAGGATTTCGTAATGTTGAAAAGGGAAGCTATCTACTTTCAAACTATTTTGTCTCAAGGGCAATAAAAGCAATTTTAGACGAAGCAAGAATAAAAACAAGGGCGGCCATATTTTCAATTCCAGACTTTTCCACATTTTCAACTTCATTTGAATTGCCTCCAATGGAGGCGAGCGAAATTAATGAGGCTGTTTATTATTCTGCTGCTCAATATATTCCCTTGCCAATTACAGAAACAACTTTAGACTGGAAAGTTATTGGGGGAACCCCCGGAGACAAAAAGAGCCCAATAAAAATATTTTTAGTGGCAATTCCAAATCAGGTTGTGCAAGATTATCAAAAAGTTGCCCAATTGGCTGGCCTAGAGCTTTATGCGGTTGAGTCTGAAGTTTTGGGAGTTTCTCGTTCGTTGGTTAGAGATCATAAAGAGTGTGTTTGCTTAATAGATATTGGAGTGCAAAGTACAACAATTAATGTTGTTTTAGGGCAAACGGTTAGAAAAAGCTATAGTTTTGACTTTGCAGGATCTCAGCTTACCTACGCTATTTCTTCTGTCCTAGGGTTAGGACACGGAGAGGCAGATGATATAAAAAACAAGGAAGGGTTGGTATCATCTCAAAAAAATATAAGTGAAACTTTGTATTTATTGATTGATCCTTTAATGGTTGAGATAAAGAAGGTTTTGGCAGATTATTATTTGCAGGAAAACAAAGAAGTTGACGCAATTTATCTGACCGGAGGAACATCTGCTTTGCCAGGACTAAAGGAATATTTTCAGGAAACGTTTAAAAAGAGAGTTGAAATTCCAAATTGTTTTTCAGAAGTTCTATATCCTCCAATTTTGGGAAAAACTCTTGAAAGAATGGCGCCCAGTTTTTCGGTGGCAACGGGAGTTGCCTTGGGCGGGTTAGAAACATGATATAATAAGATAAATAATGGACTTTTCTATAATCACACAATTAAGAATGAAGAAAGTTTGGTGGATGGATGTAATCCTGTATTTGGTTGTTTCTTTATTTATTGCAGCGATATTTTGTTATCTTATTTTTATGCTTAAGGCTTCCATACAAGTTCAGGCCATAAAACAAGCCGAGTTTAACATGACTCAGATTGGAACAGAAGACCAAAAAACTCAAGAAAACGAGGTTTTGGTTTATAAAAGAAAAATAGCCGACTTCAATTCACTTTTTACAAATCATAAATTTGCTTCAAATGTTTTTGGTTTTATGCAAGAACAGACGCTTCCGTATGTTTGGTTTAAAAGGTTTACATTAGACCAAAAAAACAGCTCGGTTCAGCTGACAGGAACAGTTGACTCAATGGATAACTTGAGCAGGCAAGTTGCAAACTTTGAAAAAAATAAATATGTCCAGAAAGTCGGTTTGCTTAATTCCACAACCGGACCAAATTCTAAAATTGATTTTAGTATTAATGTTGCCCTTGATCCAAAAATATTTAACTATCTGACAAGTAAATTGCCTTCTGTAACATCAACAACGCCAACGGATACAACGACACCCGTTTTGCCAGATAATTTTCAAACAACAAGATAAAAATTATGGAATTTGACAGACCAATTACAATAGCTATTATTCTTTTTTCCACGTTGCTTTTTGCATTTTTTCTAACGTTTCCGGAATACAGCAACTTGAAAGATTTGGAAATGAACTTGGCTCAAAAAAAAGCCGAATATCTTGCCCAATTTGAATACTACAGCGAAATAGCAAATGCTTACGCTACGTTGCAAACCAGAAAAGAAGATATTCAAAAAATTGATGACGCTTTGCCGTCAAAACCAGATTTTGGTCAGTTAGTTTATTATTATCAGGGAAAAGCGAAAGACAGCGGTTTAGTTTTAAGGAACTTGGCATTGTCTCAAACTGGAGCGGGAGAAGGGGTTAAGGACATAACTTTTTCATTAAATCTTTCGGGCACTTACGATGCACTATCCAGCTTTATTGCTTCTTTAGAAAACTCGGCAAGAATGTTTGAAATTGCAACCATTTCTTTTGGTTCATCGAGCCAGGCTTCAGGACCCGCAACATCCAATGCCAGTCAGCCGGTTATTGGGTCTGGAGGCGGGGCAAATCAATTCCAAAGTTCGGGCATATTTGCATTTTCAATGGAGATAAAAGCGCATTCCTACTAGTGAAACTCGAAGCACGAAATTCGAAATCCGAAACAAATTAAAATGACAGAAATACAAAATCCAAAACGATATGATTTAGAAGATAGGACATTTCAATTTGCAAAAAACTGCAGAAATTTTATTAAAAAATTACCCAAAAATATTTCAAATAATGAATATGCAAAACAATTAGCAAGGTCATCTGGGTCGCAAGCGGCAAATTATATTGAGGCAAATGAATCGCTGAGTAAAAAAGATTTTGTAATGAGGGTCAAAATTTGTCGAAAAGAAACAAAAGAGAGTCGTTTATGGCTAAACTTATGTGAAATTAATAATGAAAAAGAATTAGAAAAAGAGCAGGGTAATTTGATAAAAGAATCCACAGAGCTAATGAACATTTTTGGTGCTATAATAAGAAAATCAGAATAAAAAAGACCCGATGTGTAACGGGCCCCGAAAGTGTGACATTCGCCAAGATGGCAAGGTTGTCAGTCGATGAATACAACAGACCTTATGGTAGAAAAAGTGAGTCGGTTGTCTTTCTGAGTGTCAGACACCCGATTAAATCGAAAGTAGCACTTGGCTTCTTTCTGAGTGAGGTGGTAGTGGTGTGCGAGTTTTCTCCAAGCAACACGACAATCGCGTTTCTCTTGGATGACGCAAATCAACGAGCCACCATCGCCAAAAAAACTTGTAACGAACACGGCTGTCCTCCTTTAGGGCGTATGGAGAGAGAATAACTAATGATACCCTGTTTTAATCCATTGTCAAGTAGATTGCATTATAATTTAAGAATTTAATATTTCGTAATTTGTTTCGGATTTCGATATTCGAATTTCGAATTTCTTTTTACGAAGTAAAAAAGTGTGGCAGTTGTATTTATATCGCCAAAACATAAACAAAAAACATTCTTGCTGGGCATAACAGCCACTCTTGGAGTATTTCTTGTCGTAGTTACTCTATGGGTATTTTTGGCTCAGCCATCGGTTCCCGAAGGACAGCTTGTTTTTAACAAACCAAAAGTCAGTTTAAATTTAAATTTTTTATCTTCTGACCAGTTTGCATCGCTTGAACACTTTAAAAGAATTCCTCTTCAATTTAGCTATACGGCGGTTGACCAAAACCAAAGAAATGTTAAGGGATTTATTTCAGCAGAATCAGAAGATGATGCCAGAAAAGTATTGCTGGAAGGTGGTTTGTCGGTAACTCAAATAAAACAAGTAAACGTTGGAAGGCTTAACCCATTTATTCCATATTAATATGAAAATATTACAAGAACTATTTGCAAACGGAATAATTTCCGAAAAGACAACGGATGATCTCAAAAAAGAGATTGAAAAAACCGGCAAAACCGAAGAAGTTCTTATTTTAGAAAAAGGCATTATTTCGGAAAGCGCTTTATTTGAATTAAAAAGCAAAATATTAAGAATTCCGTTTATAAATGTTAAGCCAGAGGATGTTCCTTCGGATGTTTTGGAAATGATACCCGAAGAGGCCAGCACAAATTATAAAATGGCCGCAATATCAAAAGGGGAAAATTTTGTGCAAATTGGAATGATCTATCCCGAAGATATTTCGGCGCAGAATGCGTTAAGATTTTTGGCAAATCAGGAAAAATTTAATTATCAGGTTTATTTGATCACCTTTACTTCTCTCAATAAATTAATGAAGCAAAGGAAAAGCATAGGTTCTGAAGCAACAAAAGCTCTGGCTGAAATAGACAAAGAAAAAGACGAAATTTTAAAAGATTTAAGCAAAAATAATCCTTCAGAAATTATTGCAGAAGATGCGCCGGTTATTAAAATGGTGTTGGTTATGTTGCGTCATGCAATTGAGGGCCATGCTTCCGATATTCACATTGAGCCGGGCAGAGAAAAACTTATTGTGAGATTTAGACAAAATGGTATTTTGCATCCAAGTTTATTGTTGCCCTTAAAGGTTCATCCGTCTATTGTTGCCAGAATTAAAATTTTATCCGGGTTAAAAATAGATGAAAACAGAGTTCCGCAAGACGGAAGATTTTCTGCAAAAATTAATGACAATAACATTGATTTTAGGGTTGCAACGTTTCCAACCTTATACGGAGAAAAAGTTGAGATAAGGGTTCTGGATCCAAGCGCAGGTTTAAAATCTTTTGAAGATTTGGGATTAACCGGGCGAAATCTTGATGTGGTAAAAGCGGCAATCAAAAAGCCGTTTGGAATGATTTTATTTACCGGACCAACGGGGTCTGGAAAAACAACAAGCCAATATGCAATTTTGCGTATTTTAAATCAAGATAGCGTTAACATTGTAACCGTTGAAGACCCAATTGAATATGCAATTGACGGAATTAACCAATCACAAGTAAAACCGGAAATTGGTTATACTTTTGCTGCTGGCTTAAGACAAATTTTAAGGCAAGATCCAAATGTTATAATGGTTGGAGAAATTAGAGATGAAGAAACCGCCAGTTTGGCAATTAACGCCGCCCTAACCGGTCACATTGTTTTGTCTACATTGCACACAAATTCTTCGGTGGGAGTTGTTCCAAGATTAATTGATATGGGGGTGAGGCCATTTTTAATTCCTTCAACTTTGCGCGCCGTTATTTCTCAAAGATTGGTAAGAACATTATGTTCTCATTGTAAAATAAAAATAAAGCCAAACGAAAAAGTCAAAAGTTTTATTCTGGAAAAAATGAAAAATCTTCCGGAAATGTCCAAAAATGAAGGAAAAATTCCAGATCCATTTTTCATTTACGAGGCAAAGGGTTGCGAAATTTGTAATTTTACAGGTTATGCTGGCAGAATTGCGCTTTATGAGGTTTTGTCTATGAACGATGAATTGGCAGATATTATTCTCAAAAATCCTATGGAGAGCACCATATTTAAAGCGGCTCAAAAACAGGGAATGATAACAATGGAACAGGCAGGGGTGATAAATGTCTTAAAAGGGATAACAACAGTCGAAGAGGTAACAAGAGCAACAGAGGAAAAGTAAAAAAATGAAAAAAGTTTTATTGGCGGAACACGATTCATTTTTAATCGGGGTTTATGCCAATGAATTAAGAAAAAATGGGTTTAGCGTGAGTGTCGTGCGCGACGAAAGAATTATAGTAAGCCGGACCAAAATTTTAAGGCCAGATGTATTAGTTTTGGGTATCCATTTTACCAAACTTGAAAAACACGAGGATTTAAAAGATTTAAAAATTATTTTGCTTTCGCCCTTTGAGCACTCTTCAAAAGACTTAATTAAAGAAATCAAAAAATTATGGAATACCTAACATATTTAAAAAAACTTCTGGATGTGGTTGTAAATGAAAGAGCTTCCGACCTTGATATCTCTGTAGGTCACAGTCCGAATATTAGAATAACAGGGCAACTGATTCCTTTGGTGCAGGAAGAAAAAATTACCGCAAAGGATGCAGAAGGATTGGCGTATTCCTTAATGACTGAAATTCAGAAAAAAAAGTTTTTACAGGACAGAGAAATAGATTTGTCTTACGATCTTGAAGGGAGAGGAAGGTTCAGAGCCAACATTTTTTTCCAGCGCGGAGTTATAAGTATGGCTATGCGTTTTGTGCCAACAAAAATAAGAACAATAGAAGAGTTGAGCTTGCCACCCGTTTTGCATGATTTTGCTTCCAGGCCACAGGGTTTGGTTTTGGTAACCGGAGCAACAAGCCAAGGAAAATCAACCACGTTAGCCGCAATGATTGATGAAATAAATCATACAAGGCCTGTGCACATTATCACAATTGAAGACCCAATAGAATACACATATCCAATGGACAGGGCAATAATTGACCAAAGAGAGGTTTCAATTGACACTCTAAACTTTGCCAATGCTTTAAGAGCAAGCCTAAGACAAAACCCCGATGTTATTATGGTGGGAGAAATGAGAGATTTGGAAACAATCACCACAACAATTACTGCCGCAGAAACCGGTCACTTGGTTTTTGCAACCCTGCACACCAATTCGGCAGCGCAAACAATACATAGAATTGTTGACGTTTTTCCTGCCGAACAACAAGAGCAGATAAGGGTTCAGTTGGCTTCCTCGTTGTCGGGGATAATTTCGCAGAGATTAATTCCGGCAATTAAGGGAGGTTTTATTCCTGTTTGCGAAGTTATGATATGCAATAATGCAATTTCCACCTTAATCAGAGAAAACAAAACTCATGAAATTCCTGCCGTTATAGAAACCTCGGCAAAAGAAGGAATGATTTCATTAAATAGAGCAATGGTTGACTTGGTAAGAAAAAAAGAAATATCAATGCAAAATGCAATTGATTATTCTTTGGACCCGGGAGAAATAAGAAGTATGTTGAGGTAAAAAGTTATAAATGAAATATATTTATCAGGCAAGATCTAAAGAGGGGAAGTTGGAATCCGGAACAGTTGAAGCGTCATCAAAAGAGGCGGCTGCTTTTCTTTTGCAAAAGTACAATATTTTTGTAACTTCAATGAAGGAACAAAAAAAGTCTTTTTGGCAGGGAGAGTCAGTTTTTTTAAAAAGAGTTGGGGCAAAAGAACTGGCAGTATTTTCCAGGCAATTGGCTGTTATGATGCAGTCGCGAGTTCCTGTGACCCAAAGCTTAAAAAGTTTGGCTGTCCAAATGAAAAACCCGGGGTTTAAACAGGAAATTATACACATTTCCCAGTTAATTGAAGAAGGAAATTCTTTGTCGGAATCTTTTGCAACGTATCCTGACACGTTTAATGTTTTTTACGTGAGCTTAATTAAAACAGGAGAGGCTTCCGGAAAAATTTCCGAATCTTTGTCTTATCTTTCCGACCACTTGGAGCGTGAGCACGACATAGTTTCTCAAATAAGAAGCGCAATGATTTATCCTGCCTTTGTCATTGGTGTTTTGGGTATTGTTATTTTGATTGTTATATTCTTTGTTATGCCAAGGCTGGTTGATTTATTAAAGCAAACAACTGCAAAGCCTCCAATTTTCACCGCATTAATGTTAGGTTTCTATAGTTTTTTGATGAATTATGGCTGGATTGTATTAATTGGGTTTATTGTTTTTGTAATCTTTATAATTTATTATTTTACCACCAAAGAGGGCAAAAAAAGATGGCAGATAATTTCATTAAAAATTCCTTTTGTCAGCGGGTTTTTAAAAAAAATATATCTGATTAGATTTGCCGAAAATATTTCCACCCTAATTGGAGCAGGGTTATCAATAAATAGAGCTCTGGAAATAACCAAAGACACGGTAAACAATTACGTTTTTAAAAAAATTATTGCAGAAACCGGCGAAGGAGTTTCAGAGGGTCAAAAAATAAGTTCTGTTTTAATAAAATATCCTCAATACGTTCCGCCATTTGTGGTGCAAATGATTCAGGTTGGAGAAGAAACCGGAAAGTTGGATAGAAATTTAATTGAAATAGTCCGCTTTTACGAAAAAGAAGTTAACAGGGCAGTCGCCACTTTTACTGCTTTGTTAGAGCCAATATTAATTATTTTTTTGGGCGGAGTTGTGGCTTTGTTGGCAGTTTCTGTTATTGAGCCTTTATACGGCGCCCTTGGAACAATTTAAAAATATGAAAAATCAAAAAGCACATGTCCTGAGCCACGTCGAAGGATTCACACTTATAGAACTTGTTATTGTTATTTCTATTATAGCAGTTGTTTCTTCAATTATTTTATTTAGCGCATCTCAATATATTAACAAGGGAAAAGATTCAAATATTTCAGCTAACCTGGCAATTTTGGTGCCAGCGGGAGAGTCGTATTACGGCATAGGAAATACTTATGGCACCAGTTCGCTTGATAACTTTTGTAAATCTGGTCCCGTAACAAATTCTTTTTCCCAAATGCCAATAAACGCAACGGGAAGTTGTTATTCTAATATCTCGAATCTTTCGGGGGCATGTTGCCATGTTGATACTATAGCGTGGGACACTTGGGCAGCTTGCGCCAGGCAATTTACAGACCCCACAAAAGCTTTTTGCGTTGATAGCAGGGGGGTAAAGAAAGTAATTAGCAATACCAATTGTCACAGCGCTATTGATGCTTGCTTATAAAAAAGTGTATAATAAAATAAATAGCATATGGATAATAGGGGTTTTACAATCATTGAATTAATCGTAGTAGTTGCAATCATAGCCGTATTGGCAGCAATAGTATTGGTTAGTGTAACATCATACATTAACAAGGGGAAAGACTCCTCAATAAAGGCCAACATTTCATCAATAGCCACCAACGCAATAGTATACTTTGATTCAAATCTTGCCACATTGGGAACATTTACCAATTTTTGCAACAATAAATATGTTCTAACTCCAAAACAAGCAATAGTTAACGCAGGAAGCAACGCAGATGAATTTAGGTGTTATGACTCGGCAAGCACGTGGTGCGTGTGCGCAACATTAATAGGGGGTTCAGACGACACATTTTGCGCAGACTATACTGGTTACAAAAAACAAACGTCGGGTGGATTCTGCAGTTCAAGATGTCACGATGACGCAACCAAATATTGCACAGACAGTTAAATAATTTTTAAAAGGTCGCCCCGTCATTCGACGGGGCGCCCTATCGAATGATAGGGCGACCAAATTACATAAAAAAATATTACTAATAAAACAAAAAAATAAAATGAAATTTAATCAAAAGGGTTTTACAATCATTGAATTAATCGTAGTCGTGGCTATCATAGCCGTATTGGCAGCAATCGTGTTGGTTAACGTAACTTCATATATTAACAAAGGAAAAGACGCTTCAATTCAGGGTAATTTGTCCAGCGTTATAACAAACGCAGCTGTTGTGGCCGATACCGCTACCGATCTTAGCACTGTTTGTGCTAATGATACTATAGAAGCAGCATTGGCAGCAGCTGACGCAGCCTATGATGGCAATACAACGATCAACCAGGTAACCGACTGCAACGACGATACAGCTGCTTGGGCTGCTTGTGGCCAATTAAAGGTTTCAGATGCATACTTTTGCGTAGATTATACTGGTGCCAAGAAGGTAATTACTGGTCGGGCTACTTGCGTAACTGCTTGGGCTGCAACCGTTTGCCCATAAATTTCTATAATTAAAAATCAAAAAAACAGATATCAAAATGTCTGTTTTTTGATTTAATAATTTAATGAGCAGTCAAAAAGGTTTTACAATCATTGAATTAATCGTAGTAGTTGCAATCATCGCAGTTTTGGCAGCAATCGTATTGGTAAACGTAACTTCATATATTAACAAGGGGAGGAATGCAGCCATTAAGGGTAATTTGTCAACATTGGTGACAAATGCTGCAGATTACTTTGCGACAAATTCTTCTAATTATGGCACAAATTTTGTTGGAAGTTCTATCGCGTTAACCATCAAAGCGGCCATAGAAAGATCCAATGTTAACGGGGGTGTGCCGATTACTCGTCTTGGGGATACCGCAACACAAAACTGGTGCGCATGTTCAGTGGAAGTTCCTTATTCTGCTTCCAGTAGTGCAAATGTTTTGTATTGTGTTGACTCAACAGGAGCCAAGAAAGAATATACGGGCGTGACAGGAAATACTTGTGGAACAAAATGCTCAGCTACAAACAGCCCAACATATTCTTGCTTGTAAAGTTCAAAACAAATCCGTAAAACAAGCCCTATTTTTGGGCTTGTTTTTTTGTTATAATAAATTAATGACTATAAATTTTCTGGTTGATTTTTTTGTCCCGACTTCGTCGAGGATCCTCGACGGCTATTTTGCCGTCGGGATATTTTTATTGGGCCTTTGTATCGGCAGTTTTTTAAACTGCATTATTTACAGGTTAGAACAGAAAAAAAGCCTATCGGGGCGCAGTTTTTGCCCGCATTGCAACCATACTTTGTCTTGGAAAGACTTGTTCCCTGTTTTTAGTTATTTGTTTTTGGGCGGAAAATGCAGATATTGCAAAAAGAAAATATCATTTCAATATCCATTGGTGGAAATATTTACCGGAGTTGTTTTTCTAAGCATTTTTCTCTCACAATTTCAGCCCGACAAAATGCTGGACGCTATTTTTATGTTTTACATTATATCTGTTTTAATAATAATTTTTATATACGACTTAAAGCACTATTTAATCCCCGACAAAGTTTTGTTCCCGGCTATTGCGGTGGCTGGTTTATATAGGATTTTAGGTTTTGGAGAGTTGTCTTTTTTGAGCTATCTTTTTGGAGCAATTATGGCAAGTGGTTTTTTCTTTTTGATATTTTTTATCACACGAGGCAAGGGAATGGGTTTTGGCGATGTAAAACTGGCAATTTTAATGGGGCTTTTATTGGGGGCAGAAAATGTCTTGGTTGCCATATTTTTGGCATCTTTTATTGGCACAATAGTTGGGTTAACGCTTATGATGCTTGGAAAAAAGGGTCTAAAAAGTGAAATTCCTTTTGCCCCATTTTTAATTACAGGAACATTTTTGGCAATAATATTTGGCACGCAAATAATTCAATGGTATTCACATAATTTTGTTTAATGGAAAAAGAAAAAGGCATAACGCTGGTGGAAATTGCGGTTTCTTTGGTAATTATTACCATGTTTTCTGCTATTTTAATATCTAACTTTCCAAGAATTAAAGCTTCTTTTTCCGTAACAAGGGCTGCTTATAAGTTGGCTCAAGATTTAAGAAGGGCTCAAGATTTGGGCTTGTCGGGAACGCAAATTAAGGGATCCAGCGATGGGTCCAGCATAAAGGTTCAAGGCTATGGGATTCATATGAGTATTAATCTTGATGGCTATGAATATACAGGGAATAATGAATATTGGATATATGCCAATAGCTGTTTAAATCAGGGCCTTTATTACATAGCTCCATGGGTTTTATGCACAACAGGCGACTATATAGTTGAAAAAATAAAATTTGATGACGTAGATGTCTACATCAAAAACTTTAACGACATTGTTGGCGGTGGTGATACAAAAAATGGCTGGATGGATATAAATTTTTCTCCGCCAAGCCCCACAACAACAATAAATAATAAATGCTCAACCTGTAACTCGATAAATATTACTCTTTCAAACCATTCTTTCCCGGACCAAATTAAAAGAGTTGTTGTAAATACGTCGGGGTTAATTGAGGTTAAATAATTTTAAAAATGACAAAGGGTTTTACACTAATAGAAATAATGATAACAGTATTTATCCTGTCAATTGCAATTGTCGGGGTTTATAGTTCTTTTTCTGTAATGCTTGTTTTAACTTCCAGCTCAACAGACAGATTAATTGCAACATATTTGGCTCAAGAAGGCATGGAAATTGTTGCAAACATTAGAGCTAATAACTGGCTTACGTGCTTAACCCCGGGGTGTTATAGTACAAATTTGCTGGGCTCTAATGACTATTATTGGGAAGTAGATTATACAACTTCTCCTGCATCTGACACTTTGACTTGGCTAAAACCCTGGCCTAGCAGAGGAAATTGTCAAAATGACACCAGCCCGGGAGATTGTCTTAACGTAGACGTAAATGGTTTTTATAGTTATTTAACCATTGGCACATATAAGCAAACAAAATTTAAAAGAAAGTTAACAATCATGTCATTGCTTGAGGGCAGCGCCATGAAAGTTGTCTCGGAAGTTTTTTGGCGGGAAAAGCCAACAATTTTAAACGCAAGCTCAACGCAGGCTTCAATTAAAGTAGAAGAAGTATTGTATGACTGGTATTAAATTGATAAAACAAAATAAGGGCCTCGCCCGTAGGGCTATGGCCGAGGGGTTCACTCTTGTTGAGATGGTCGTTGTTATGGCCATATTTTTGCTTGTAATTGGATCGGGGATTTCTATTTTTATATCAATTATTCAGCACCAGGCAGCCATTTTGGCCGAACAGAAAATTTTAAACCAGCTCAGTTATGCAGAAGAACACATGTCAAAGGCTCTAAGAATGGCAAAGCGTTCCGTGGTGAGTACAACTGACGTTAATTGTGTTCCAGCAGATTATACGCTGTTGCTTACCAGAAAATACGAGAGCGGAAGTGTTGGGGCGGGATATTATAATGGAATAAAATTTATAAGCCAAACCGATGGTAATATGTGCACGGAATTTTTTCTGGACACAGATGGAGTTCTAAAGGAGATAAAAGGTACGAGTAGCGCAGCTCCTCTAACTTCAACAGATGTTAAAATAAACTATATTAGATTTGCAATTAATGGGGTGATTGCAACAAACTCTTCGGGATTGACGGGCGCAACCAAAGGTCAAATTCTTCAACCAAGACTGACAATATCAATGAGCGTTAAAATTAAAGGGGCAACCCAAGATATTGATCGCGTAATTCAAACAACAATATCAGCAAGAAACTTAAATGTGCAATAATACAAACAAACAAAAGGGAGTTTCACTTATCATCACCTTTTTTATAATGATAATCATTATTGCGATTGTTTTATCTATCAGTACTTTGTTGTATAGTGAAATTAAAATAATTAGAAATATGTCGGGTTCAGTTACCGGTTTTTACGCTGCCGATGGTGGAGTTGAAAAAGTTTTATATTATGATAGAAAAGTTATACCATCGGGAAGCAGGGGGCTATGTTCTATGTGTGCTGCTACGGGTAGAACTTGCCCTGAAAGCGGTCCGGAAGCCAGCTTAAATTGCACAAGTTGTGTTATGAATCCGGCATCTTCTTCTGGCTCATGCACCGCAAGCAATTGTAAGCTGTGCACCGTGACCTTTACCACAACCTTTGATGGTATGACATATACCATTTCGGCAACTTCAGGAACCCAGGATGCATATATGCTGGCAAAATCAATTGGCACATATAACTATTCCAGTAGAGCGTTAAATGTATTGTCGGGAACTAATGATATTTTTAATTAAGATGACAAAACAAGAAGTTAAAATAAGAATAGAAAAACTAAAAGAGGTGATAAATCGTCATCGCTATCTTTATCATGTGCAAGACAGGCAAGAAATTTCTCCATCAGCTTTAGACTCTCTTAAAAAAGAGCTTTTTGACTTAGAGCAACAATATCCCGATTTAATAACTCAAGACTCCCCAACTCAAAGGATAGGGGGAGAAGCCCTAAAGCAATTTAAAAAAATAAAACACGGCCAGCGAATGACTTCTTTTAATGACGCATTCTCAAAAGAAGATATGCAGGACTGGCAAACAAGGTTTGCAAGGCTTTTAAGTGATAGCGAAAAAAATAAAATTAATTATTATTGCGAGTTAAAGATAGATGGCCTGGCAATTGAGTTAATCTACGAAAACGGATTTTTAAAAACTGGCGCCACCCGTGGCGATGGAAACATTGGAGAAGATATTACACAAAATCTAAAAACTATAGAAGCTATCCCATTGAAGTTATCAAGTTCGTCAAGTTCCAAGTTGCAAGTAATAGTAAGGGGGGAGGTTTTTATTACAAAAAAAGAGTTTAATAGAATAAACAAAGAGCAACAAGCAAAGGGTTTGCCTGTTTATGCAAATCCAAGAAATATAGCAGCGGGTTCTGTGCGCCAGCTTGACCCAAAAATAACAGCAGGCAGAAAATTGGATTCTTTTGCTTATGAATTGCTGACAGACTTGGGACAAGTCACTCACGAAGACAAGCATAAGATTCTAAAAGAATTAGGATTTAAAACCGGTCCGCACAATAAGTTTTGTAAAAGTTTAGACGAGGTTTTTGAGTTTCATAAATATTGGGAGAAAAACAGGGAGAAATTGGATTACGAGATAGACGGGGTTGTTGTTTTGCTAAACAACAATGAACTTTTTGAAAAGCTGGGAATTATTGGTAAAGCCCCAAGAGCCGGAATTGCCTATAAATTTGCGCAAGCTGAAGCCACCACAAAAATTATTGATATAAAATTGCAAGTTGGCAGAACCGGGGCAATTACTCCTGTGGCAGTTTTAGAGCCTGTGCAGGTTACGGGAATTACCATAACCAGAGCAACTTTGCACAACGAAGATGAAATAAAAAGATTGGGGTTAAAAATTGGGGACACGGTAATTGTGGGGAGAGCCGGAGACGTTATTCCAAATATTATAAAAGTTTTGCCCGAGTTGCGCACCGGCAAAGAAAAATCTTTTAAGATGCCTGAAAAGTGTCCAAGTTGTGGCACAAAACTTGTAAAGCCAGAAGGAGAAGCAATAACAAGATGTATAAATCCAAAATGTTTTGCAAAACAGCGCAGAAACTTTTATCATTTTGTTTCGCGTACCGCTTTTAATATTGATGGTTTAGGACCAAAAATTGTTGACCGCTTGCTGGACGAGGCTTTGGTGCAAACGCCTGCCGATTTGTTTGATTTAAGAGAAACAGATGTGGCGGATTTGGAAAGGTTTGCAGAAAAGTCTGCGGAAAACCTAATAAAGTCTATTCAGGAAAAACGGGAAATAACTTTAGCAAAATTTATTTATGCTTTAGGCATAAGAAATGTTGGAGAAGAAACCGCAATTGATTTGGCTAAATATTTTAGTAATATAAAAAAAATCCGCGAGGCGAAATTAGAAGATTTTGAAAAAATCTTGGATATTGGACCAGTAGTGGCAAAAAGTATTTTTGAATGGTTTAACGAAAAAGACAACTTAAAGTTTTTGGAAAAATTGGAAAAAAAGGTTAAGATAACAAATCCCCCGGTCATACGACCGGGTGCCCCGTCGAATGACGGGGCAAAATTAGCTGGCAAGACTTTTGTATTGACTGGCACCCTGGAAACAATGTCCAGAGACGGCGCCAAGGCCAAAATAAGGGAGCTGGGTGGAGATGCATCAGAATCTGTATCTGCCAAAACAGATTATGTTATTGTGGGAGAGGAACCCGGGAGCAAAGCCGACAAGGCAAAAAAACTGGGAGTAAAAATAATTAATGAAAAAGAATTTTTAGAAATAATAAAATAATATGTCAGAGTTTATAAAAGCAGATCAAGAGGCGCGTATTAATGAAAACACAGAAGAAAGGGAAGAAATTGCTCAATACGTAAAATGGGCGGAAAATAGATTGGAAAAAGTCTGGGGAATTAAGGAGTTAAGCGCTTCTGAAGGAGTGCATTTGAGAAATATCGTTGAAAGACTTTTACCAAAGATTAAAGAAGAAAAGGGATTAATAGAACAGCGAAAAATGTCTGTTGATAATGGCACGGAGGTTGAACAAGAGGCCGGAGAGTTGTGGCTTTTTGAAATGTACGGCATAAGAGAAAAAGATTTTCTCAGTTTTGCAGTGGAGGATGAAACCGATGGCCAAGAATATACTTTTAGGCCGGGCGAGAGCCAAATGGCAAGAGCAAAAAAAATGGAACTTTTAGATATGGGCCACGATGTTTATGTTTCTGAAATAATCCCGCAAAAGACCAAAATGGATATAGAATCGGCAAGGCTTAGACAGGGTAATAATTAAATGAATTTTTTAAATTATTTAAAAAAACTTGACTGGGGGTTAATAATTCCCGCAATTTTGTTGGTCTGTTTTGGTTTGGCGGGAATTTTTAGCACCTGTGTGGCAAAAAATAATTTTTCTAACTTTGAGAAGCAGGCCATTTTTTTTGCAGCAGGACTTGTGGTGATGGTTGGAATAAGTTTGCTTGATTATAGAATTTTAAGAAATAATTCTTACTTAATTTTAATTTTATACGGGTTCTGTCTTGTTTTGTTGTTGGGCCTTCATTTTTTTGCGCCCGTAATTAAGGGCACAAGAGGGTGGTACAAGATTGGGCTTTTGAGCTTAGACCCAATTGAGCCAACAAAAATTATCTTGGTGGTCTTGCTGGCAAAATATTTTTCTATGCGTCACGTAGAAATGTATAAATTTAGACATATTATTTTTTCAGGCCTGTATGTTTTTTTGCCCGCCTTATTAATTTTTATTAAGCCAGATCTTGGGGGGACTGCTGTTTTGCTTTTAATTTGGCTGGGGACTTTACTTATTTCAGGAATTAAAATTAAACACTTTCTAATTTTATCTTTATGTTTTATTTTGGTGGCGGGGTTTTCGTGGCAATTTTTGCTAAAAGACTATCAAAGACAACGTATCACCGCTTTTATTTTTCCTTATGACTATTTTGGAGCTTCTTGGAGCCAAAACCAAACGCGGATTTCAATTGGCTCGGGTCAAATTTTGGGGCAAGGGTTGGCAAAGGGGAGCCAAGTGCAGTATGGATTTTTGCCAGAGCCCCACACAGATTTTATTTTTTCTGTTTTGGCGCAAGAGTGGGGTTTAACAGGAATTTTAGCGCTGTTTATAGTATATGGATTTTTGGTTTGGCGGGTGTTAAAAATTGCCATAGAGTCTAAGTCTAACTTTCCGCGGTTGTTTGCTTCCGGCTTTGCAATAATTTTAGTTGCCCAATTTTTTATTAATATAGGAATGAATTTATCTTTGCTCCCGGTGGTGGGAATTTACTTGCCGTTTATAAGTTACGGAGGGTCGGGCCTTATTGGAAACTTTATCAGTTTGGGTATTTTGCAAAGCATAAAGACCCGAAGTTAAATGTGATATAATGAATCAATATTAAAAAATTTTGCCCGGGTTTTTGATTGATGTCAAAAGTATTTAAACTAATAATATCTATTTTGTGTCTGATAATTTTTCTGGAAATAGGAGGAGGATTCTTCTATTTTTTTGTTATGCCCCCTGAAGTTGTCGGCATCTTTCCATTAGATAAAAGCCTAAATGTTTCGCAGGATTCCAAGTTAACAATAAGGTTTAATAAACCAATTGGACGAAGGCAGATAAATCATAAAACCATCCCCGAGACTTACGGAGAATGGAAATTTGAAGACCCGTTAATTGGCGGTCATCTTTATAGAACATTAATTTTTACGCCTGCGGTGAAGTTCAAACCTAATACGGACTATCATATCAAGCTTGATAATGTGGTTTCTCTTCTAAACATTAGTAATAATGATTTAATCTCATTTAGTTTTAAAACGGGGATTTTTGCTACCGGTTCGGGGAATCCAGATGTTGCTGACAGTGAGGTATTTTCAAAGATAATAGATGTCCCTTTTCATTGGCAAAAGTACCCCCTATCTTGCGAAGCGGCTTCCTTAAAAATGGCGCTTTCTGCCAAAGGAGTGAATGTCTCGGAAGATGAAATTATGCAAAAAATTGGTTATGATGCCACAAGGCATGTGGGCAATATTTGGGGAAATCCATATAGCGCCTTTGTGGGAAGCATAAGCGGAAGTATGTGCACTACCGGATATGGAGTGTATTGGGAGCCGGTTGCCAAGGCGGCAAGCAATTGGCGACAAGCAGAATATTTTTCTGGTTGGAACATAAAAGATTTAACAGATGCAATAACGCTTGGTAATCCTGTGATATTTTGGGGATCTATACCGACCGATAAATTAACCGATTGTTCCTGGTATACGCCAAAAGGGGAGTATATAAAAGCTTTTAAGCAGGACCATGTGAGAGTTATTGTTGGGTTTATAGGTAATTCCGACAATCCAACCAAAATTGTTATTAAGGACCCCCTTAATGGAGATCTCTACTGGAAAACCGATTATTTCTTGACAAACTGGAATATTTATGGTAATAGTGGAGTAGTGATCAAATGAAGCCAAAAAACAACAAAAATCTAAATATACTCATTGCCAGCATACCCTTGGTCGTTTTGATTATGGTTGGGGTTTATTTTGTTTGCAGTAATGACGTAGGGAGCAAAGAGGTCTACTTTTATAAAAACGCAGCCGTCGCTGCTGTTGATAAAAACATCGATCTTGTTGTAGAAAAAGACATTGTTCTTCCGGATACGATAAATTTAGATGTGCCATTTATAGCTCAGGCTCCTTTTGGGTCGTGGAGAATATACCCATTTAATGAAACCTGCGAAGAAGCTTCTGTATTGATGCTTCACTATTATCTAAGTGGAATAAAAAAAGTTGACGAAAATATTACAAAACAAGAATTACTTGCCTTGGTTGATTTTGAAAATAAAAAATATGGATTTAGCGATGACACAACAACAATGGAGACGGTAAGATTTATAAAAGATTATTACGGATACGACGTTCAAATTTCTTATGATATTTCCGTAGAAAATATAAAAAAGGAATTAGCCAAGGGGAATCCCGTAATAGTTCCAACCGCCGGCAGACTTCTCCATAATCCACATTTTGTTTTGCCTGGGCCTCTTTACCATATGCTTGTAATCAAAGGATATGATTCTGATGGGTTTATAACAAATGATCCTGGCACTTATGTAGCTGGAAGTAATTATAAATATTCTTATAAAGTTTTAGAAAATGCGATCCGTGGTTTTAACAAATCAAATAAAAGCATGGATGAAAAAGGGGCAATGTTGATATTGTCTCCGCATAAAGAAAATTAATACGAATTTGGCTCTTGACACTTTATTATAAATAGAATAAGATATAAATACATTAGGCTTGTCTGATCAACGGGCCGTTAAAAAGAAGTGGAACCACTACTATAAGGAAAATTAAAGCCCTCATTTTCGGTTGTATCAGCACCGAAATTTTTTGTTTAATAAATAGTAAATTTTTTAATATTTTAATTGTGGGGTAAGAGCTATCCTCGCACAAATAACTCATGGCAGAAATTATAAGAAAAATCAAGAATTTTTCAAAGTCAAAACTACAATATTCAACACCCCACCTTTTGACAATGCAAAAGGAAACCTGGGACGATTTCTGGGATGTAAGAGTTAAAGAGCTTTTTGAGGAAATCTCTCCTATAAAAGACTACACCGGAAAAGAAATGGAACTCTGGTTTGGCGACTACAAACTGGGAAAGCCAAACTACAAAAATGGATTAGAGGCCAAAAAGAACAATGATTCTTTGGAAGCTCCATTAAGAGTTAAAACAAAACTGGTTAACCTAAAAACAAAAGAGGTCAAAGAGCAAGAAGTTTATTTGGCCGATTTCCCTGTCATGACAGAAAGGGGTACTTTTATTGTAAACGGAGTTGAAAGAGTTGTTGTTTCCCAGCTTATCAGAAGCCCTGGCGCATTTTTTACAAACAGAACATGGCGTGGCAGAAATTATTTTGGAGCAAAAATTATTCCAAACAGAGGAGCCTGGCTTGAGTTTGAAACAGAAGAGTCTGGATTTATCGGAGTAAAAATTAACAGAAAGAGAAAAGTACCGGCAACTACATTGCTCATGGCTTTGGGTTTGGACGGAGTTGAAAAAGTTGAAAAAGCATTTGAAGATGTAGATAAAGGAGAAACGCAATATATAAAAGAAACATTAAAAAGAGATATTTGTAAAGACCAAAAAGACGCTTTGGTTGAGGTATATAGAAGGCTAAGACCGGGTGACTTGGTAACTCCAGACACAGCTCAAGATTTAATTTTTAATATGTTTTTTAATTTTGACAGATATGACTTGTCAAAAGTTGGAAGATGGAAAACATGGTTAAGGCTCACCGGAATTGCTCCAAAAGATACAAATAAAGAAATTACAAAAGAAGAAAGAATTTTGTCTATTGAAGACATTGTTGAGGTTGTAAAAGAAGTTATAAGACTCAACAACGATCCGGAAGCTAAGGCAGACCAGGTTGACCACTTGGGAAACAGAAGAGTTAGGACAATGTCCGAGCTTATTCAAAACAGATTGAGGGTGGGTTTAATGAGAATGGAAAGAATTATCAGAGACAAAATGTCCACATTGGAAGTTGGCACAATCACTCCAATGCAGTTGATAAACCCAAGACCTTTAATGGCGGTTATCAAAGAGTTTTATACCTCTTCTCAGTTCTCTCAGTTCATGGATAACGAAAACCCATTGGCAGAATTGGAACACAAGAGAAGGCTTACAACAACAGGCCCTGGCGGTTTAACCAGGGAAAGAGCAGGCTTTGAGGTTAGAGACGTTCAGCCATCTCACTATGGAAGAATTTGTCCTATTGAAACACCGGAAGGTCCAAACGTAGGTTTGGTGGGGCACTTGGCATCTTTTGCCAAAATTAACCCTTATGGATTTATTGAAGCTCCATATTTTAAAGTTAAGAACGGAAGAGTAACAGACGAAATTCATTATTTGTCTGCTCAAGAAGAAGAAAGATATAATATTGCCCCGGCTTCTGTGCCATTGGATGAAAAAGGAAAAATCTATGCAGATATTCTGCCCGACAAAGTTGAAGCCCGTGTAAAAGGGGAACCCGAAGAAGTTGAAATATCAAAAATTGACTACGTGGACGTTTCTTCAAAACAATTTATTTCTGTTGCCACTTCACTTATCCCATTTTTGCAAAACGACGACGCTTCCAGAGCTTTGATGGGTTCAAACATGCAAAGACAAGCCGTGCCTCTAATAAGGCCGGAAGCTCCATTGGTTGGAACAGGAACGGAAAGAAACGTTGCAAGAGATTCCGGACAAGGAATTTTAGCCAGAGCAAACGGAAAAATTAAAGAAGTGGATGCCAGCCATATTTTGGTTGAGTATGAAGAAAAAGGAAAGAAAACAGAAGAAGACTACGAATTGCAAACATTCGTAAGGACAAACCAATATTCATGCTTCCATCAAAAGCCAATTGTTGAAAAAGGAGAAGAAATTAAAAAAGGAGATGTTTTGGCAGATGGGGCGGCAATTTCTCATGGAAGATTGGCATTGGGAAGAAACATATTAGTTTGTTTCTTGCCATTAAGAGGAGGAGGATTTGAAGACTCAATTACAATTTCTGAAAAATTGGCAAAAGAAGATGAATTTACTTCTATTCATATAGAAGACTTTACTTGCGATGTTAGGGAAACAAAACTTGGGCCCGAGGTTATAACTTCGGACATTCCAAACGTTGGAGAAGAAAAACTAAAAGACTTGGATGAAGAGGGAGTGGTAAGAGTTGGAGCCGAAGTTGGTCCAAACGACATTTTGGTTGGAAAAATTTCTCCAAAAGGAGAAGCTGAATTAACTCCAGAAGAAAGATTGTTGAGAGCAATTTTTGGAGAAAAAGCCAAAGATGTAAAAGATTCTTCTTTGAGAATGGAACACGGAAAGAAAGGAAAAGTCACAAATGTAAAAATATTCTCAAGAGACTTGGGCCACAAATTGGAGCCAGGTGTAATAAAGAGAATTCAGGTTGAAATTGCAGAAACAAGAAAAGCCAAAGTTGGAGACAAATTAGTAGGACGTCACGGAAACAAAGGAGTTGTTTCCAGAATTTTGCCTGAGCACGAAATGCCATTTTTGGCAGACGGAACTCCAATTGATTTGATTGTTTCTCCATTGTCTGTTCCATCTAGAATGAACTTGGGACAAATTTTGGAAACTCACTTGGGCTGGGCAGCTCACAAATTGAATTATTTGGCAATTTCTCCTGCATTATTGGGAGCAAACAAAGAAGATGTTAAAAATGAATTAAGAGAAGCGGGATTGCCAGAATCGGGTCAAACAATTGTTTACGATGGAAAAACAGGTTTGCCATTTCCAAAACCAATTACTGTTGGATATATGTATGTAATGAAGCTTATCCACATGGTAGACGACAAGGTTCACGCCAGATCCATTGGGCCTTATTCTTTAATTACGCAACAGCCTTTGGGAGGAAAAGCTCAATTTGGAGGACAGAGATTTGGAGAAATGGAAGTGTGGGCTTTAGAAGGATACGGAGTTGCTCACACATTGCAGGAAATGTTGACCATTAAGTCTGACGACGTGCAAGGAAGAGCAGCAGCCTACGAGTCTATCTTAAAAGGAGAACCAATCAAAAATCCAAATATTCCAGCTTCGTTTAACTTGCTGGTAGCAGAATTAAAATCTTTGGGAATGTCTGTTGAAGTAAAAGAAAGGTTACGAACAGCTTCAGAAGAAAAAAAGGATTATAAAGAAGAGAAAAAATAAATCTAGTTTATTTATTCACTAAAAACCAAAACCAATGCGAGTATTAGACTTAGAATCTATAAGAATCAAGCTTGCTTCGCCCGAGGATATAATGTCCTGGTCTCATGGCGAAGTTACAAAGCCAGAAACAATAAATTACAGAACACAAAAACCTGAAAAGGATGGACTTTTTGATGAAAGAATTTTCGGGCCTGAAAAAGATTACGAATGCGCCTGCGGAAAATATAAAAGAATAAGATACAAAGGTGTTGTTTGTGACAGATGCGGGGTGGAAGTTACAAAGTCTTCTGTAAGAAGAGAAAGAATGGCGCACATAAAACTTTATGCGCCCGTATCTCACATTTGGTTTTTGAGAGGAGTCCCATCAAGAATGGGTTTGGTTTTGGATAAAAGCTCTCAACAGCTTGAAAAAGTTATCTATTTTTCTTCATATATTGTTACAAAGGTAAACGAAGTTGCCAGGGACGGCATAATGGATGCAATTGATTCTGAATTTAAGTCAAAAGTTAAAAAAGAAAAAACAGAAGCCGCAAAAAACGAGTTAAAAACTTCCCGCGACAAAGCAAAAGAAGAGCTTTTGACAATTAAACCTTTAATGATTTTGTCTGAAGTTGCTTATCATACTTTGTCTATGAAGTTTGGAGAAGTTTTTGAGGCAGGAACAGGAGCAGAAGTGGTAAGAGACTTGTTTAAACAAATTGACCTGGAAAAAGCAACAAAAGAATTGCAAACAGAGGCAAAAGAAGCCCCACCTGCAATGAGAAAAAAGGTTTTAAGAAGGTTAAAACTTTTTCAGGGAATGTTGCAGGCAGGAGTAAGGCCGGAATGGATGTTTATGGATGTTTTGCCTGTTTTGCCACCAGACTTAAGACCAATGGTGCAACTTGATGGAGGAAGATATGCTTCTTCTGACTTAAACGACTTATACAGGAGAGTTATCAACAGAAACAACAGATTAAAATATTTGCAGGAAATTTCGGCTCCTCCGGTAATTGTTAGAAACGAAAAAAGAATGTTGCAGGAAGCTGTTGACGCCTTAATAGATAACGAAATGAGAAAAGGTGTCACAACAACAGCCACCACTGGCGGAAAGAGATTGTTAAAATCTTTGGCTGCCATGCTTGCAGGAAAACAAGGAAGATTTAGGCAAAACCTTTTGGGAAAACGCGTGGACTATTCAGGAAGATCAGTTATTGCCGTTGGTCCAAATTTGCATTTTTCACAATGCGGTTTGCCAAAAACATTGGCATTGGAAATGTTCAAGCCTTTTGTTATTAAAAGAATTTTGGATAAAGAATTGGCGTTTAACATCAGGGGAGCAGCCAGATTGATAGAAGAAAAAACTCCTGAAGTTTGGGCAATTTTAGAAGAAATAATTAAGGACAAATTGGTTTTGCTAAACAGAGCTCCAACTTTGCACAGGCTTGGTATTCAGGCATTCAGGCCAATTTTAACAGAAGGAGAAACAATCAGATTGCATCCACTGGTTTGCGAAGCTTTCAACGCCGACTTTGATGGAGACCAAATGGCTGTTTATTTGCCATTGTCCGACGAAGCTCAAGCGGAAGCCCGCACAATAATGCTTTCTTCTCTAAACCTTTTGAGACCTGCAACCGGTATGCCGGTTATTGGCCCTTTTAGAGATATTGCTTTGGGAAGTTATTTCTTAACAAAATTAAAAGAACCGGAAGATCCAAAGAAAATAAAATATTATTCTTCTCAGTCCGAGGCAGAAATGGCTTTTGACTATGGATTTTTGGGACAAAACGAAAAAATAAAAGTTCCAAATCCAAAACTGGACACAATGGAATTGATAGAAACTTCTGTTGGAAGATTAATTTTTAACACCAGTTTTCCAAAAGATTATCCATATGTAAACAGATTAATAGATAACAAACAACTTAAAGGAATTGTCAGAGAAGTTATTGAAAAATACACAAGCGAAGAGGCAGTTACAATTATTGACAATATTAAAACTCTTGGTTTTGAATATTGTACATTGTCTGGCGTAAGCTGGGGAATGGATGACTTGATTGTTCCAAAAGAAAAGAAAGGATTAATTGACCAGGCAGAAAAAGAAGTTAAGCAAATTGACGCTCACTTTGCAAAAGGTTTGTTAAGCGCCGATGAAAAGACTTCTCAAAAGATTCTAATTTGGCAGGCTGTCAAAACAAAACTTGAAGCTTTGCTAAAAACAACTTTACCACCAGACGGCCCTGTTATGAATATTATTTCTGCGGGAGCCAGAGCCACTTGGGCTCAGCCAGTGCAGATGGCAGGTATGAAGGGTTTGGTGAACAACCCATCTGGAGATATTATTGAGTTGCCCGTAAAGTCTTCTTTTACAGAAGGTTTCAATGTTTTGGAATATTTTATTTCAACTCACGGAGCCAGAAAAGGTACTGCCGACACTGCTTTGAGAACATCTTCAGCAGGATATCTAACCAGAAGACTGGTTGATGTTGCCCACGATATGATTGTTTCAGAAGATGACTGCGGAGACAAAACGGGTTTGGTGATGTACAAAAAAGATGCCGATGCTGTTGAGCAAGATTTTGTTTTTAAAATTGCGGGACGTACAGCATTGGAAACCGTTGAAGCAAATAAAAAAGTTTTTGTTAAAAAAGGAGAAATAATGACTTGGAGAGTTGCAAAAGAAATTGCAGAAGAAGAAAGTATTGAAAGAGTTGTTGTTGCTTCACCGTTAACCTGCAAATCAACCGTTGGCATTTGTCAAAAATGTTATGGTTGGGATTTGGGCAGAAATGCTTTGGTTAAAATGGGGGAAGCGGTTGGAATTGTGGCAGCTCAAGCCATTGGAGAACCTGGAACACAGCTTACTTTAAGAACTCACCACTTGGGAGGTATTGTGGGAGCTGGAGACATTACACAAGGTTTGCCAAGGATTGAAGAAATTTTTGAATGCAGGTCTCCAAAAGGAGAAGCAATAATGTCTTTGACAGAAGGAAAGGTTGTTGGAATTGACGAAGAGACAAGAATTGTAAAAATTCAGCCATATGACAAAAATTCTGCCAAAAAAGAAGTTATGGAATATAAAATTCCTGGCAGAATTGCAATTATTGTTGAAAAAGGCCAAGAAGTTAAAGAAAACCAGCCATTGTGCGAAGGTTCTCTTGACCTTAAGAAACTTTACAAATCTGCAGGTCTTGAAATTGCCCAGAGATATATTTTGCAGGAAGTTCAAAGAATTTACGCCAGCCAAGGTGTAGATATTCACGACAAACACATTGAGGTAATTATTGCCAAAATGTTTTCTAGAATTAGAATTAAAGAAGAGGGAGATTCAACCTGGATTAGGGGAGAAGTGGTTGAGAGCCCGGTCTTTAATGAAGAAGTTGCAAGACTTAAAAAATCCAAAAAAGAAATTCCAACCAGTGTGCAAATGTTGCTTGGAATTTCGGAAGTTTCTCTAAACTCAGACTCATTCTTGTCGGCAGCTTCTTTCCAGCAAACTTCAAGAGTGTTAATTAAGGCTTGTCTTGAAGGAAAAGAAGACAAATTGCGTGGATTAAAAGAAAACGTTATTATTGGAAAACTTATTCCAGTTGGAACAGGATTTATTCCAAAGAAAAAAGATTAAAAATAAGACAAAAAAGCACCCCTATCTCGGGGGTGTTTTTTGTTGTTACAAGACGTTGACTTTAACATTTTTTTATGTTATATTTTTTTTAGCGAGGCAAAACTTTTTTTGCCGTTGAAATCCTACAGCAGAGGTGACTAAATGCTAATTCGTGTTGGCGCAAGCGAGCCTGGTGATCGTGTCATCAGACCAATTGGAACCATAGTATCGCCCTCGCAAAGAGACGTTGAAGACGTAGCGAGGGAATTTGGTTTGAGATACCTGTCAAGCTCGGGAGGGTGGGAATTCCCAGGCCAACGGCAGATTCTCTACTTGGATGAAGCACCCGAGTTCAAATGCAAGGAAGACCTTGGGTCTGCCTTGTCTCGGCTTGATTCCTAGCCCCTATTGTCATTTTTAGTGCCGCATGGTTCGCCAGGCGGTTTTTTTGTACAAGAACGTGAGGTAAGGTAAAAGTGAAAGTGCAGCAGTTGGTTTTTTGGCGATAGACAAAAAACCAACTATACTATTCTAAAAATGGTATAATATAACTATGAACAAAATTATAGAAGAAATTTTGTGGCAAATATATTACTCAACCGACAATGGCATTGTTCATCACAATGACCGCAGAGTTGTTATGCTGAATGATATATTAAAAGGGATGCATAATTTTACTTCCAAACAGCTAAGCATGGCGGTTTGCGATTTGAAAAAGCAAAAATTAATTCAAGAAGCAAAGGGCTATAATAATTCTATTTCGGTTTCCTTAACCGAAAGGGGAGCGCTACGCGCAATTAATTTTAGTTTTAGACGGCTTAATGACAAAAAAGAGAAATGGGATGGTAAGTGGAGAATGGTTGCCTTTGATATACCAGAATCGCACAGAAAAGGCCGAAATGCGCTTAATTACAGGCTAAAAATGGGAGGATTCTACGAAATGCAGGAAAGCATATTTTTATATCCTTATGATTGTAAAAAAGAAATTGATGCTTTTGTTAAGTTATTCAAAATTGAAAAATATGTCAGATTTGGCTTACTGGATTTTATAGACGGACAGGATGGGATAAAATTAAGATACAAAATAGCTTAAGCGATTCAGACATCGAGTGGTTAGTTTTTTGGCGATAGACAAAAAACTAACTTTACTCAATCATGCTTAGTTTTCTATTTTTGGTATATAAAGTGATATAATAAAGTATGAAAAACGAAGTTTTGCCCGAGGACAAAAAATATCCTAAACTTTTAAAAGATGCGTTGGGGAAACTTCCGCAAAAGAGTTTGGAGGCAAAAAAGTTGTACTATAAAGGGGCATACGACGAAGAAATATTTCAGAATTGCTTGGCTGTTGTGGGTACGCGCCATTTAACAACCTATGGTAGGAGAACTACCGAGCAGTTGGTAAGTCAGCTTGCAATGGCTGGCATTACAATTGTTTCTGGTTTTATGTATGGTGGCGACGAAGCTGCTCATAAAGCAACTGTGCAAGTGGGCGGGCGCACAATTGCAGTTATGCCATGCGGAATAGACCGCATACACCCAGAATATCAGGCAGATTTATACAACGAAATTTTAAAAAACAACGGTTTAATAATTTCTGAATATCCCGCCAACGACCAGCCCCAACAATTTACCTATATTCAACGTGACCGGCTTGTTGCAGGTCTGGCAAAAGCGGTTTTGGTGGTGGAAGCAGGCCTAAACAGCGGAACTTTAATTACGGCAAGTTATGCAAATAAATTTGGCAGGAAAATTTTTGCAGTGCCAGGCCCCATAACCAGCGAAGTTTCCAAAGGCACCTCAAAACTTATAAAAGAGGGCGCCGAGGTGGTAACCTGCGCCCAAGATATACTAAACTTTTTTAAAGTTTCCGGTCCAAGGAAAGATTTTAATAAACAATCCGCACCCGCCTTCGCTAAAGCTACGGCGGACAAGTCGGACGGGCTTGAAAGAAAAATAATAGATTTTTTGAATCGCGAATCCGCAGATGCCGACACCATCTCCCGCGAACTAGCTATCCCAGCCTCAAAACTCGGCACAACTCTAACCCTAATGGAAATGCGGGGCATAATAAACCAAGACTCCGGAAAATACTACATAAACTAACGCCAATTTACAATTTACAATTACCGTATTTTTCGTGTTAAGATAAATAATACTCAGGTTGTCGTAGGACAACCTGAAATAAAAAGCGAAAATAATTGTGGAAAAAGATTTTTACACAACCAAGGAATTGGCAAATATACTGAAAATCAGCAAACAATCTGTGTTAAAGCGGGTGCATCGGGGGAATATAAAGGCTCAGAAAACCGGCCGCGATTTCATAATTTTCAAAAAAGATATCAATATAAAAAAACTAATCTCCGAAATAAAAAATTAAATAATCCTCAGGTTGTCGTAGGACAACCTAAAAATTATGACAAACACAGGTCCAGATCAATTACCAGAAGAAAATGAGCCACAAACTTCTGAGCAGGAAGAAATGAACAATCAGTTAAAAAAAATGGTTGAAAGTTTAGAAAAGCAAAGTCCCACCCAAGAAGTTGTAGAACAAACTAAAGAAGAACTTGAACAAAAGCAAAAATTTGAAGCTATTAAACAGGCTGTTCAAAAAGTGCTTTCTAAAATGGAAATTCCTGAAGATGCAATAGAAAAAGCAAGAGGGGAAGTTGGAGATATTGGCAGAGAGGGGGCGGCTTATTCTTACGTGAAAAATCCTAGTGTATTGAAACCAATCTTGGAAAAAGGTTTTTTGGGTACTGATGTGAAACAGTGGAAAGAATCGTTCCGAGAACGCAATGGAACAGACCATCCTGAAACTTTTTTTAATATCACAGGCAGAACACAAGAGGTTAATTCCGATTCAAATAAACCAGAGGTGGGTAAAAATGTTCAGGGAACATTTGGCATTGTATTTGATATTTCCAAATGGAAAGAAGCCAGTGATGATATTTATAAAAAAACTCAATCTGGAGAGTTGGGAAAGGGATCTATTTGGGAAGAATTACCGCCTAAATCCTATTTCGCCAATTTTATGAGAAAAGATATGGAAAATTGGGAGAGCGG
>Ga0172379_10002742_pt1 | contig 30201 bp, 28 predicted proteins | sample GrowelOW334metaG_FD_119756 | JGI IMG/M metagenome (GOLD analysis project Ga0172379, IMG submission 119756) | Groundwater microbial communities from an aquifer near a municipal landfill in Southern Ontario, Canada - Groundwater well OW334 metaG | ecosystem: Environmental > Aquatic > Deep...
AAAAAATGACTTTTCTGCCGGGATGGCGGAATTGGTAGACGCACAGGACTTAAAATCCTGTGTCCCGTTGGGACGTGCCGGTTCGAGTCCGGCTCTCGGTACAAAAAGCAATGAAAAGTCAGTATCCAAAGTCAAAAGTCAAAAGTCAAATTTTTTGTTCCTAAAGTTTTGGCTTCTTCACTTTTGGCTTTTTTTGTTTTTGGTGATTGGTCAAAGGTCGTTAGTCATTGATTATCGAGATAAATTCAGTCTTTGTAAATTGACTTTTGTTCATTGTGATTTTAACAGGGGTTCTTAGCTCAGTTGGTTAGAGCGTCTGCTTGACGTGCAGAAGGTCATAGGTTCGAATCCTATAGAGCCCACGTATACCGGAAATCCTTCCGTTTTTTTTCATTAAACAGAATAGTATGAAAAATATAACACTTACATTTCCCGACGGCAATTCGAAAGAATTTGCAGAAGGAATAACCGCTTTTGAAGTTGCAAAATCAATTTCAAACCGATTGGCAGATGATACTTTAGCCGTTGAGATTAACGGTGAAGTAAAAGAACTTTATACCAAACTTGAGTCGGATGCGAAAATAAAATTTCTAACCTTTGAAGAGAGCAAAGGAAAAGAGGTCTATTGGCATTCTACCTCTCACTTGATGGCGCATGCCGTGCAAACTATTTATCCCGAAGCTAAATTTGGCGTTGGTCCTGCGATTGAGAATGGTTTTTATTACGATATTGATATCAACTCTAAACTAACCGAAGAAGATCTCAAAAAAATTGAAGATAAAATGGCTGAACTTTCAAAACAGCAGAATGTTTTTGAAAGAAAAGAAATTTCTAAAGCTGATGCCTTAAAATTCTTTGGGGAAAAAGGAGATCAATATAAACTTGAAATTATTAGTGAGATTGACGATAAGGCAGAAGCTATCAGCCTTTACAATGAAGGGGATTTCACCGATCTTTGCACCGGTCCGCATCTGCCGAATGCAGGAAAAATTAAGTATGTAAAACTGCTTAATATTTCAGGCTCGTACTGGCGCGGAAACGAAAAGAACAAACAGCTTCAGAGAATTTATGGAATTTCTTTTCCTAAGAAAAAATTGCTTGAAGAACATCTTCTTCTATTAGAAGAAGCAAAAAAACGGGATCACAGAAAATTAGGAAAAGAGTTGGAACTCTTTTTCATCAGTCCCAAAATAGGGAGCGGCTTGCCGGTTTGGCTTCCGAAAGGAGCGGTACTTCGCGAAACTTTGGAAAAATATCTTCGTGAAGAACAAACCAAACGTGGCTATCTGCCGGTTGTTACTCCTCATATCGGAAATATCAACTTATATAAAACAAGCGGGCATTATCCTTATTATAAAGAGAGCCAATTCCCGACGATCAAGTTTGAAGACAGTGAAGAAGAGTATTTGTTAAAGCCGATGAACTGTCCTCATCATTTTCAAATTTATGCGGTAAAACCGAGAAGCTACCGCGATCTGCCTATCCGTCTTGCAGAATTTGGAACCGTTTACCGATACGAACAATCAGGTGAGTTGAACGGCTTAACGCGCGTACGTTGTTTTGCTGTAGATGATTCACATATGTTTGTCCGACCAGATCAATTAAAAGAAGAAGTCTGTAATGTTATTGAATTGATCCAGGCAGTTTTTACAACGATGGGATTTAAGGATTTTACAACCCAGTTATCGTTTAGAGATTCAAATGTAGAAAAATACGGCGGAGATATTGCACTCTGGGAAAAAGCCCAGCAGGAAATTCAAGAAGCCGCTGATATTATGAAACTTGATTATTTTATTGCCGAAGGTGAAGCCGCTTTCTACGGACCCAAAATTGATTTTATGGTGAAAGATGCGCTTGGAAGAAAATGGCAATTAGGAACGGTGCAAATTGATTATGTGATGCCCGAGAGATTTGAATTAGAATATATCGGAAGTGATGGACAGAAACATCGACCTGTAGTAATTCACCGTGCACCATTCGGTTCGCTGGAAAGATTCATCGGTGTGCTGATCGAGCACTTTGCCGGAGATTTTCCTCTTTGGCTTGCCCCTATCCAAACAGTAGTTGTTCCGATATCCCAAAATTTTGTACATTACGCTAGTGAAATTTCAAAAATTCTCAAAGAACGAGGAATTAGAACCGAACTTGACGAACGAAGTGAAAAAATCGGCTATAAAATTCGTGATTGGGAAACGCAAAAAGTTCCTTACATGATCATCGTTGGTGAGAAAGAGGAACAGCAGAAAGTGATTTCCGTGAGAAAACATAAAGTAGGAGATTTAGGAATTTTTGAAGTAGAAAAGTTTGTTGGTCAACTTGAAGAAGAAATTAAAAATAAAATATCCAGTAACAAATAAGGAGGTTCTTTATCGCTCAAGCAGAAGAAATTCGTATTAATGAGGAGATCAAGGCCCTAAAAGTAAGAGTAATTGATCAAGACGGCGGGCAACTCGGTGTCTTTTTAATTAAAGATGCAATTCGTGTCGCATCGGAACGGCAATTAGATTTAGTAGAAATTGCCCCCAAAGCAGATCCGCCGGTTTGTAAAATTATTGATTTCGGAAAGTTTAAATACGAACAGCAAAAACGGGAAAAAACGCAAAAGAAGAATCAAGTCGTTTCCGTTTTAAAAGAAATTCGTTTTCATCCGAACACAGATGTTCATGATTTTGAATTTAAGACGAAGCATGCAATTAATTTTTTGCAGGATGGCGATAAAGTAAAAGCGGTAGTAATGTTTAAAGGACGCGAGATGGCATATACCAAACTCGGTGAAGATCTTTTAAACCGCTTTGTTGAAAAAATACAGGATGTAGCAAAAGTTGAAAGCCCTATCAAGATGGAAGGGCGGTACATGAACTTAATAGTCGTTCCTTTTAAAGGAAAAATAAAAAAAACAAAATAAGGAAACCAAATGCCAAAAATGAAAAGCAACCGTGGCGCTCGTAAAAGTTTCAGAGAAACTGCGTCCGGTCATTTTAAGAGAAAAAAGGCTTTCAGAAGCCATATTCTCTCTTCAAAAAGCACGAAACGAAAAAGAGGATTGCGTAAAGCTACTCTTGTCTCCGGCTCTGAAGAAAAACGTGTAACCGCGATGATGCAGTAGAAAGGAAAAACAATGCCAAGATCAAAAAACAAAGTTGCTTCTAAAGCACGTCGTAAAAAAATTCTCTCGATGGCCAAAGGCTATTGGGGAACGAGAAAGAACGTCTTCACGGTCGCCAAGAATCATGTCGAAAAGGGACTCCTTCACGCATACCGCGATAGAAAACTAAAGAAGAGGAATTATCGAAATCTCTGGATCATTAGAATTAATGCAGCCGCAAGAGTTAACGGCACAACATACTCACAGTTGATGCATGCACTTGATACAAAGGGTGTAGTTATCAATAGAAAAGTACTTGCAAGTTTAGCTGTAGAAAATCCTAAAGCATTCACTGATTTAGTTTCTTTTGCCACGAACTAAATAAGAATTCACAAAAAACAAATGCCAAAAACCAATTTAAATTTGGTTTTTGGTTTTTTGTTTTAATAATTTGGGATTTGAAATAATGTTGACGAAAATTCAAACGCTTACCACAGAATTTCTTCAAGCAATTGAAAATGTAAAAGATCAAAAACAGCTTGAAGATTTGCGGATTGTTTATCTTAGCCGGAACGGCTCAATTGCTTCTCTTTTTGAAGAACTGAAAAGTGTTCCGAAAGAAGAAAAGCCGCGACTTGGAAAAGAATTAAACCGGCTCCGTACTTTTGCGGAAGAAAAATTCAATGATAAGAAATCTGAATTCGACGAACTCCTTACAAAAAAATCTCAACAAATTGATTTAACCTTACCTGGAAGAAAAGTTGAACTTGGACACAAACATCTTCTTACTCAAACATTGGATGAGATTAAATCAATTTTTAAAGGATTAGGATTTTCGATATTTGAAGGTCCGGAATTAGAATCCGACTATTATAATTTTGAAGCTTTGAACTTTCCTGTCGATCATCCGGCGCGCGATATGCAGGATACTTTTTTTGTTAATAAAGATTTTCTGCTTCGTACACACACTTCTCCCGTACAAGTAAGGTTGATGGAGAAACTCCAACCACCGCTAAGAGCAATAATGCCCGGAAGAGTTTACCGCAACGAAGCCATAAGTTCACGAAGTCATTGTATGTTCCATCAAGTTGAAGGGTTGTGTGTTGATACCGATGTTACCTTTGCAGAATTGAAGGGAACGCTTGTTGCTTTTACAAAACAATTTTACGGTAAAGATTTAAACTATCGTTTCCGCCCAAGTTTTTTCCCTTTTACAGAGCCAAGTGCCGAGATGGATATCACGTGCTTTTTGTGCAAAGGAAAAGGGTGTAGAGTTTGTAAACAATCCGGCTGGCTTGAAATTCTCGGTTGCGGAATGGTTGATCCGAACGTATTTGAATATGCAAAGTATGACAACGAAAAATATACCGGTTACGCGTTTGGAATGGGTATAGAAAGAACCGCGATGTTGAAGTATGGAATAACCGATATCCGTACTTTTTTTGAAAATGACGTTAGATTTCTCAAACAGTTTTGATGCGGAGAAAGTAAATTGAAAATTTCACTGAATTGGTTAAAAGAATATATTGATCTGTCGGATATTCCGGTTGATGAAATAGTTTCCAAGCTAACGATGTCAGGGTTGGAAGTTGAAGATGTAGAAAATCAAATTGAAATGTTTACAAATTTCATTGTTGGTTTTGTAGAAGAAAAAGAAAAACATCCCAATGCCGACAAGCTTTCGTTGTGCGTAGTAAACAACGGGAAAGAAAAATTGAAAGTCGTTTGCGGTGCGCCAAATGTGGCTGCGGGGCAGAAAGTAGTTTTCGCTCAAATTGGTGCTGTTGTTCCAAACAGCGGGATGAAAATCAGTAAGGCAAAAATACGGGGAACGGAATCAAACGGAATGCTTTGCTCTGAATCAGAACTCGGGCTGAGTGAAGATCACTCTGGAATTATTGTACTTGATCCTTCAATCAAAGAAGGAACGACCGTTTCGGAAGCCCTTCATCTAAATGATGTTCTTTTTGAAATAGGAGTTACTCCCAATCGAGCCGACGCTCTTTCACACATCGGAGTAGCCAGGGACTTAGCTGCCATTTTTCAACGTGAATTAAAACTGCCGAAAGTCTCAATTACCAAATCTCCAAAAAATATAAACGATTTCGCTTCAATAGAAATTGTTGATGCGGAAAATTGTCCCAGGTATTCTGCAAAAGTGTTAGTGAATGTTGAAATTAAAGAATCACCTGATTGGCTTAAGAGAAGGTTAAAAGCTGTCGGGCTTCGTCCGATTAATAATATTGTTGACGTAACGAATTTTGTTTTGCACGAACTCGGTCAACCGCTTCACGCATTTGATCTTGATAAACTTTCCAAGCAAAAGATTGTTGTAAAAAAAGCAGCCGCGGATTCTCTATTTACAACACTTGATGCAAAAGAAAGAAAACTGAACGAAAATGTTTTAATGATCTGCGACGGTGAAAAACCTGTTGCAGTTGCCGGAGTAATGGGAGGAGAAAATTCCGAAGTAACTTCATCAACAAAAAATATTTTAATTGAGAGCGCTTATTTTAATCCGACAAGCGTGAGAAAGACTTCCAAATATTTGGGATTAAGCACAGACGCTTCCTACCGTTTTGAACGGGGAACCGATCCATCGAACACGGTTTACGCGGCTGAACGCGCTGCCCAACTGATGGCTGAATTAAGCGGCGGAGAAGTGGTAAACGGATTTATCGATGTTTATCCGAAGCAGATTTCTTCAAAAGAAATTACTCTTCGCTTTTATCAAGTTGAAAGAATTCTGGGTTATCCAATTCCCAATGAAAATGTAAAAAATATTTTATCATCACTCGGTTTTGAGATAAAAAATATTAGTGAGAAATCAATTACTGTTTTAACTCCTACTTTTCGTCCGGATGTAGAACGGGAAATTGATTTAATCGAGGAAGTAGCAAGAATAAACAGTTATGATACTATTCCGACAATCTCAAAAATCGCTATTCCTATTAGCGAAAAAATTGATGAATCGGCTTTTGACGATGATTTACGAGTAATTGCAACAGGGTTAGGATTCAACGAAATTCTTTCCTTTCCGATGATCACAGAAAAGTCGGCAGATATTTTTGGTAAACCGGTTGGCTTGCTTAACCCGCAAGGTTCCGAGATGGGTTTCTTGAGAACATCTCTCCTTGCAAGTGCGCTTCCGGTTGTAGAAAAAAATATAAACGTTGGTGAAAAGAATTTAAAACTTTTTGAAATAGGAAAAGTTTTCTTAAAAGTAAATGATGATCTCTTCACCTTTACTGATTTTGTTGAAGAAGAACGGTTCCTCATCATCTTGACAGGAAAAATTTCTGAAAAAGAATGGTACACAGGAGAAAGAGAATTCGATTTTTACGATCTAAAAGCTGCCGTAAATGAATGTTTTCAGAAAAAAGTACTTGACAATCTTTTAAATGATTCCTATTATCACAATGGAAATAAAATTTTTGATTATTTTTACACTAAAAGTTTTGGAACAACCATTTTAGGCAGTGGTGGAAAAATAAAAAAAGAGGTCCTAAAACATTTTGGTATTCAGCAGGATGTCTTTTGTTTTGAAGGTTCGGTTGAGGTGTTGAAATCGGTTACTCCCAAAAGAAAAACTTTTGCAGGACTTCTCCGCTTTCCGAAAGTGATGAAAGATTTTGCTTTTATTTTTGAAAAAGATATTCCCGTTGAAAAGGTTGCTGTGTTCATAAAGAAAAAAGGGAGCAGCATTTTGAAAGAAGTTCATCCGTTTGATGTATTTGAACATCCATCAATCGGGGAAACGAAAAAATCAGTTGCGTTTGGTCTTTCGTATTATGATGCTGAACGGACATTGACTGATGAAGAAGTTGATAAAGATTTTCAATCATTGATTGAAATAGTAAAAAAAGAATTTAACGCAGTTTTGCGAGGAAAATAATTGTCGGATTTATCTAAATTTGAAATATTCTTGCAAGAACTTAACTCGATAGAAGTTCAAGTTTCTGCACACATAGAACTTTGTGAAGAATTACAAAAACGAAACAAAGAACTTGAAAAAAAACTTTTAAATCTGCAAAAGGAAAATGAATATTTGAAAATGCAGTCCGCCGAAGGCGGAGAAAACGGCGAACGGAGGAGCGATGATAACCATGCCGCTGTTTTCAACTCGCTTAGCAGCCAGGAGCGGGAAAATCTTAAAGTGAAAATTACCGAGGTAATTTCCAAAATTAATAATCATCTAACTAGTTCTTAATTAATTTTATTGTTGATGGTATCGGTTCATTATGACGGACAAAAAGAAGCTCAAAGTAAAAATATTTGATAAAGAATATTCTTTATTGGTAGATAACGAAGAAATCGCTAAGGAACTTGCTATTTATGTAAATAATGTAATGGAAGAAACAAAGCAGGAACTGCCCGATCAACCGGCGCAGACGATTGCTATTATTGCATCTTTGAACATTGCTTATGATTATTTTATGGAAAAAAACAAGAACAAAGAATTTCTTATTCAAGCGACCGACAAAGTAAAAAAGATCAAGCTTCTTTTAAACCAATCATCTGACCCTATCCCCTCATAAAAGCCATTACCGCTGCCGGTTAATGGTAACAAAAAAGAACCAACTTTGCCAATGGGTTATTGACTTACGATGCGTAAGGCAGGCCTCATCCCGATTTATCGGGAATCTGACTTCGGTCGGAACGGAGGAAGCAAGAAACATTCGGGCTATTTCCCACACTGTTTGGATAAGGGTTCTTTCCCTGTTCGACAGTAGCCGGCGGCGTATTTATTTATCCAATTGTTGAGGTGTAATGTGAATTTTAATGATATAGACCTTTTAATCCTGATTCCGATGGTAGTACTCCTGGTGGCGCTATTCTTTTATTTAGGATGGAAAGTTAATTCTAAATTAGGGAAGAGAAGTATTATAGCAGGTGAGGGACGGGTTAAAGTTATCATTGCTGATGCCGAAAAAGAAGCCAACAATATTAAAAGAGAAAAACTGCTCGAAGTTAAAGATGAATGGTACAGAAAAAAGATTGAGTTTGATACTGAAGTAAATCAAAAAAGACAAAAGCTGCAAACCATTGAAAAACAGTTATCGGTACGGGAAGATAATATTGAGAAAAAATTAGAATCATCAATCAAGAAGGAAAAAGAAACCAGGAATCTTGAGCGTGAACTCGGTTTGCAGAAGAAAAATCTTGATATCAGGTATAATGAATTAGACAGATTAGAAAAAGAACAAAACACAAAACTTGAAAAAATATCGGGACTAACCGCCGAAGAAGCAAAAAAATTGCTTCTTGAAAGTATGGAACAACAAGCCGAAGTTGAAGCCAATAAAATTTATAAGGAGAAGTTCGAAAAAGCTAAATTAACAGCAAAGACAGAAGCGCAGAAAATAGTTGTACTGGCTATTCAAAGAACTGCAGCAGACCATTCCGTTGAAACTACCGTATCGGTAGTTCAAATTCAAAATGATGAATTAAAAGGAAGAATTATCGGGAAAGAGGGGCGCAATATTCGTTCATTTGAAGCCGCAACCGGTGTTGATGTAATCGTTGATGACACACCGGAAGCAGTAATTCTTTCTTCTTTCGATCAATTCAGAAGAGAAGTTGCCCGCGTTTCGCTTGAGAGATTAATCGCCGATGGAAGAATTCATCCGGCAAGAATTGAAGAAATAGTTGAAAAAGTACGCGTTGAATTAGTTGAAGAAATGTACAAAGAAGGAGAAAATACTCTTTTACAATTAGGTATTCACGGGGTGCATCCTGAGATCATTAAACTAATTGGTAAAATGAGATACCGTTCAAGTTACGGGCAGAACTTACTCCAGCACAGTGTAGAAGTTGCTTACCTCTGCGGTATCATGGCATCCGAATTAGGGATCGATCCAATCATGGCAAAACGCGCTGCACTGCTGCATGACATTGGAAAAGTCGTTGATAAAGATATTGAAGGTCCACACGCGTTGTTAGGATATGACGTTGCCAAACGATTCAAGGAAAATCCGATAGTTGCAAATGCTATTGGTTCTCATCATGATGATATTGAGATGGAACATCCTATTGCAGTTCTGGTTCAAGCTGCAGATGCTATCAGCGGCGCTCGTCCTGGCGCAAGACGCGAACCAATTGAAGGATACGTAAAAAGACTGGAAACATTGGAAGCGTTAGCTCAATCATTTGAAGGTGTTGCTAAAACATATGCAATTCAAGCCGGAAGAGAAGTGAGAGTTGTTGTTGAACATGAAAAAATTGATGATATTTTTGCCGATAAACTTGCACACGACATCGCTTCTAAAATTGAAAATGAGATGGAATATCCGGGTCAAATTAAAGTTACTGTTATTCGCGAAGTGAGGAAAGTTAGTTACGCGAAGTAGCTACAAGCCCCATAAAATAAAATCCTCAAACTCAATTTAAATCTGCCTTCAGTCTGATTAGTTTCTTGTCCAAAGTTTCTACTCAGACGATGAAGGCATTATACGCTAGAGACAAAGTTTCTCTACTTATGGAATAAGACGTTTCTACAGAATCTTCTCACTGAAATAAACCCTTCCAAATTCATTTTTTACTCAAAAATAAAGTACCATATCGATTTTTATGCCCAAGATCAATTTTTTATAACTTAACCTATAAAGAACTTGTTGTTAATGTGAAAAAGTAAAATAAAGCAAGATTTCAGCTTTAGCAATTAATATTTTCATTTTCAAGAAATTTTTTCTTTACAGCAAAAAGAGTTTTTCTCTGCACACTAATCCGTTATAAATAATAACAATTATAGTTGGCAAGATAGTTGATAGCTATAACTATCAAGTTTAATTATAGAAAAATGATCAAAAATCCAGACACTCCGGTTTACACAATTAGTACTGCCGCAAAATTACTCGGTATATCAATCCCAACTCTACGTATGTATGAAAAGGAAGGACTAATAGTTCCCTTTAAAAAGGAATCCAAACAAAGGCTTTATTCGCTAACAGATATAGATCGAATTAAATGTATTCGGGAATCCATAAATAGAGACAAAATCAGCATCGCGGGAATAAAAAGGATTTTATCTCTAATTCCTTGTTGGGATTTAATTAAATGTACCGCCGAAGACCGGACGAATTGTATGGCTTTCAGAGAACATACAAAGCCTTGTTGGGATTATAACCATACCACCGGAATCTGCGGCACAAAACAATGCAGAGATTGTGAAGTGTATCTTCAATTTGCCGAATGCTCAAAAATTAAATCTCATTTCATTTCCATTACCTTAAACCGGAATTCATAAAATTAATTCAATACTTTAAATATTAACTATATTTACATAGAAAGACACAACATGAAAACCAAATTGATCTCCGTTCTAATAATGACCCAATTAGCCCTTACTACAGTCTTTGCAACAGGTGGAACAAAACTCCTTGGTTATGACGCCAAAACCGCTGGACGTGCGGGAGTTAGCTTTGCTTTATTCGATAGTCCTACTTTAATGATGACAAATCCTGCCGGTATTTCTTTTATCGGAAAATCTGTTCTTGACGCGAATTTTTCCTTAATGATTCCAAAGGTTGGATTCTCAAATAGTATTAATCCTGACGCGAAAGGGGAGACGAATTATTTCCCAATGCCAAGCGTAGGATATATCAATTCAAATAATAACAGTGATTTCACCTGGGGTTTAGGCTTGTATACTCAAGGAGGCATGGGAGCAGATTTTTCGTTAAATCATGCTCTTTATAGAAATCAAGACGGTTCTTATAATCCGCAGGAATATCATTCAAAATTAGCAGTTATGCAATTTGGACCGAGTGTCGCTTATAAAATTGCTCCAAATTTTTCAGTTGGTATTTCTGCAAACTTAGTTTATAGTATGCTTGAGTTTAAAATGCCATATAGTTTATCTCCTTCCGTAATGAAAGGCGTGGTCAATCCATCAACCGGAATGACATTTGGCGATATGTTTTCTGCCCCTCCTTCAGCAGGCGGATTTGGTTATGATGAAGTTACTGCGTTAGCTAATATGACTAATCTTACTGCAATCGGTTTTGAAGGGAAGATCGGTTTTGCTTATAAATTGAACGATCAAATTGCGTTTGGGTTAAGTTACACTTCCGCTTCAACTTTGAAGTACAAAAAAGGAAAAGCAACCATGGACATGACAGCTCAATTGAACGATGCATTTGGAAAAGCGGTTCAAGGTGCAATGAGCCAGGGAATGTCACAAGCTGATGCTCAAGCGGCAGTAATGGGACAATTTGCCGGCATGGGTATTGATCTTTCTAAAGGGGCAGTTGCCAATTATGATTTAGAAAATGAATTGAAATTACCCCAGATGATAGGTTTTGGAGCTTCTTATAAACCTACCGCCAAGCTAGCTTTAGCTTTAGATTTACAATGGGCAAATTGGAAAAAAGCTTTTGATAAAATGTCTATTTCTCTTTCAAACGGAGATAATGCAAATATTAACACCATGTTAGGAAATAACGGAAGTTTCACACTTGATTTTCCAATGGATTGGAAAGATGCAGTGATGGTTCGTATTGGAGCTGAATATATGTTGAATGAAGATATTACTCTCCGTGGCGGGTATGCTTACGGAAGCAATCCGGTTCCATCATCTACTATTTTTCCGGTTTTTCCGGCTATCGTAGAGAATCATATTACCCTTGGTGGAAGTTACAACCTGATGAGTAATTTAACCGTAAATGCGGCTTACGAATTAGTTTTAAATAAAGATTTAAATGCTGATAGTGCAAGTAAAATTGCTAATGAATATAATAACAGTGTTAGTTCACTTTCTGAAAATCTCTTTCATCTTTCAGTTTCATATTCATTTAATTAAGCAGCAAGATAGAGATGAAGAATTTTGAAAAGTACATTGATCTTTCATTTTTGAAAAAATGTACTTTTCTAAACTTAATAGGTACAATCAACTAGAAAAAAAATAAGAAAATAAAATGAAAAAAATAGTTATTCCACTTGTGTTAATCGCATTGGTGATTATAAGTGCAATAAGTTTTCTAACTTCAAAGAATACTGAAGAAACAAAACTTACCGCATTAAAAGAACAATTCGATAAAAAGAACGTACAGCATGTAGATCATTCAAAATTTACAGAACTGCAGAAAAAATTCACTTCTCCCCAGCAGGTAACTGAAGCATGTATCGGTTGCCATAATGGAAGAGCGCAAGAAATTATGCAATCTAATCACTGGAACTGGGAAAGCGCCGAATATGTAAAAGGACGCGGCATCGTTTATCTCGGTAAGAGAAACGCGATCAATAATTTCTGTATCGGTACCGAAGGAAATGAAATGAGTTGCGCTAAATGTCATGTTGGTTACGGTATGAGCAATTCAAAAACATTTAACTACAAAGATGAAAGTAATATTGATTGTCTCGTTTGTCATGACAATTCGGAAACGTATGCGAAGGCTCAAGAAAAGGGAGGCGCTCCCGATCCAAGCCTGGACCTTGCAAATATTGCCCAGCATGTAGGGAAACCAAAAAGATCAAACTGCGGTGTATGCCATTTCTTTGGCGGCGGCGGAAATAATGTGAAACATGGTGATTTAGAAAAATCAATGTTTGAACCGGCTAAATCTGTTGATGTACATATGGGAACTGACGGAATGAATATGCAGTGCGTTGACTGCCACAAGACCGAGAACCACATGATCAGCGGAAAAATGTATTCGCTTTCTTCTATGAACAGAAACCGCGCTTTATGTGAAGACTGCCATACCGAAAGTCCGCATGATGATGCAATCCTCAATAAACACACGCTTAAAGTGGCTTGCCAGACTTGCCATATCCCGATTTACGCAAAAGTAAATGCAACAAAACTTGCATGGGATTGGTCAACTGCCGGAAAGTTGAAAAATGGGGAACCATTTGAAGTTGATGATGCGGAAGGAAACCATACCTATCTTTCAATTAAAGGAAATTTTACCTGGGGAAAAAATCTTAAACCGGATTATGTTTGGTTTAACGGTACTGCAGGACATTACCTTTTAGGTGATCAAGTAGCAGATACTACAAAGCCGTTAGTGTTAAATCCGCTATATGGTTCTTATAATGATGTTGACTCAAAAATAATTCCTGTGAAAATTCACCGGGCAAGACAACCGTTTGATCCTGTAAATAAAATCTTGATTCAGCCAAAACTGTATGCAGAGAAAAAAGGAGAAGGGGCATTATGGAAAGACTTCAATTGGGAAACTGCATCTGAAGTTGGAATGAAAGATGTGAATCTTCCGTTCAGCGGAAAAATCTCTTTCATCAGAACCGAAATGTATTGGCCTATTAATCACATGGTTTCTTCAAAAGAAAATACCGTGAAGTGTAATGAATGCCATACCAGGAATAACAGTCGCTTAGCCGGATTAAATGATTTCTATATGCCCGCTAGAGATTACAGTCCCTTCATCGAGACTGCCGGGAAATTAGTATTGTTACTCTCATTTCTGCTTGTTCTTATACACGGCGGGTTTAGATTTTTTTCTTCACATAAAATGAAAAAGAAAGGATGATCATGAAAACGAAAGTATATATCTATCGGTCATTCGAAAGATTTTGGCACTGGATGCAAGCATTATGCATTTTCTTTTTAGCGGCAACCGGTTTTGAAATTCACGGCTCTTTCACGTTTTTCGGATATCAAAACGCGGTTAAGTACCACAATGTTGCTGCATACACATTTATTGTTCTGATTGTATTCGCAATCTTCTGGCATTTTACTACCGGTGAATGGAGGCAGTATCTTCCGACTACAAAAAATTTGAGAGCTCAAATCAATTTTTATCTTATCGGAATTTTTCAGAACGCACCTCATCCAACAAAAAAAACGGTGTTAAGTAAATTAAATCCTCTTCAAAAGCTGACATACTTAGGTCTGAAAATTCTTGTAATCCCGACGATGGTAATTTCCGGATTGCTTTATATGTTTTACCGCTATCCGCAAAAAGGAACGATTGAAGGCTTAAATATTGGTTCGATTGAAGTGATTGCACTGTTCCACACGGCTGCGGCTTTTCTTCTGGTTGCGTTTATCATTGTACATTTATATTTGATGACAACCGGTTCAACCATCACATCAAACTTAAAAGCGATGATTACAGGCTATGAAGAGTTGGAAGATGCTCACGGAGATCACGATAACAAAAAATTGAAAAACGATAAAAAAGAAGTTGAGGCATAAAATGAATGAAACAAAATATATGAATCCCTACTTGGCGGGATTTTTCCTCGGATTGATCTTACTCGTAACTATTTTTATAACAGGAAGAGGATTAGGTGCAAGCGGTGCGATTAAAAGTGCGGTGGTAGCAACTGTGCAAACGGCAACACCGTCTCATACATCTGACGCAAAATTTTATAAAGAATATAGCGAAGAGCACGGCGGAAGCCCTTTAAAAAATTGGCTCGTTTTTGAAATGATCGGAGTAGTGATTGGTGCATTTATTTCCGGATTAATTTCAAACCGCTTGAAATTTAAGCTTGAACACTCTCCCAAATCAACTGCCAAAATAAGAATTGCCGGTGCAATCGTAGGCGGTGCATTATTTGGATTTGGCGCTCAACTCGGCAGAGGCTGTACCAGTGGCGCAGCTTTAAGCGGTATGGCGGTTCTTTCCACAGGTGGACTAATCACCATGGCGGCAATTTTTGGCGGAGCTTATGCGTTCGCTTATTTCTTCAGAAAACTTTGGATATAGGAAAGGAGTTTATATTATGGGACCTTTAGTTCCCGATGTTATCGGAAATGAATTAAACTTTGTGGTTGCAATTTTTGTTGGAATAGCGTTCGGGTTTATTCTCGAACAAGCCGGATTTTCAACCTCAAAAAAACTTGTTGGTCTGTTTTACGGATATGACTTCACCGTATTGAGAGTTTTCTTTACAGCCGGTCTAGTTGCAATGATTGGCGTTATCGCTTTTGATCATTGGGGTTTGCTTGATATTAGCCTCGTTTACATTAATCCCACTTTTCTTTGGTCGGCAATTGTCGGCGGATTAATTATGGGATTAGGATTTGTTATCGGTGGATTTTGTCCCGGTACAAGTGTTTGTGCGGCGGCAATCGGAAAAATTGACGCGATGATCTTTGTTGGCGGTTCCTTTTTGGGTGTATTGATTTTCGGAGAAGGATATCCGCTTTTTGAAAATCTTTACAAAGCCGCACCGTGGGGAAACGTAAGAATTTTTGAAACGCTTGGAATGTCTCAATCACTTTTTGCTTTCCTCCTTACCATTGTAGCGGTAGGAGCTTTCTGGGCAACGACTTTAATTGAAAATAAAATTAATGGGAAACCAAATCCGGAGTTCAATTCTAAACCTCTTTATTATGGATTAACCGGCTTAGCGTTGATCTTAGCCTTATCAGCTTTTGCTTTACCGGAGAGAAGACAATCACTCTTAGCTGAAATAAATGATAGCCGTTTCGTTAATGGTTATCAAGTTGATGCCGTGGATTGTGACGAGCTAGCATTCAATATTGTTGACAAAGATAAAAACTTGCAGATAATTGATATTCGGTCGCAGAAAGATTTTGAAGCTATGACTCTACCGAACTCGACTCGTTTAACATTAGAAAATCTTTTTGAAAAAAATGCTCATAAGTTATTGACGATCAAACACAAGAAAAATGTCTTTGTTGCTGACGATGAGGCTACCGAAAAGAAAGCCGCAGTTCTTGCAAAAGAATTAGGGTATTCAGAGATCTATTATCTTGAAGGCGGATTGAAGCAATTCAGAAAAGATATTCTTAACTTTACGATGACGACAGCAGGTACTAATCAACATGAAATAGATACGTACCGGTTTAGAACAAAAGCTGCACAAGTGTTGCCGCAGCTCATCCAGGAATATAAACTAAAAATTGCAGCTTCAGGTCCGCAAATATCCAAACCTAAACGGGTTGTCGGCGGATGCTAATGTTGCACGATTGAAAAAATAAAAGAAAAGTTGAAATAAAAAGAAACCCCGAAATCTCTCGGGGTTTTTTCTTATTTTTCAATATGGAAAAGTTACTCAAAATTGCAATTACCGGTGGTATCGGTTCGGGAAAGTCTACGTTTGCTGATTTTTTATCTGCAAAAGGATATTCCGTTATTAAAGCGGACATTCTTGCTAAAGAACTTTATGTAACAAACGAACGGTTAAAGCAGAAAATAATAACAGAATTTGGAAAAGAAATTTATCCTAATGGCATCTTTGACCGGGTTGCGCTCTATCAAAAAGCTTTTATCAACGAAGAAAAAATTAGACGGTTGAATGAACTCGTTCATCCGGTTGTTATAGAGGAGATTAAAAAACTTTTTCTTCTCAACAAAACAGAGGAGATCATCTTTGTTGAAGCCGCACTCATCTTCGAGGCGGAAATGGAAAATCTTTTTGATCATGTTGTTTTGATTGCCGCAGATGAGCAAGTTCGTATTGCTCGTACGGCAGAAAGAGATAGTGTCTCCGGTAATGAGATTAAACAGCGCATGAAATACCAGATGCAGGATGAATCGAAAAAAGAGAAAGCGGATTTTATATTTTGTAACAACGGAACAGTTCAAGAGCTTCAGCAAAAAGCTAATTTGCTTTTACAATTACTATCAATTCAAAGAAAGAAGTAGCGATGAAAATTGCTTTCCAGGGGGAACATGGTGCGTTTAGCGAAGTTGCAGCAAAAAAATATTTCGGCGAAGAAATTGAAACGGTTCCTTCTTATGCGTTTGCCGATGTCTTTGCCAAAGTACAAACAAAAAAAGTTCAGTTTGGAGTTGTTCCGATTGAGAACTCACTGTACGGCAGTGTTTTTGATTCGTACGATTTACTGCTGAAATCAAATCTAAAAGTAGTAGGTGAATTACAGCTTCAAATAAATCATCACTTACTCGCTAAAAAAAATCTAAAATATTCGGAAATAAAAAAAGTCTACTCGCATCCTCAAGCATTGGGGCAATGCGCCGACTTTCTTAAAACGTTGAAGAATGCCGAGATTCTTCCTTCGTATGATACTGCCGGTTCTGCTCTTACCTTGTTGAAGCATTCCGGTGAACCGATTGCAATTGTAGCGAGTAAAGAAGCGGCGGAGGTCTATCAATTAAAAATTTTGCAAAGGAATATCCAAAACAATTCTGAGAACTATACGAGGTTTTTAATCATTGCAAAACAACCGGCATTAAGGGAGTTCAAAATTCCAAAGACTTCAATTTGTTTTGAGTTGAAAAATATGCCGGGGGCACTATTTAAAGGATTAAGTGTCTTCGCGCTTCGCGAGATCAATCTGGTGAAGATTGAATCGAGACCGATTCCTCACAAACCTTTTGAGTACCGTTTCTATGCCGATTTTTTTGGAGATTTACGTGATGTGCGTATAAAAAACGCGCTAAAAAATCTTGCTGAAATTTCACTATCAATTAAAGTCTTCGGGACGTACGAAAAAGGGGATATTTATAAAAGCTAAGTTATTCGTTTTCTAAAAATGAAATTTCCTTTTGAAAAGAAAATCTGAAACCCTAATTTTAAGTAACAATTATATGGAGTTCTTGTGGCACTAATAAATGAGCTTATTGTTTCTGTAGTGCAAATCTTGCCAAAATCGATCGTTAGAAAATTTTCAAACCGCTACATCGCAGGTGATTCACTGCAGGATGCAGTTCGTGTAGTTCAGGAGCTAAACAAAAAAGGGATATACGCTACCATTGATGTTCTTGGAGAAGCGATTTCAACCAAAGAGGAAGCGGAAGCATCTAAACGTGCTTGTTCCGATGTTTTGGATGCAATCAGAAAACTTCAATTAAAAGCTAACCTTTCAATCAAGCCAACCCAACTGGGATTACAACTTGATGAGAAATTTTGTTACGACCAGGTCTTAACGTTAGTTGAAAAAGCAAAAATGATGAATAATTTTGTGCGGATTGATATGGAAGATTCATCTTGCACAGATTCCACACTTCGTCTTTTTAAAAAATTACGTGAAACACATAACAATTGCGGCGCTGTTATTCAGGCGTATATGAGAAGATCGTTAAGCGATTTGATTGCGTTGAGCGCGTTGAAACCGAACATCAGGTTATGTAAAGGGATTTATATCGAACCTGTCTCAATCGCTTTTAAAGGAAAAGAAGAGGTCAGGAAAAATTATCTAGATATTCTAAAATGGATGTTTGAGAATAAACATTATGTCGGAATTGCTACACACGATTCCTATCTTATTGATGAAGCAATAGAACTAATTAAAACATTACAAATTCCACACGATGCGTTTGAGTTTCAAATGCTGCTTGGGGTACTCGAAGATCTAAGGGATTACCTTGCAGAATCAGGTTACAAAGTTAGAATCTATGTTCCTTTCGGTAAAGATTGGTATTTATATTCGATTAGAAGACTTAAAGAAAATCCTAACATTGCAGGGCAAATTGTAAAAGCCTTCTTTACTCGAAATCGATAATGATTGTTTTAGGAATCGAAAGTTCGTGTGATGAAACATCGGTCGCGGTATTGAAAGATGACGCGGTTTTAGCAAATCTTATTTCATCACAAGATTTTCACATTAACTTTGGCGGAGTTGTTCCTGAATTATCCAGCCGTGCCCACATCCAGATCATTACCTCGTTAGTAAAAGAAGCCCTCGCTACAGCAGGTTGTACGCTTGATGATATTGATGCGATTGGTGCGACAGCAGGTCCCGGATTAATTGGAGCCTTGTTGGTCGGTTATACGTTTGCCAGAGGACTAGCCTTTGCACGAAAGAAAAAATTTGTTCCGGTTAATCATATTGAGGGACATATTTTCTCAGGTTTTTTGATGGAAGAAAAACCTGAGTTCCCTTTGCTGGTCCTAGCTGTTTCCGGCGGACATACACTTCTTCTCCTGGTGAAGAGTTTTACAGAAATTATAAAACTCGGATCAACCATTGATGACGCTGCCGGAGAAGCTTTTGATAAGGTTGCAAAGATGATTGGACTTGGGTATCCGGGAGGACCGAAAATTCAAGTTGCTGCTGAAAAAGGGGACAGTCATAAAATTCCTTTTCCAATCGCCGATCTAAAAGGGAAATATGATTTTTCTTTCAGCGGGTTAAAAACATCAGTTCTCCGTTATGTTCAAAAAGAATTTCCCAAAGAAACTCCAATACTGGAAAAAGATTTTAATGATATTGCTGCATCCTTTCAATTTGCAGTTGTTAAGGCTCTGCTAAAAAAATGTGAACTTGCTTTAAGAACATATGACGTCTCATCAATGTCACTTGTTGGTGGAGTTGCAGCAAACAGTGCATTACGAACATCATTTCTTCAACTGGGGGAGAAATATAAAAAGAAAGTTGTAATCCCGGACTTGGAGTATTGCGGTGATAACGCCGCGATGATTGCTTCCCGGGCACAATCTTTACTAAACGCCGGCGAAAGTTTTTCTCTTGAAACCGATGCCTTTCCGAATTTTTCTTCAAAATATTTTATCAATCCGCCTTTGGCGAATTCTCTATAGAAAGAGAAATTTCTTATCTTTGCTCAATGGAAAATGTCTATAAAAAAGTAGAAAATGAACTGCATACTCTTTCAACGGAAGAGAAGGAAGAGTTGTTAAATAAACTTCGTTCAAGTGTGGATGAAATTGATGTGGAATTGGTTGCGCTCCTTTCTAAACGGACCAAACATTCAATTTTGATAGGGAGAATAAAACGCTCAATGGGGTTGGCTACCTATAATCCCGAACGTGAAAAGTTTATCAACGAGCGGATAGGATCGTATGCAAAAGAACCACTCCGGAAGGAAGCCGTGATGCGTATTTACGAACGTATCCTGGATGAATCGCGTGCAATTCAGCGGGAAGAAGCAATGAAAGGGAATTTGTATAAATTGTTTGCCGGCGGCGGAAAAATTTCCTTTAAAAATCTCCTTTCAAAAAAGGAATTTCTTGTTATCCTATCTTTTTTTGTAATTGTGCTCGCTATTTTTTCGTACACGTTTTTTAGCTCAAATACTTATACCGGGGCTTCGCCGAAGATCATCAAAATAAGTAAAGGAGAATCATTAGACCTCCTCGCTCAAAAATTACATGATGAAGGAATAATCTCGAGTAAAGGAAATTTTAAATTTGCAGCTTACGTATATGGTGCAACAAAAAAAATAAAAGCCGCACGTTATTATATTCCTAACGGACTAAGCTATTTATCGCTGCTCGATCTGTTTGTCTCGGGTAAGGGTGATGCGCTGAAAGAAATTTATTTTTATGGTGGAATATCTACAAAAGGATTATGCTTAAGGCTTCAAGCCGAACATATTGCAAACGCCGATTCCGTCTTATCAATAATCAAAGATAAAGCCCTCCTTTCTAAACTAAATTTTCAACAAGCTTCTCTCGAAGGGTACCTGCTGCCGCGTAAGTATGATTTTTATGAGAACACTTCTGCCGCGGAAGTTGTTGAAACTATGTACAATGCATTTCAAAAGTTTTTTGTTGATTCGCTTAAAGTACAAGCAAAAAAAATCGGGCTCTCGGAACATGAAGTGGTAACCATCGCATCAATTGTTGACGGTGAGACGAACAAGAAAGAAGAAATGAACCGCATTGCGGGAGTTTATTTAAATCGCTTGCACAGCGGAATGAAACTGCAAGCTGATCCCACAGTCCAGTATTTACAGGCTAACGGATGGAAAAGATTGCATGGAAAAGATTTGAGACTTGATTCAAAATATAATACCTATAAATATTTTGGACTCCCTCCGGGTCCCATCAACTCCCCGGGAAAAGACGCGCTACTCGCTGTTTTATATCCCGAAAATAATAAATATTTATTTTTTGTAGCTGATACTCAAGGAGGACATTTTTTTTCTCAGAATTTTACCCAACATAAAAAACTTGCACAAGAGTATTATAAATGGTTAAACAAGCAATCAAAAAAATAGTTTATCTCTTTGGCATCTTCTTCTCATTTTTTCTGATGAGTTGCGCTAATCAATTGCCGCCGGGTGGTGGTCCGCCTGATACGATCCCTCCCAAAATTGTGGAAGCCTTTCCCCAAAACGGGACAACAAATTTCTCAGAAGATTATTTTGAATTAGATTTTTCCGAATATGTTGATAAGCGGAGTCTGAAAGACGCTATCTTTATTTCTCCGCGCATTGAAGGCGACCTTGAGCTTGATTGGAGCGGCGAATCCGTTCGTATATACTTTCCGGAACCGTTAAAAAAGAATATTACGTATAATGTTACCATCGGAACAGATGTAGTTGATTACAACAATAAAAACAGAATGGCGGAAGCGTTTACCTTTTCTTTTTCTACAGGAGCAAAAATTGATAATGGAATTATAGAAGGAAATGTCTATTCCGAAAAACCTTCCGGAGTTATGATCTTTGCTTATAAAGTAACGGGAGATACAATCGATCCCGCAAAAGATAAAGCGGATTATGTTTCTCAAGTTGGTGAAAAAGGGAATTTCAAACTGTCCGGTTTGGCTTTTCAAACATACAGAATTTTTGCAGTTCAAGATGAATACCGCGATTTTCTTTTTCAGCCGGATCAAGATAAGATCGGCGTTCCTTCGCATGATATTACATTAACGGAAAAAGATACTCTTTTCAATGGGCTAAATTTCTCTTTATTCGGAATCGATACGATCAGTCCCAGATTGTTCAGCGCGGTAATGACCGATAAACATCATCTGCTGATAACGTTTTCTGAAGAAATTGATTCTGCTTCAATTGATGCAAAAAATTTTTCGATAATGGATTCAACTACCAAAGTCGAGCTTCCTGTATTGTATGCTTACAAGGGAAGAGCGAAGGCAAAAGAATTATTCTTAACTGTAAAAGATTCATTACCGGTGAATGATCAATATTATGTTAACGCACGTAATATTGAAGACGAAGGAAAAAACAAAACTCCGCTCGACGTAGTTTCGTTAACGGTTTCTGACAGAGCTGATACTTCGGCGCCCCAGTTATTAAAAACATTTCCGCCGCAGCGCGGTGAGGCGGTAGATTTTTTAGACACCGAAATTATCTTTTTATTTGATAATGAATTTGACGTTAACGGATTAAAACAGAAAATCTCATTTAGCGATACATCCGGAAAGAAGATCGATTTTTTGCTAAAGAAAATAGATGATGCTTCCTTTGTAATAAAACCGGAGCAGAAATTAAAATCGTTAGAATCGTATATAATCAAATTTAATTTCAAAGATGTTGTTGATGTTGCCGGGAACAGCATAGATTCTTTGTATCTGTTTAAATTCAAAACATTTAACGGATTAAATTTTACAGGATTTTCAGGTGTTGTCTCAAATCTCGATTCTTCTAAAATTTCATTGCTTGTGTTGCAAAATAAAGCTACAAAAGATCTCGTTTATACAGATCGACCAAACCCCAAAGGGGAGTTTACCTTTACGAGAGTTGAACCGGGCAAGTACAAACTTTATTGCTTTTATGATACCAATAATGACGGAATATATTCGCATGGTTTTCCTTTTCCATTCCAACCTTCGGAAGAAATAAAATATCACGCAGAAGAAATAAATCTTCCTCCCCGCTGGGAGGTAACTGATTTTAAATGGGATTTTGCAGGAGAGACTCCGAAAAAAGGAGAATAGAAGATTCACAGATTAGAAAATCTATTTAACTCCGTTTTTTTAGTTTAACTATTTCTCAAGTAACATTGAAACTTCATAAATACACTTGTGAACATGAACGCCTCTTTTAAGGAAATTTTAAGAATTCACTTAGATTGATTTAAGGTGTTTGGTAATAAGTTTACATTAAAAAATTAAAGGAGAAAAAATGTTTGATACTTCACATATTCACCCGATGATCGTTCACTTTCCGATTGCATTACTTATTGTAGGCTTTTTGGCAGATGCTGTAGGAGTCATTCTCAAAAAAGAATTTTTTAGTAAGGCAGGGTTTTATTTATTAATTTTAGGAACTTTAGGAGTAGTTGCTGCATATATTTCCGGTAATATCGCCGGAGATGGCATTACCGAAGCCGGTTCTTTAAAACAAGCTCTTGAAACTCATGAAGATGCAGCGACTCTAACTTTATGGCTCATGGTAGGAACCGCACTTATAAGAATCGCTTTACAGTTCACTAAAAAATATGTTGGCGCTTTCCGGTGGGCTGCTTTACTAATATTTCTTGTTGGAGTTTTATCCGTTGCAAGAACCGGATACTACGGTGGTGAACTTGTATTTAAGCATGCCGCAGGAGTTCAATTTAATTTAGGTTCCTTTGATTCCCAATTTAATGATAGCCAACAGAAAAAATAAGTGTAATGATTGCTATTAAAAATGTGGTTGCTTGATGCGTATTTTAATTGTTGAAGATGAGCCCGGAATTGCTAATTTTTTAAGAGACGGACTGGCAGAAGAATTTTTTGCAGTTGATGTTGCTGTTGACGGTAGCAAGGGACTGGAAATGGCTCAGATAAATGAGTATGATTTGATCCTTCTCGATTGGATGATTCCTGGTTTAAGCGGCATTGAAGTCTGCAGGCAGCTGAGAAAAACTGATTCAACAACTCCTATTATATTTTTAACAGCGAAAGATACTGTTGCTGATGTCGTTTTTGGGTTGGAAGCCGGGGCGAACGATTATATTAAAAAACCATTTAAGTTCGAAGAGCTGCTTGCAAGAATCCGGGTTCAACTGAGAACAAAAGAAGGGGAGCAAACAATATTAAAGTTGAACGATATTGAAATGAATCTCGCTACTCACCAGATTTTTAGAAATTCAATAGAAATAATGCTTACACAAAAGGAATTCGCTCTGCTGGAATTTCTTATCAGGAATAAAAACAAAGTCTGTACACGGACTAGAATAATTGAACATGTGTGGGATATTCACTTCGATGCCGACACTTCGGTGATAGATGTGTATATAAATTTTTTAAGAAAGAAACTTGATATTGGTGGAGGAACCAACTTTATTCATACGGTACGCGGCGTTGGGTATATCGCAAAAGAGGAATGATGCAACTTAGCCTTAAAAATCGCATTACATTTTTCTATCTTTTTGCAACAAGTCTATTGATCGGAATATTATTTATAACGATTTATCTTGTTGTACATCAAACTGTTTATAGACATCTGGACCAGGATTTAGATGCGGAGGCAAACGAGATAGAGAATAATCTTGTTGTGTTAAACGACCAGTTCATCTTTGCAAATGCGTTTGAGTGGAACGAAAACGAACATGGGCAAATTGAAGTGAATCCCATTTTTGTTCAAGTTGTTGATACTGTCGGAAATAGTTTAAAAAAGACCGGAAACCTATTGGGGGAAAACTTAAAATATGATCGTCAATTAAAAGTAAAAACATATTTTGATACGCAGCTGTCAGGTGCGCCAACAAGACAGGTACAGCTCCCGATCAAAAATCCCGTTGGAACTACTCTTGGTTTTATTATCATTGCAATGCCGCTTGAAGAATCTACCGTAGTTCTGAATAACCTTTTTTATGTTTTATTCGGTACGTTATGGATAGTGCTGTTTGCTTTATTTTATATAACAAGATTTATTGCCGGGAAAAGTATTTCACCAATTAACAAAGTAATAGCAACTGCCGAAAGAATTACAAAGGAAAATTTAAGCGAGAGGATTGATCTGCCTATTCATAAAGACGAAATATATCTTCTGACCTCTACAATAAACGAATTGTTAAACAGGCTGGAAGATGCCGTGCTGCGGGAAAAACAATTTACTTCCGATGCTTCACATGAGCTTAGGACTCCTCTCTCCGTAATTAAAGGAACTCTGGAAGTGCTTATAAGAAAGCCGAGAGAAGTTGAGCAATATGAAAGTAAAATTCAATATTGCATTAATGAAGTTGACAGGATGTCGAACCTTATCGATCAATTATTAATGCTTGCCCGTTATGAAAGCGGGAAGGTTACCCCGTTAATTAGTAAAATAAATATTAATGAAAGTATTGAATCCGCATTAGTACGTTTGCATAATTTAATCGATCAAAAGAAAATAATCGTGAACTTCGATAGTAAGGGGAAATTATTCGTATACACCGATAAAGCAATGACGGAAACAATTATAGAAAATATCTTATCAAATGCTATTAAATATTCTTACGAAGGTAAACCGATTGATATTAAAGTTGAAAATATAAATGGGAAAGTCAGTTGTTCGATAAAAGATTATGGAATAGGGATGAATGATGAACAAGCTTCTAAAATATTCGATCGCTTTTACCGTGCTGATGAATCTCGCACACCACAGGAAGGTGGAAACGGAATCGGGATGGCCATTGTTAAAAAATTAGCTGATTTGCAGAACATGGAATTAAAAGTGGAAAGTCAAATCAATTCAGGGACCACTGTTTATATCAATTTCCAGGGGAATTAAAATTCAATTTATCCTCGTTACATCTATCCGATCAACTCCTTTTGCCTTCAACTTTTCTCTTCTTTTAAGCATTTTTTAAGAATTATTTAAAGATGGTTTTAGATTCCCGGTTGTAAGTTTGAACAACAAAAAAATTAATTATAAATCAATAGGAGAAAAAAATGAAAATGAAATCTTTGTTGACGTTCGTCATCCCGGTATTCTTTTTATCAACATTAAACTTTGCCGCAAATCCGACGGCTAAAGGGCAAACGGTTGAAAATCTTAAAGCTGCACTGCTTGGAGAAACAACAGCAAGTGCAAAGTATGCCGCTTATGCTAAAAAAGCTGAAGAGGAAGGTTATAAAAATATAGCTCTGTTGTTTAAAGCTGCCTCAAAGTCGGAAAGTATCCACGCAGGGAATCACAAAGCAGCTCTGGAACAGTTGAATGCTAAATTAGATAAGATTGAACCAAAATTTGAAGTTAAATCCACTAAAGCAAATTTACAGGATGCTATTAAAGGTGAATCTTATGAAGTGGCTACTATGTATCCGGATTTTATTAAGAAAGCAAATGAAGAAAAAGTTAACATAGCTTTACTTACATTCAACTATGCATATCAAACAGAAAAGAAACATAAAGTACTTTATCAAAATGCTCTCGACAATTTAAATACCGGGAAAGAGAAAACAATGCCTAATAAATATATGGTTTGTTCAACTTGCGGAAACACATACGATGGTGAAGCTCCGGCTAGATGTGGCATTTCCATGACTCCCAAAGATAGATTTTATACGATCCAATAATTCTAAAGTAACTTTAAAATAAACCGCTCCTGCAAATACACGGAGCGGTTTTTTTTTGCTCTCATCTTCAGAAAAGGTACCTTATTACTTTGAAAATAGATCGGTCGGCACCATCCAAAATCATTATGATAAGGCATTCAATGGAGGAAAGTGCTAAAGTTAAGGGCAAACAACAGAGGCTCTTTAAGAATACAAGTCTCTATCAACGAGTCGTCTTAGGAAAAATTTGGAAACCTTTTCTCTCCCTGCCTCTTTTTCTATTGTGTAATTCAGGTTTAACGAATAACTTTACACTGGAGAAAGAAATTTATAAGACATATTTTTATTAATATTATTAATACACTTCAATATGAAACATTTAAAATCTTTATGCGACTTTAACAACACACTAACTTTCTGTTTATTTATTTTAATTCAGTTGGTTGTCATCTCGTCAGCAATTGCACAAACTTCAAAGAAAAAAATATCCCCATGGTATATCTATAAGGAGGGGAATAGTTTTGCTGATGTAGAACCCTTAAAAGATATTATGAGTTCGATAAGCGTTTTCGGAAATCCACCGAAAGAGTTTATTGACGAATGTCATAAAAATAATATTGAAGTATATCATGCCGTTTCAGGTAATGAAAAAACAATTGATTCACCGGATAAAATAAAAACAGTTGCCAAAAATTATGTCGATGACTGTAATTCAAATGGCTATGACGGGATAGATTTGGACTTTGAAAACTTAAATCCGGCTTTTCAAAATATCTATTCCGATTTTTTAACTGAAGTGTCAATGGCTCTGCATAAGGCAGGAAAAAAATTAAGTCATTGTGTAGGATTTTATCCAACATTGTTTCAGGATGCGGTTCCCAAAATATTTTACAACCCAAAAGTTATTGCTACAACTTGTGATTTGGTAAGAGTAATGTGTTATGATATGTATTTTGCCCCCGGGAGATCTGATAAAAATACTTTAACCCGTGATGATTGCCAGGGGATTGGACCAACGTCTAATTATTCGTGGACTAAGGACGCGATGAAGTTTTGGATAAAGTATGTCCCCAAAACTAAGTTAATAATGGCATTGCCTGCTTATTCCAATGATTATACAATGAACTTGATAGGAACCGGAAAACAGGTTTATGCATCGGTTCCGGACAGTGTTAAAGGTGTCCTACAATCTCCAATATGGTTATGGTATGAAAAATTAAATATATATCTGTATGATGATTTAGAAGGTAATACACATTTGTTTTATGCCAGCGATCAAAGAAGTACCGGGGCTTTATTGGACATAGGCAACGAATTAGATATTAATACCATTGGCTTTTGGCATTTAGGTTCCGTCGATCCCAAAATGTGGGATGTAGTAAAGGAATGGATAAACAAACAAGATTAACTTGTTCTTTACGGATATTTAAAACAACTTATGAACACGCATGTTGATGCTTACCGTCAATTAAAAAATAATCCGAAATATGCTAGTGAAATTACAAAGATTGGAAAAGAAATTTCTTTACGGAAATATTATTACATTCTTCAAGAAAAGATTTTAAAAGTTGAAAACAAAATTCAAAGCGGGGATATTATTGGAATTACAACGAATGTTGAAGGCTTAGATATCGCCCATACCTGAATTGCAATTCGGATGGACGATGGAAGGATTCATCTTATGCACGCACCGAATGTCGGCTACAAAGTTCAAATATTGGGGAAACCTCTTGCCGATTACATCAAAGGAAATAAAAAACAAACGGGGATAATGGTTCTTCGTCCCATGGATCTATAATATAATTATAATTTCATGTCCCGCAGATTAGAAAATCTAATTGTTCTCTCGTAATCTTTCGTCTCGTCAATTTTTTGTTTTCGTGCCCGTAAAATATCATTCCGTGAAATTATTCCAATTAAATTCATTGAATCTAGATCATCCACTACCGGAATCGAGTTAAGATCGTGCTCAGCCATAAGATCAGCCGCTTCTCTGATAGTGTCGTTCTCAAGAAGTACAACCAGCGGTTTTGTAATCAAATTTTTGATTTGTTCCTCTTCATTTTGATCTAGGGAAAGCAAACCTTTCTTCGTAACAATTCCCGTAAGTTTAGATTCAGCATCAATCACAGGAAATGTGTGGAATCTGATCTCTTCTTTTGTGAGCCACTCTCTAACTTTCATAAGTACATCTTCCGAATAAATTGAAACAACATTTCGTGTTGCGAACTGCCCGACAGTCATTTGGTTTAAATGATCGGCTTCATATTCATGCGGTACCCGGATTCCTCTTCTTGCAATTTTTTCAGTCATTATTGTTTGTTTCATTAACAAAATTGAAACTAAATATGAGGCACTGCAGCAGGCAAGTAACGGTAAAATTGCCGCCGGCTGCATGGTAGTTTCAAAAGCAAAAACTATTGAAGTGAGAATCGCACGGGACGCCCCGGTGAATAATGCCGCCATTCCAACAAGAGCAGCCATTCGCGGATCGATTCCAAGATTGGGGAAAAGGAATAAAGCAAAAGTCGTTAGAGCAGCGCCAAGTCCTCCGCCTATTGTAAACAAAGGCGCCAATGTTCCGCCCGATGTCCCGCTTCCTAAAGAAATTGACCAGGAGAAAAATTTTGCCACAAACAATGCGACTAAAATTGGTCCGGAAATATTTCCGTTAATAATGTTTGTAATATTATCATAACCAACACCAAGAGTAGCCGGAACAAAATAACCGATCACTCCGACCGCTATTGCACCTAATGCCGGCCACCACATCCAATGAATTGGCAATTTTTCAAACATATCTTCAATCGCATAGACAGATTTTGTAACAAGAACAGACGCAAAGCCGATTACAATTCCAAGAATAAAATAAGCAACAAGAGAACCCTCTGTAGGGGAGAGTAAAAAAGGTGCAGTAGCAAAGACGGGTTTAACTCCTTCTGTAATAAATCTTACGGCAGTTGCACTCCCGCTTGCAAGTGTAACAGGCAAAAGTGATTTGGGTTTGAATTCAAAGAGAAGGAGTTCAATTGCCAATAGAATTGCGGAGATAGGGCTGCCAAATGTAGCAGCCATTCCACCGGCCGCTCCCGCCGCAAGAAGAATTTTTCTTTCATCAGCATTTACAGGGAATAGTTGTCCTATGAAGGAACCTAGAGCACCTCCGGTTGCTATGATTGGTCCTTCAGCGCCGAATGGTCCGCCTGTTCCAATTGATATTGCCGCCGAGAGTGGTTTTAAAACAGTCAACCTTGGTGAAATCTTACTTTTGTTTGTTAAGACTTGTTCCATCGCTTCAGGAATTCCATGTCCGCGAATTCCTTTTGAGCCGTAACGTGCCATTATACCAACAATCAATGCACCGATGATTGGAACGATTATTACAAAGAGACCAAGATGATTATCTTTTGGCGAGGTAAAACTGAGAGAAAATTTTCCATAGAAAGCCAGATTGGTAATTATTCCGATTAAGCTGATTAATATTTTTGCGACAAAACCGGAAGCAACACCAAGAAGAACTGATAAACCGGAAATATAAAACGCTCTCTTATTAAAATAAGTATGACTCGAATTTACTGTCTTCATTGAAGATGATTCACCGGGCAGGAGTGTACTGTCGTTATTCACTTACTCTTTCTATACTTGTGATGAATAATGTTCAGGAGGTTAAAGAACCTCCTCTCTATGTAATAACGTTTATAGGTGGAAATTTAGTTCCGTATTAAACTCAGAAGTACCGAAATATTTTACACACTCCCGCATATTCAGTTTTAGATAATTTTATTTGCTCTATTAATTCGGGAAGTTTTGAAATTGTTTTAGGATTTATGGTTTGCAAATACATTTTAAGTTTACTCCAATAAAAAACTTGTTTCAATAAACCGTCGAAACGGTTGAAAACATTCTTACTCTTATCATTAACACCGGGATTTAATCCCGGTGTTAATTTTAAATATCTTTCACATCACCTGAATAAATTCCGGTGTTAATATTCCACTCAGATTCACTTTCCATTAACACCTCGATTCATTAATGTATGAGA
>Ga0172379_10002743_pt1 | contig 30197 bp, 32 predicted proteins | sample GrowelOW334metaG_FD_119756 | JGI IMG/M metagenome (GOLD analysis project Ga0172379, IMG submission 119756) | Groundwater microbial communities from an aquifer near a municipal landfill in Southern Ontario, Canada - Groundwater well OW334 metaG | ecosystem: Environmental > Aquatic > Deep...
GGCACGCAATGGCGCGTGGCGTTCGAAGATACGAGCATTACAAGCGAGGCGGTGCGTGCCGCTATTCAGCCGCTTACGAAAGAAGGGGAGAGTTCCGTGAAGCAGTCCGAACCCGGTTCTTTCATCCTCCGTCTTCCGAGTCTCAGCGAGGAACGCCATGGCGAATTCCGCGGAGCGCTCGGAAAACTCGGTACGTACGAAGAACAGAGTTTTTCGAATATCGGTCCGACGATAGGGGCGGAACTCCGCGCACGCGCCATGAAAGCGATCATTGTGGTATTGCTCGGCATCTCCCTCTATATCGCGTACGCGTTCAGGAAAGTATCGAAGCCCATCGCTTCGTGGAAATACGGAGCGGCGACGCTTATCACGCTTTTCCATGATGTGGCCATCCCTACGGGTCTTCTCGCTATTCTCGGGTATGCGAAGGGCATCGAAATCGACACGAATTTCATCGTGGCACTGCTCGTGGTCATGGGTCTTTCGGTCCATGATACGATTGTCGTGTTCGATCGCATCCGCGAGAACATCCTTGTCCACCGGGGGAAGCAGTTCACCCTTGCGGATACGGTGAATTACAGCGTACGGGAGACCTTCGCGCGTTCGGTGAACACCACCCTTACGCTCGTCATCGTACTCGCCGCGCTGCTCGTATTCGGCCCTTCTTCGCTCTATTACTTCATTCTCACCATCCTCATCGGGACGGTGTTCGGCACCTATTCGTCCATATTCCTCGCAAGTCCCCTCGTATATCTGTGGGGGAAGGGGAAGGAATAGCGGAAGCCGGAAAACCCCCGTGTGCGGGGGTTTTTATAAAGCAACAAATCGGGGGAGGACGGTAGGGGTTGACTTGACACTCTAATAAAGGTATATTAATATCGTATTAACGTAACGAAAGCGTCCATGAAACACATCGACCAATTCATCAACGACTTGTTTGCGGATTTCACCCCGAAGCAGCGCAAGGTGGTTGCGGGGCGTTTTGGGCTGAAGAACGGAAAGCGAGCCACACTCCAGGAAATCGGCGATGAGCTCGGCATCACGCGCGAGCGCGTACGCCAAATCGAAGAGCAGATTGTGGGCAAAATCCGCGACCGCGTGCGTACCGGCGCGAAAGAACTTATCGATGCCGCTTCGGCGCATCTCGCGAAGTGCGACGATGTCCGCCGTGACGACGAATTCATAACCGAAGTGAAGGAAATGACGGGGAACGGGGGAGTGAAATACGCCGAGCAGAAACTCAGGTTCGTCTTCCTCACCGCCGGCATTCCTCTCTACGCCCGCGAGGACGACCACGCCTATGCGTTCTGGTATGCGAGCGAGGCGGCGAAGAAGAAATTCGTGGAGTTCGTGAAGCAGATGACGCAATTCTTCCGCGGCAATGACAAGAACCAGGTGCTCCGCGAGAAGACCTATCTCGCGCTCTGCAAGGATCTCTCCTCGACGCACTTCCTCACCATCCCGAAACATTTCGGACAGAACGTGTTCGGCGATATCGGACTCCGCGAGTGGGCGGAAATCGAACCGAAGACGATCCGCGACAAGGCGTATCTTGTGCTGAAGAAGCACGGACAGCCCCTTCACTTCGAACACGTGGCGAAATTCATCAACGAGTACGGTTTGGACAAGAAACGCGCGCATGTGCAGACGGTCCATAACGAGCTCATCAAGGACGGACGCTTCGTGCTCGTGGGGCGCGGTATGTACGGACTCCATGAACACGGATTCGAACCGGGAACGGTGCGCGAAGTGATTGCGAGCCTTCTTAAGAAAAACGGCCCTCTCACTTCCTCGGATGTGGTCACCTTCGTCAACAAGCAGCGCTTTTTGAAGGAAAACACGATTCTTCTCAGTCTTCAGAACCGCAAGTATTTCAAGCGCTTGGAGAACGGAAAGTACCATACGAAGGAGGCATAGGAACATTCCCCCGCATACCGCGGGGGATTTTTTCATATCCCCGTTTGATGTAGAATGAAGCTGGATGTTCAACGACTTCTTTAAGCATGTAGGAGAAGTGATTACAGGCCTGCTCTCCCAATGGGAGATCTGGGCGTTCATTCTGCTTTCCGGCATTCTCATTTCCGTTCCTCTTTTTTCCTTTTCCGAAATCCTCGGTTTCGCATTCGCATTCGTCCGCGCCACGTGGTGGTTCTGGGCGTTTTTCATCCTGTTTGTCCCGTTCCGGGCGCTTCTCCTTTATTGGCGGCAGACGGAATATAAGAAGGCGGAGACCGCAGAGGGGAAATACATTCTTCTCGAGATACGCATTCCGCGCGAGCTTATGAAGGGGCCGAAGGGAATGGAACAGATATTCCTTTCCATGCATTCGTTGGGCAACGGGCCGGGTACGCTCCATGAAGAGTATCTGGACGGCGAAGTGCCGCTTTGGTTCGGGTTCGAAATGGTGAGTCTCGGGGGGCAGGTTCATCTCTACGTGCGCATACCGAAGAGGCATAGGAATCTCGTTGAGACCGCCTTCTTCTCCCATTACGCCGATGCCGAAATCACCGAAGTCCCCGATTATATGAAAGTACTGCCCGCGACGACCGCGGAACTCTACGCGCAGGAGAAGGATATGTGGGGCACGGAAATAGCGCTTGCGAAGGAGGACGCATATCCGATCAAGACCTACTCGATGTTCGAAGGGGGAGAGGAACGCCAAGTGGACCCCATGTCGACCTTCCTCGAAGTTCTGGGGAAATTGAAAGCGGAGGAGACCGCGTGCGTGCAATTCGTGATTTGCCCCGCGCCGAAGGATTGGGCGAAGAAGTGGGGCGATACGCTGAAGAAGCTGCGCGAGCCGGAAATGTTCGGCGCGGGAGAGGAAAAGGTGCAGATGGAGCGCACGCCGGGACAGTCGGAACTCATCAGTGCGATGGAGTCGAAGCTTTCGAAAGTCGCCTATAACACTCTGATCCGTATCATGTATTTCGCGCCGAAGACGGTGTTCAAGGAAGGATCCGGTTTCGTGCGCGGCGGCATCATGGGCGCGCTGAATCAATGCAGTGCACCGAATCTTAATGCATTTAAGGGCAATTCCCCCATGGCGACGAAGATAGACCCGTGGAAAGCGCCCTATAAGATAGGCATTGATACGCGGACTGAATACCGCAAGCAGCGCATTCTCCGCATGTTCCGCGGCCGCATGTGGCCCCCCGAGACCTACACTGCCCGCCTTTTTTCGTCCTATTTCTTCAATTCGAATTTCAATACGGATGCGTTCGAGATGTCCACGGAAGAACTCGCGACCGTGTTCCATCTTCCGACGGCGATGGTGCTGACCGCGCCGCACATACGGAGAGTGGAAAGCAAGAAGACGGGTCCTCCTTCCGGCATCGCCATTTTCGGGGACGAGTCGCATCTCGAGCGGTTCGAGCAGAAAGAACAATAATCCATGGACCCCGTCGCCATCCTTCAAACGGTTTCCGATTTCTTCATCCGCGTGCCGTGGGCGAATCTCTATGCGACGCTCCATCGCGTATTTTTCCTGCTCGATATCGCGCTCGTAGCGGGAGTTGTTCTGCTCTTCATCCGCGCGTGGGTGACGCGCGAGAAAATCGACACGAAGGCCGCACCGCCCAGCGTCGCGCAGATTCTCAGCAAGCCAGGACTTCAGGCGACCTATGCGGAGCAGTGGAGGAAAATACTCGAACAATCGGCGGCGAACCCTCCCGAATCGCTGCGTATGGCCATTGTGAGCGCCGACGCGCTCGTGGACGAGATGCTGAAGGAGGCGGGATTCGCGGGTGCGGGGATGGCGGAGCGGCTCGGCCGCCTGAACGGCCTCGGCGTGCGACATCTGAATGGCGTGTTCCGCGCCCATCGCATCCGCAACGAACTCGCCCATGCGTCCGAGTTCACGCTTTCGCCGAAGGATGCCATGCGCGTCCTTGGGCTCTATGAACGATTTTTGAAAGAGGTAAAAGTGCTTTAACCCCCGCCATGGCGAAAGAGGGGAAGCTTCAAATAATAAAATACGCGCCGCCGCCGCCGGAATTGCCCATTCTCGGGAAATTGAGTGCCGCCGACGTTTCATTCATCGGGCGCACGAACTATGCTGCGGGCCTTGAGGAGAAGAAATTCATTTTCGGATTGAAGCGCATCGACCGGCGCCATCACGTCCACGTCATCGGGAAGGGGGGCGTAGGGAAAACGAAACTGCTCGAGCTTCTCATCCGTCAGGACATCGCCTACGGAAAGGGACTGCTGCTTATCGACGCGCACGGGGATCTCGTAGAATCGATAACCCATTTCATACCGGAGGGAAGAATGGGCGATGTCTGCATCATCGATCCGTCCGATGCGGAATATCCATTTTCATTCAATCCGCTCTCCGAGGTCCCTCCCATGCACCGCCATCAGCTGACCCAGGGGCTCGTGGAGGTCATGAAAAAACAGTTCGGGTCCGGATGGACGCCGCGCATCGAGCACGTATTCCGCTTCACGGCGCTCGCCCTCCTCGATTATCCGCATGCCACCATGCGCGGGATGATCGGGATGCTGACCGATACCGAGTACCGTGAACGCGTCATTCCGCACATCGAAGATGAGATGGTCGTCCGTTTTTGGACCGTCGAATTTCCGAAATGGTCGGAAAAATTCGATACGGAGGCCATCATCCCTCTCGTCAATAAGCTCGGACAATTCCTTTCCCATCCGCTACTCAAGAAGATATTCTCCCAGGAGGAAAATAGGATAGATTTCGGCGAACTCATCGGAAAGAACGCCATTATCCTCGTGAATCTCGCAAAGGGGCAGATAGGGGAGGAGAATGCCGATCTTCTCGGCGCGATGTTCCTTATGTATGCGCGCCACACCGGCATGACCCGCGTCGCGATGCCCGAATGGTCGCGCAGCGATTTTTACCTGTATATCGATGAATTTCAGAACTACATAACCGAAACATTCGAACAATTTCTTTCTGAGGCGAGAAAATACGGTCTCTGTCTCACGCTCGCACACCAGTACATGGGGCAGCTCGACGAACGGATACAGGGCGCGCTGCTCGCAAGCATCGGCACGACCATCGTATTCCGTGTGGGAGGGGAGGATGCGGAGCGGATCGAGGCGGAAATGACCTCAGTGTTCAAGGCGAAGGATATCATGAATCTCGGCATCCAGGAGTTCTATATCAAAATGACCATCGACGGGGAAACATGTGATCCTTTTTCCGCGGATACGCTGAAGGTACTCCCTCCGACCCACGGGTCGTATCGGGATGCGATACGCGATGCCTCCCGCAGGACGTTTTCGCGTCCGCCCGATTCCGCGGGCGTGCAATGAACCGATGGTATAATGGAAGGAGATGAACCGCATAGCGCGCGCGATCGGGAGTCTGGCATACGGACCGCATGAGCGTGTGTTTCTTATCGAACAGTTCGGATCCTCGTATCGCGGAACGTCTGTCATCGTGCGCGGCGCGCGGGAGGTAACTATGCGCGCGACTCGTTCCTTTTCGGATCTTTCCCGCATTCCCTTCAGTGCGCTCAAATTTTCACACTACGATACGGTCATACTTGCGCTTGCGGAGGATGCGGCGGCGAGCATCGAGGGGACCGTCCGGCTTGCGCGCAATGAACGGACAGGAGCGATAGACGAGGGAGAACTCGATTCACTGCTCCACCACGGCTTCTGGAATTTCCTCAGTACCTACCGGTCGGAAGCGGCGGAGAAGCTGAAGGTAAGCGAACTCGATATGGTGGTCGCGAACGTCGCGATAAGCGGCGTGCGCATCGGCGCGCACACGGTGTTCAATCCGCTCGATTTTTCGGGGAAAGAGGTATTCCTTTCGTTCCGAGCGACATTCGTCCCGCGCACGTTTCTTCCCACGATACGCGCCATCGGCGCCTATGCGCGCGGCAATGTCATCGTGGTGGAACGGGGGGTCATTCTTGCCGCCGCATGCAATGAACCCGTCGTTTTTGCGGATATCGGAGATGCCCGCACTGCCGCGTATGCGGCGGGAGGCGAGGAAGGTATGTACCGCGGTGCATGCGCGTGGGGCGTTTCCCATATCGTACGGGCGCTCGCGGACTATTTCGGTGTGGATGAGCGCGTTGTCCCCGCACTCCTGAATCGCTATACTAATAATCAGATTTCCGAACGCGTGCGCTATGCGGTGAACCGCGTCGTGCGCGAAGAGACGAAGAAAGTGGCATTATGGCTGAAGGAAATCGCCGATGGAGAAAGGAAGAGAAGAAGGGTAACGGTACGTTATATGGTTTCATCGGAATGCCCCGTTCCCCAGTCCTTCTTTGAGGGGTTGTCCGCGGAATATGCCTCATTTCCTTCGTTCCGTGAAAGCGGAGACGCGGGGGGGCCGATACGAAAGTCGGAGCGCGGCGTTTCCGAATCGGTACGCGCTCTTATCCTGTATCCCTATCTCCATCCGCACTATCAGCCGATCAATCAGCTGTTGCAGAGGAGGGTCAAGTGGCTTGTACCGCATCAATAACCATGAAAAGCGAAAAAAAAGTATTTCTCGAAAGAGCCGACGGACTGGAGGCGGCCGTGGATAAGATCATTCATGCGCCTACCGCGTCGATTATCCTCAATATCCCCAAAAATTCGGTTCTCGGACTCTCTCCCAATAATTTCCGCGTCATGAAGCGTGAAAGCGAAACCGCCCGCAAGACGCTTCTTGTGGAATCGATCGACGACCATATCCTCGAGCTCGCGGCGGTCGCAAAAATAACGGCGATCAATCCGGTGTTCAAGACGCGCGAGCGCACGATGTCCGATATTCTTCCGCGCACGAAATCGGTTTCCCGTTCTCCTTCCATCCGCACGCCTAAGGATGAAGAGGTTTCAGAGAAGCGTTTTTGGGGTGCGCGGGAAAAAAGCGAAGACAGGATGAGTTCCGCGATGAAAATAAAAGAGGAGGTTTCCGACGGAGACGATGCTCCGCGCAAGGATGCATCCCGCGCGATCGATATTCCTATCGAGGCGCCCTTGCCCCGACGCAGGAAACGCGCACGGGGGATGCGCATCGCATTCTCCATTTTTGCCGCCGTAGCGGTAATCGGAGGGGTCTACATGTATTTCATCGCACCCGTCGCGCAGATCGAACTCGTGTTGAAGAAAAGGACGGTTCCCGTGGAGCTCACTATCGATATCAAGAAGGAGTACCACGAGGTGGCGGATCAGGGGAACATACTCCGTATTCCGGGAGAACTGCTCTCCGCACGGAGCAATATTACCGAGGAATTTCCGGCTAAAGGACGCGAGAATGTTTCCGCTAAAGCGCACGGCATACTCCGCATTTACAATGCGTTCGGTTCGAGTCCCCAGAGTCTCGTTGCCACGACCAGATTCGAATCGCCCGAAGGGAAGATATTCCGCATCAAGAGCGCGATTATCGTGCCTGGCAGCAAAGTGGAAGGGGGCAAGGTGATTCCTTCGCATATCGATGCCGATGTCGCTGCGGACCAGCCGGGGACCGAATACAACATACAGGGAGAGGGGCGGTGGACTATCCCCGGGTTCAAGGGAAACGCGAAATTTTCCGGATTCTATGCGGAAGCGACCGGTCCCATGACGGGAGGATTCTCCGGAGAACGGCCGACCGCATCTCCCGAAGACCTCGCGAACGCGGAGAAGGATACGGAGCGCATGTTGCGCGACGCACTCGAGAGCAAGATGCTTCTTTCCCAGACTGCGGGCAAATTCTCGATTCTCGAGGGAAGCACGCAATTCGTGGTGGTACAGCGCGATATTCCCGTTCCTGTCGCGGAAAGCGAAAAATTCGGCGTGTTCATGGAAGGGGAGATGAAACAGCTCGTGTTCGAGGAGCAAGCGCTTGCCGATGCGATTGCAGCATTTGCGGAGAAGGGGAGCGAAGGGGAAAAAGTGAGCGCGTTCGACGTGGTATACGGTACGCCTTCATTCGACTTCTCGGAAGGATCCATAACGTTTACGGCGAAGGGCTCGGTCACATTCGAGGCGGATATCGATCTCGAGGCATTCAAAGCGGGCATACTCGGTGCGGACGAAGCATCCGTGAGGGAGGCGATGTGGATGCTCCCGGGCATCGATTCGGCAAAGGCGAGTTTCTGGCCCTTCTGGGTGCATAACGCCCCCCGGAACCCCTCCAAGGTGGAAGTGACGGTCAAATAGCGCGCATGGGGGTTGACTTTCCCTCATTCCATCAATATAATTGAATTCGCTTAACGTTTTCACAATCTATAAATGAGCAAGAACGAAAGGGTGGTGAAAGTAGACGGTTTGGTCCAGGAAGCCCTTCCCGGTCTTCTCTTCCGCGTGTCACTCGGCGGGGGAAAGGAAGTACTTGCTCATTTGGGGGGGAAGATGAAATTGAATCGGATTCGTGTCATCCCCGGCGATCGGGTGACCCTTGAAATGGCGTCGTTGGAAGACAAGCGTGCCCGCATCACGCGCAGGTTGTAAAGATGCGAAGGTTCGGGTAGTATGATGCTGCTCGAAACAGTGAGTCTTTTTTATTATTAACGCATGAAAGTACGCGCATCAGTAAAGAAAATATGCCTGAAATGCAAGACCGTCCGCCGCAAAGGGCGGGTATATGTCATTTGCGAGAATAAGAAGCACAAACAGAGACAAGGATAATCCATGAGAATCATTGGCGTAAACATCCCCGATACGAAGAAGATTGCGATTGCACTGACATACCTTTTCGGTATCGGTTTGACGCGTGCCGAGAAAATCATCAAGGAAACCGGCATCGATGCGAAGAAACTCGCGAAGGAACTCACTCCCGACGATATCAATAAGATACAGTCGGTCATCGAAAAGAACTTCAAAGTCGAAGGAGAACTCCGCCAGGTCATAAAACAGAATGTGAACCGCCTGAAGGACATCAAGGCCTATCGCGGCATCCGCCACATGCGCCGCCTTCCGGTGCGCGGCCAGCGCACGAAGACGAATTCGCGTTCCGTGCGCGGCAACGTGCGCAAGACGGCGGGAAGCGGAAAGAGGAAGGTTGATTTGAAATAACAACGAACATGGGAAAAAAGAAAGTCACAAAAGAAACAGGGGAGAAAGCGCTCAAGGAATCGGCGGGCGTGGAAAGCGCGGTTGCTGAAGTGAAGCAATCGGGCAAGCTTCGCGTCGAGAAGGGACGGGCGTACATCCAGGCGACGATAAACAACACGATCATGACCGTGACCGATGAAAAAGGGAACACCGTAGCATGGCTTTCCGCCGGTTCGCTCGGTTTTTCCGGACCGAAGAAAGCGACCCCGTTCGCGGGATCGAAAGTCGCTGAAGCGATTGCGGAGAAGGTCCGCAAGTCGGGGCCCATCAAAATCGACGTATTCGTGCGCGGCATCGGCAAGGGGCGGGATTCCGCCATCCGCTCGCTCGCGGCGAAAGGATTCGAGATACTTTCCGTGAAGGACGTGACCCCCATTCCCCATAACGGCCCGAAGCCGAGGAAAGTAAGGAGGATTTAACCATACTATGCATCCTGTAAAAGAAAAAAGGGAACGGTCTCTCGGTACCAAGCTTTTCCTCAAAGCGGATCGTTGCAGTTCGCCGAAATGCGTCACGGTGCGCCGCCCGCAAAAACCCGGACAGCACGGACATAAGCGTTCAAAAACACTCTCCGATTTCGGGAAACAGCTCCAGGAGAAGCAGAAAATCCAGATTTTCTTCGGTTTGAACAACCGGCAGCTTGGCCGTCTTTTCAGCACTTCAACGAAGGAACAGGTTGCCGGCACTCTGCGGGAACGCCTCGATTTCGTGGTGTATCTTCTCGGATTCGCGAAATCGCCGCGTATCGCGCGGCAGCTCGTGTCGCACGGCCATATCCTCGTTGACGGAGTGAAGACGACGACCCCGTCCTTCCATGTGCGGAAGGGAGATGTGGTTGCTATTCGTCCCGAATCGAAGGATTCCAAGGTATTCGAAGGCGTGAAAGAGCGCCTGAAGGATGCCGATGTGCCGAAGTGGCTTAAACTCGATATCGATCACTTGAAGGGTGAATGCGTCGGCCCCTCGAGTACAGAAGAATACCAATTCCCATTTGATATTCATCTGGTCGGTCAATTTTATTCGCGATAATCATACATTATATGAAATACGCGCACTTAAGTGAGTCGGTGGTTGCAAAGAAGGTTTCGGAGAAGGAAAACGTCGGAGTGTTCCATGTGGAAGGTCTCTACACGGGATACGGAATGACGCTCGGCAATGCATTGCGCCGCGCGCTTCTTTCGTCGCTCCCGGGAGCGGCCATCACGCAGGTTAAGATAAAGGGCATCGATCATGAGTTTTCGGCATTACCCGGTATGGTGGAGGATATCGTTGAATTCTCCCTAATCTGAAGAAGGTGCGCTTTCACTTCTTCGCGGACGAGCCGCAGGTGCTCCGTCTCCATGTGAAGGGCGAGAAGGAAGTGACGGCGGGAGATATCGAATCGACGACGTTCGTGAAAGTCATCAATGAGGATCTGCATCTCGCCACGCTTTCGAAGAAGACGGCGGAGCTTGAGATGGAAATCACGATAGAGAAGGGATTGGGCTACGTTCCCTCGGAGACCCGCAAGCTCGAAAGGCTTCCGGTGGGCACCATTGTGCTCGATGCCATCTTTTCCCCGATTGCACGCGTTGCATTCTCGGTGGAGAACATGCGCGTAGGCGATCAGACCGATTATAACCGCCTCATCATGGAAATCGAGACGGACGGTTCCATTTCGCCTTCCGAGGCGTTCCATAAGGCGGGCAACATCCTGAAGGACCATTTTGAAATAGTCGCCGGCGTCGAAGTGACGAAAACCGAACCCGTTCCGGTGAAGGAAAAGAAGGCGAAGAAGAAATAACCATGCGGCACGCAAAGAAGGTAAAAAAATTCGGAAGGGAAAAGGGACAGCGCGCGGCCTTTATGAAAGGACTTGCGCAGAATCTCGTATCCCATGAGAAAGTGATGACGACGGAAGCTCGCGCGAAGGCATTGCGCGGCTATGTCGAACGGCTTGTGACGCATGCGAAGAAACAGAATGTGGCGTCACTCCGTCTTCTTATGGGCGTTCTCCCCAAGGCATCCGCATACAAGCTCTATCACGACATCGCGCCCCGCTATGCGGAGCGGAAGGGGGGATACACCCGCGTGACGAAGATCGCGAAACCGAGAAAACACGATGCGTCGAAGATGGCAACGATCGAATTTGTCTAAACCATGCAACACACTATTGATGCAAAAGAGAGGCCGCTCGGACGCGTCGCGTCGGAAATCGCGGTCATCCTCCAGGGAAAACTGAGCCCCAAGTACGATCCGCGCCTCGAAGGGACGGATTCCGTGGTGGTGAAGAACGTGAAGGAGATCAAGCTGACCGGAAAGAAAGCGCTCCAAAAGCGCTATTACCGGCACTCGGGACCCTTAGGCCATCTGAAGGAAAGGAAGTTCGAAAACGTATTCGAGAAGAGCCCCGCGTGGGTGTTGCGCCATGCCGTGCGGCTCATGCTCCCGAAGAACAAGCTGCAAGCGAAGCGGCTCAAGAGATTAACCATTAGCGACTAACGTATGGTGCCTAAAACGACAAAAACGCCGAAGACGGGGAAAACAGCGAGGTATTTCGAGGCGGTCGGCCGCCGCAAAACCGCCATCGCCCGCGTGCGCGTGCACGCAGGGAAGGCCGGTTCGCACGTCGAAGTGAACGATAAGAAGTTCGCGGAGTATTTTCCGATGGAGAAACACCGGAATGTGGTAGTGGCGCCTTTCGAAACCCTCTCCCTCAAGGAGTATGATGTGACCGCCAGGGTATTGGGCGGCGGCGTGGGGTCCCAGGCGGAAGCGATCCGTCTCGGCATCGCGCGCGCGTTGGTCCTCATGAACCCCATCTGGCGCTCGCGTCTCAAGACGCTCGGATTCCTGAAGCGCGATCCCCGCATGGTGGAACGGAAGAAACCGGGCTTGAGGAAAGCAAGACGGCCGCAGCAGTGGAGAAAACGTTAAACGGAAAAATCCCCCGCATCTCGCGGGGGATTTTTGTAAGGGGAGCTACTGGCTTATATCGGCGGTGCGAAGCGTTCCGTCGGTTCCCAGGACATACAACAGTCCGTCCTTTTCCGCGAATGCTGTCAGCCTTTTCATGATGATGGAACGGTTCCGCGGCGGGCGTATGTCGAATTCTTCGACAAGAAGGCGGTCGCCCGAGGAAAGGAGGAAATGGCCGGGGAACGAGTCGATCCATGCGAATGACAGGGGATCGGCCGATTCATCGATGCTCATGTGTTCGACATCCCCGCGGAGATGCGGCACGTCGTCCTCGGTATCCCGAAGGTAGACGACGGAAAGTTCACGGGAAGATTCTATGAATACCGCTCGCGCACTGTCCGGCGAGAAAGAGGAAAAGACACTCTGTTCGGAGAGCCTCGTGAGCGTCTCCCTATTGCGGTCGAAGAGAGAGAGCGTGTTCTGCGCATCGGTCAGAAGAACGAATGACCCATCATCGGATGCGGCCATATGCGCCGTGCTCGATGCTTTTTCAAGCCGTGTTTCAGAAGCCGTATGCAGTACGAGGTCGTTTGCGGTGAATATGCCGTCCTCATCCATGGTGAAGAACATGGTTCCGCTCAGCGCATGCGCGCGGATGGTCCCCGTCGCCGCATGGAGGAGCTCGAGCTCCTCTTTACGCGCATCGAGCACATATGCTTCCGCCTTCGTCATGATAATCATCTTGGTATCGCTGAAAGGGTGTAATAGTGCCTCCCGCACGGTGCGTGTTTTTGTGGAATAGGGGCCGTTTTCCATCGCTCGTGCGAAAAGGGATGCGATATCGAGTGTTGTGGAAGGTTTCGCGAGATCAGTGAAAAGAAGCGCGTTTTTCTCGCGCGTGACGATGAATGCGGCATTTTCGCGCGATGCGGCTACCGACGTCCCCTTGAGGGGAATACCGCGCAAGGAAAGGGAATCCGTTCCGTTCCTGACGACCGGTCCCTGCGCCGTCAGCCAGAATGCCCGCGTACCGGTGGCGATCGTTTCCGTTTCTATTGTCTTCGGCCACAGCACGATATGCGAGGCGGAAGTGACCCGGCCGGGTTCGACCGCGAGTTCCTTGTTCCAGTCGAAATAACCCTCGCGCGCGATGCGCGTGATGAACGTTTCCGGTTTCAACCCCGATACGAATACGTTGCGGCTGAGGAGCCCGCGCTTCTCAAGGCGTTCCCCGCCGTTGATGAAGAGAGAGGCATCCGGGGGGGTAAAACGGAAATTAAGCGCACCCGCTTTCACGAGGCGCATATGGTTCGTGTCGATGACATAGCCCTGCATCTTTATGACGAGGTACGAGCCCACGAGTAGAAATGCGCCCGTAAGGCACAGGAAGATTATCGTTCTGACGCGCGGAAGGATGCGCATAGGTGTCCTTACCGTACTTGAAAAGGCGTATTTCAGCAAGAATTGAATTTTTTCACGGGTGAGGGTAGAGTAGAGGCGTAGAGCAACACAACCCATGTTCACCCGTAAAATAGGCATCGATCTCGGCACTACCAACACACTCGTCTTTCTTCCGGAAAAAGGCATCGTGATTAACGAGCCCACCGTGGTTGCGCTCCGTAAGCCGGACAATACCGTGCTTGCGGTCGGCGCGGAAGCGAAAGAAATGGTCGGGCGCACTCCGGATGATATCGTGACCTATCGTCCGCTGAAAGACGGCGTGATTGCGGAATATTACATCACTCAGGCGATGCTCAAGTACTTCATCTCGAAGAGCATCGGACGGTTCAACGTGATACGGCCCGAAGTGGTCATTTCCGTTCCCGCCGGCATCACCTCGACGGAATATCGGGCGGTCATGAATGCCGCGAAAGAAGCGGGAGCGAAGGAGGTATATCTCGTGAAAGAACCGCTTCTCGCCTCGCTCGGCGCGGGTATTCCCATCCATTCCGCGGAGGGTAATATGATCGTGAATATCGGCGGCGGGACGACCGAAGTAGCAGTCATTTCCCTGGGCGGTATCGTGACCTGGGCGAGTCTCCGCGTGGCGGGGAACCGCTTCGATAACGCAATAAGCGAGTATATAAAGAAGAAATACGCCCTTGCCATCGGGGAAAACACCGCGGAGAACATCAAAATTTCCATAGGCACTGCCATGCAGAACCGCAGCAAGATGGAGATGAAGATACGCGGGCGCGATCTCCATTCGGGTCTCCCCAAGGATCTCGTCATTAATTCGAACGAGGTGGCGGAAGCGATTAACAGCCATCTGGTGGATATCATGAATTCGGTGCAATCCGTGTTCAATGTGACGCCTCCCGAACTCGCCGCGGACATCATGGAGAAGGGTATCATCCTTTCGGGCGGCACCTCGCAACTCCGCGATTTCGAGGAATTTTTCAAGCGTTCGCTCGGCGTTTCCGCATACCGTGCCGAAGATGCCATCCTCTGCGTGGCGAAAGGAACCGCGACCATCCTCAATCATTTGGACGTATACAAGCGAACGCTTCTCAGGCGTTGATATGCTTCGCGGACACAGCCACATACAGGAATCGTTCGAACGGCTGATAGGGGAGGGCGGGCTTCGGCACGCTTATCTTTTTTTCGGCGACGAGGGAATCGGTAAGTCACTTTTCGCCCATTCGCTTGCCCGCCGCATCGAATGCGGCTCATTCGGAGAAACGGATACGCCGCTTACGGACTTGTCCGTATGCGCGATAAGCGAGAAAGGTACGATCGGCATCGAAGAGGTGAGAGCGCTCCGTGCGTTTCTCTGGCAGACGCCGTTCCACTCTCCCCGGCGCACGGTAATCGTCGATGATGCGGGACGCATGACTCCCGAGGCGCAGGGAGCGCTTCTGAAGATTGTGGAAGAGCCGCCCGCACACGGTCTTGTCATACTCGTGGCCCATGATGTGAGCGAACTCCTTCCGCCGCTCGTTTCGAGAACCGCACGCATCCATTTCAAGCGCATGCCCAGGGAGGAATTGAAGGATGCCCTGATCGATGCGTTCGGCGTCCCTCCGGTCCGTGCCGAACAGATCGCCGCGCGCTCATTCGGGTCGTTGGGAAGGGCGCTTCTCCTTCTTCGGGGTCCCTTGCCCGCGCCTGCGGAAGAGGACGGAAAGCTTGTCCTCGAGCGCGACCTCGAAGCCGAAATACTCGCGCGCTATGAAGAGGATCCCATTCGCCACGCGCCGCTCATCGGGAAGCTTGTAGCTCGCGCCGCATCCCTTAAGCAGTACAATCTGAATCCGAATCTCCAGCGGAAGGCCGTTGAATACGAGACGGGAGACCTCTATACTTAAGGAATCATCCACTCTATGCATACTATCGTTGAAGAATTCAAAAAAGCGGCCGCAGCAGTTATCCAGGAATTCAAGAAGGAAATAAGCGGCGTACGCGCGGGAAGGCCCTCCACCGCCCTTCTCGAGGAAATCAAAGTCAATTACTACGGAACGCCTACGCCCCTGAAGCATATGGGTAACGTTTCTGTCATGCCCCCCCGCGAACTCATCGTGCAGCTGTGGGACAAGGAGGCGGTGCAGCCCGCCGCGAAAGCGATCGAGAGCGCGTCACTCGGGTTCACTGCGAATGTGGAAGGAAACACCATACGTATTTTCCTTCCGGAACTGAGCGAAGAACGCCGCGAAGAGCTCGCCCGTCACGTGAAGAAGATATCGGAACAATTCAGGATCCAGTTGCGCCATCACCGCGACGATGCCAATAAAGGCGCGGAAGCTGCCTCCGACGAAGGAGAGATCGGAGAGGACCAAAAATTCAAGATCAAGGAAGAGATACAGAAACATACCGAAGCGGCGAATAAGGATATCGAAGCCGCCCTCGTCGCGAAGATAAAGGAAATCGAGGAATAATCATGATCATTGCCGCTGTCATTCTCGGTCTTGCGGTGCTCGTACTCGTGCATGAACTCGGGCATTTTGCCGCCGCGAAGTGGTTCGGCGTGAAGGTGGAGGAATTCGGCATTGGTTACCCCCCGAAGATACTGTGGAAGAAGATAGGGGAAACAGTCTACAGTCTGAATCTCCTGCCGCTCGGCGGCTTCGTGCGCATCCACGGTGAGGATGAAGGGGAGGGAACGGGCGCGGCGCTCGAAGCGGGTCGCGGGTTCATCCATAAGGCGGCATGGAAGCGGGCGGTCATCCTGATTGCGGGTATCACTATGAACGTGTTCGCGGGATGGATTATTTTTTCCGCGGTGTTCATGATCGGAAGCCCGGAACATCTGATGATTAGCGGCGTTTCGGAAGGATCGCCGGCAGCCGCGGAAGGGCTCGCACTCGGCGATGTCGTCACGCGCGCCACATTCGGGTCGGTGACGATGGATGACCCGATACGCGCCGACGCATTCATCGCGGCGGTGAAGGAAGCGAACGGAAGCCGTATCGCACTTTCCCTCTCCCGCAACGGAGAAACGAAAGAAGTGACGATCGTGCCGCGGGTGAATCCTCCCGAAGGGCAGGGAGCGCTCGGCGTGGAACTCGCCGATGCGGGATTCCCGAGAGAGCCGTTCTTTGCGGCAATCGCCGATGGTTTTACCACCACGTTTTCCGTACTCTGGATGACCGTCAAAGGGTTCGTAATGCTCATCCTCGGAGTGTTCACCGAGCCGCGTACGGCGCTCCAGGGAGTGGCGGGGCCGATCGGTATTTTCACGCTCGCTGCGGAAACGGGGAAAATCGGGTTCACTTATCTCGCACAGCTCATCGGATTCATTTCTATAAATCTCGCGGTCTTGAATCTCATACCTTTTCCCGCGCTCGATGGAGGACGGGTACTCTTTCTTCTCATCGAAAAGATAAAAGGGAAGCCCATTTCGTCGCGTTCCCAGCGTATGGTCAATGCGACGGGATTCGTGATGCTCATCCTGCTTATGATTCTGGTCACTATTCATGATGTGCGGAAAATGTAGCATGATGTACCTATGAGACAATCGCGCTATTTTTCGAGAACGAATAAGACCTTTTCCGAGGAGGATACCATCATTTCCGCCCGGCTTTTGAAGCAGGCGGGCTATGTGCAGGAGTCCACTGCGGGTCGCTATTATTTCCTTCCTCTAGGGCACCGAGTGCAGCAGCGCATCATGCGCATCATCAAGGAAGAAATGGACCGAGTGGGAGCGCAGGAAATGATCACTCCCATACTCCACCCGCTCGAACTCTGGAAGGAAACGAACCGCACGAACACGACCGGATTCGAACTCATGAGAGTCAAAGACCGCCGCGGTTCGGAGTTCGCGCTCGGCGGAACCGCCGAAGAGATGTTCGTCGACCTTGTGCGCAAATATCAGCTGAGTTATAAGGATCTTCCTTTCCAGCTCTATCAGTTCTCGCCGAAATTCAGAGATGAGCTCCGTGCGCGGGGAGGATTGCTGCGTGTCAGGGAATTCATCATGAAGGACGGCTATTCGTTCCATCGGGATGAGGAGGATTTCAAAAAAACCTATGAGGAGATGAAAGCGACCTATCGGCGCATATTCGAGCGCATGGGACTTGCGACTGCGGTCGTGGAAGCGGATAACGGCTACATCGGCGGAGAGTATTCGCACGAGTTCATCGTCGAATCGGAGATAGGGGAAAGCAGGTATTTTACGGCCGAAGACGGAGCGTATGCGGCCCACGAGGACGTGGCTCGATTTGCGAGAAACCCCGCGAACGCCCACGAGGATGAGAAGCCGTTCGCCATCATCGAACAGCCCGAATGGGTCCAGACGATGGACGACAATGCGAAGCATTACGGGAAGGAAAAAAACGTCTTTTTGAAGAATGTGGTGTATAAGAACGCGAAGACGGGAGAGATCGTGATAGCGGTCCTTACGGGCGATCTCGAAGTGAACCTGATGAAGCTCGAGAACGCGCTGGGAGCGGTGGGGGAACTCCTTCCCGCGGAAGATGCGGACCTCGCGGCGATCGGCACCAAACGCGGCTATGTGCACTGCTGGGGCCATGCAGGGGTCCGTTATGTCGGGGACCTCGTGCTGAAGGACGCACGCAACCTCATAGGCGGACAGAAAGAGGAGAAGACCGATTCAATCAATGTGAACTACGGACGCGATTTCACGTGCGAGATGCTCGCCGATATCGCGATGGCAAAACCCGGCGACCGTTCGGAGAGCGGGAGCGCCCTGAAGGAGGGGCGCGGCATCGAAGTGGGTAACACGTTCCAGCTCGGATTCCACTATACGAATCTCATGAAAGGCTCCGCATATCGGGACGAGGACGGGACGATGAAACCGTATTACATGGGATGCTACGGCATCGGTCTCGGCCGCACCATGGCGACGCTCGTCGAGCGATACCATGACGAGAAGGGCATCGTGTGGCCGGATGCGGTCGCGCCGTTTGCCGTGCACCTCCTTCTTCTCGGTGCGCCTTCGGAGGATTTGAAAAAAGCGGCTGATACGCTCTATACTACGCTTACTGCGGAAGGGATAGAGACCCTGTATGACGATCGGGAGGGGGTGTCGGCGGGGGAGAAGTTCAGTGATGCAGATCTCATCGGCATACCCTGGCGGGCGGTCATAAGCGCGAAAACGCTGGGACAGGGAAAAATCGAGGTGAAACGGAGGGATGAGAAGGAAGCGAGACTTCTCACCGAATCGGAGTTCCTCGCACTCGCGAAAAAGAACCATTCCATATGATTATCAAGAAATGCATAGGCATCGATCTCGGCACCGATACGACCCAGGTCTATCTGAAAGGCGCGGGTATCGTGGTGAACGAGCCCACCATCGTGGCATTCAATAACCGCACCGATCGCGTGGTTGCGGTAGGCGAGGAAGCGAAAAAGATGCTTTCCCGCACGCCCGCGCATATCACCGCCATCCGTCCCATGAGCCACGGCGTCATCGCCGATTTCGATATGGTCAAGGAAATGCTCCAGCACTTCCTGAAACAGGAGAAAATCCCCTGGTCCTGGATGACCGAGACGGTAGTCAGCGTACCGACCAATCTCACCGAGGTGGAGCGCAAGTCGGTGGAGGATCTCCTGCATGAAGTGGGTTCCAACAAGGTATATCTCATCGAACAGCCGCTTGCCGCCGCGTTCGGAAGCCGTCTCGATATCAATATGCCGTCCGCGTTTCTCATCGTGGATATCGGTGCCGGCACGACGGATATGGCCATCATTTCCATGAACGGCATCGTCGTTTCGAAGCGCCTCAAGATCGCGGGCGATTTTCTGAATAATGAAATCATCAAGGGAGTACGGGAGGAATTGAGGCTCCATATCGGAGAGCCCACCGCCGAAGAGATAAAAATGGCGGTAGGGTCGGCAATCCCCACGGGCGAGAAACTCGAAATCGTAATACGGGGACGCGACGTGGGCAACGGCCTTCCGCGTGAAATCGCCATACGCGACACGCAGGTGCGCATGTGGCTCGTCCGGCCCCTCAAACTCATCATCGAAGCTCTGAAAGACCTCATCGAATCGGCGCCGCCCGAACTCGTCGGCGACATCTACAAAAACGGAATGTATTTCTGCGGGGGAGGAAGCCTTCTCCGGGGCATCGAACAGATAGCCGAAAAGGAAATAGGCGTCCATGTGCAGATCGTGGAAGATCCGCTCACGTGCGTCGCGCGGGGGACGGGCCTCGTGTGCGAACGGTTCGAGGACCATCGGCACCTTTTGAATAACTTTGCGCGCCTGAAGCTCGACGAATAGGGCCGGTGCACATCGCGGTACGACACCATGAAAACAGCCAAAGGAATCATCCGGGCATTCTTTCTTCTCGCATGCTTCATCGTCTTTTTCTTTTTCCGGGAAGAGGCGGCTCGCTCCTTCTCCTACCTGCATGATTTCGCACTCAGTGCGCTCGATCCCGGTTATTCGTATGCCGCACTCCGGGAGGAGCGGCTGAAAAATGCATCGCTTGCCGAAGAATTGAGGGCATTTAAGGATCCCGCACCGCCCCGCGTGTCGGCCACCGTCCTATCGGCCAGGGTCTATTCGCGCTATCCTTTCAGCGATAAGAACCTCATCGCCATCGATAAGGGTTTCGAGGACGGTATTGCGGAAGGTATGCCCGTGCTTGCGGAAAAAGGAGTGCTTCTCGGCAGAGTGCGCGTTGTCCGCCGCACGCAGAGCGAAGTGGAAACGATCGCGGATCCTTCCTGGAAAACGAGCGTGGCAGTGGGCGAAGCGCGCGTACGGGCGGTCCTTGAAGGGGGCGTTCCTCCCCGTCTCGGCCTCATTCCGAAAGAGGCGGCGATTCGTGAAGGCGACCCCGTTACGAACATCGACCCCGATTTTCCCATGGGGTTGCTCATAGGGAACGCCCGTGCGGCGGAGGACGATGCGAAGAAGGTGTGGCTTACGGCGGATATAGACCTTCCTTATAGAGTCGATGATCTGCAGTCGGTGCTCATTATGACCCATTTCCGCTGATGTTTTCCTATTTCCACAACCGGCTTGCATGGTACGCGGCGCTCGTCGCGTTTTCCTTTTTCCTCCAGCAGGGAGGATGGTTCCGCGCGTGGGGAGTGCAGCCGAATCTCGTGCTTCTTGCAATGGTTTGGGCGCTCTGGTCGGGTGCTTCCCGCATCCATTTCTCGGTCCTTATCGCGGTCTGCGCGGCATGCGGCGCTCTTTTCACTCCTTTCTGGATGTACGAATCCGCGGCGCTCGTGCTCGCGCTCCTTTGTGTGCATTTCGCGGCGAGGTGGTTCACGGGGAATCCCCACGCTGATTTTTTCATACGCATCGCATTCGGCACGCTGCTGCTTCATGGAATCCTTTTTGCATTCAATCTCTCTCCGTTCCCTTATGCGCTCGTCGCCTACGAAGGCCTTTCGACGCTCGTTTTGGGAGCGGCAGTATGGATTCTCACTTTTCCGATTCGCACCCGTTTCCGGTCTGTGGCATAGTGTGCCTATGAGAGGATCGCCGGTCCACATCGAGGATATACTGACCGACAAGACCGCGGAGCATGATTTGCTCGAGGTGCCGGTCGCTTCGCGCATATTCTATGCGCTCTTGGGGCTTTGCACGCTCATCGTCCTCGCGGTACTTTTCCAGTTTTTTTCCATAGGGGCGGCAAAGCACGATGCTTATGTTTCGCGCGCGCTCGACAATGTGAGTGATACGAAAGTGAAGCATGCACCGCGAGGCATCATCACCGACCGGTTCGGAGAACCGCTGGTGAAGAATATCCCCTCGTTCAATGTCTTCCTCGTCCCGAAGCATCTCCCGCAGGATGCGGACTCGCGCGAGGAAGCGATCATCCGCATCGCTTCGGTCCTCGGTATGGAGAAGAGCGACCTTATCGCGCGCATCAAGGAGCGCGACTGGAACGTGAGCGAGAAACTGTTCCTCACGAGCGAAGTCACGCAGACACAGCTCGTAGAGCTTACCTCGAGCGAGAAACTCGGGATAAGGATAGAGGAGGGGTTCAAACGCGCGCAGACGGTGCCGTTCGCCTTTTCGCATCTTGTGGGGTACACGGGGCTCGTCACGAAGGACGATCTCGCAGAGGATGATACGCTCACTATGGACGATGAAATAGGCCGTGCGGGCCTCGAGGCATATTACGATTCCTATGTGCGGGGAGAGAACGGGAAAGACGTCGTATTCCGCAATGCGAAAGGTCAGGTGCAGTCGGAGCGCCTTCTTAAGGAGCCCGAGGCGGGGAAGAATATACGAACCTATATCGATGCGGAATTCCAGGAATACCTCTACACGCGGATGAAACAGGGTCTTGCGGAGCTGGGGCGCGATGTGGGAGTCGGAATCGCCATGAATCCTTCGAATGGAGAGGTGCTCGCGCTTGTGAATATTCCGGGCTTCGAAAATAACAGAATAGGGGAGGCGATCGTCGACTCCCGGCGACCGCTTTTCAACCGCGCCGTGAGCGGCGTTTACAATCCCGGTTCTACGATTAAGCCGCTTGTCGCCATAGGAGCGCTCACGGAAGATCTGGTGACGCCGACTAAGCAGTTCTATTCCGGAGGGTATATTGAATTGCCGAATCCCTACAATCCGGACAAGCCGAGCAGGTTCGTCGATTGGAAGGCACACGGATGGATAGATCTCTATTCCGCGCTTGCGCGTTCGAGTAACGTCTATTTTTACGAAGTGGGAGGAGGATTCGAGGGGCAGAAGGGACTCGGCATCGCAGGGCTGAACCGGTGGTGGAACATGTTCGGACTCGCGGAGAAGACGGAAATCGACCTGCCCGGCGAGAAGACAGGATTCCTCCCCACCCCCGAGTGGAAGGAGAAGAAGACCGGACAGCCCTGGCGCATCGGCGACACCTACAACGTTTCCATAGGACAGGGGGATTTTTCCGTGACGCCGATCGAACTTCTGAACTATATAAGCGCGATTGCGAACGGCGGCGTTCTTTACCGTCCCCGCGTCGTCGCATTCGTCGCGGATGAGTCGGGGAAGGAGGCTTTCCGCAGCTATCCGAGCGCCCGTGCCGACATCCGCAAGGACATCGGCGAAGTGCTCCCGCACATACAGCAGGGGATGAAGGATGCCGTACAGAAATCCTACGGTACGGCGAACCTGCTCGCCTCGCTTCCGGTGCAGGCGGCGGCGAAGACCGGCACCGCGCAGATCGAGAATAATGCCAAAACGAACGCTTTTTTCGTGGGATATGCGCCCTATAAGGACCCGCAGATTGCCATCCTCATACTCGTCGAAAACGCGCGTGAAGGGAGTCATAACACCATCCCTATAGCAAAAGACGCCATCCTGTGGTACTATGACCATCGGCTGAAAGCGAAGACCGAATAGACGCAGATTCCCCGCAAAAATGCGGGGTTATCAATAACAGCCACCACATACTATGGCGATAAAACTGAAAAAAAACTATCTCACGCAGGAGCGGTATGATGCGATTGTCATGGAAATCGAGAAGCTGAAGACGGAAGGACGTCTCGCAGTGGCGGACCGTCTTCGCCATGCGAAGGATCTCGGCGATCTTTCCGAGAACGCGGAATACCAGGCAGCGCGGGAGGATCAATCGAATCTCGAAACGCGCATCAATGAGCTTGAAGAATTGCTCCGCAATTCGTCCATCATCAAGCAGGAAGCGGGGAGTCTTACGGTCCGTATCGGTTCCAGTGTGAAAGTGAAGAAGAACGGAACGCTTGTAGAATACCGCGTAGTGGGTTCCGACGAAGCGAAGCCGCTCGAAGGACTCATCTCGAACGAATCGCCCATCGGGCAGGCACTGCTCGGAAGGAAAGCCGGAGAGAGCGTGAAGGTGAAGGCGCCGAATGGCATCGTCGAATATGAAATAATGGAAATACGGTAGTCGGTTTCCCCATTCCTCCTATGTTGGAAGATCTCATCGAAGAAAGAAAAAAGAAGTGCGAGGCCTACCGGGCAGAGGAGAACCCGTATCCGTCCAGCGTGACGCGGGATATGACGCTCGGGGAACTCGGGGCGCGGTTTGAGGCGCTCGAGAAGGAGGGAAAGGAACTCTCCGTCGTAGGACGGGTGACCGCATGGCGCGATCAAGGGAAGATCATCTTTGCGGATCTGAAAGACGAGAGCGGGAAGTTCCAGGCGGTTCTGAACGAGCGCGAATGCACCACGTTCGCGCGCGCGGCACGCACGACCGATATCGGCGATTTCGTGGAGATCGCGGGGACGCCTTTTACGACGAAGCGCGGCGAACAGAGCATACTCGCGAAACGGCTCCGCATCATCGCGAAGAATGTCCGTCCCATTCCTTCCGAATGGTACGGCCTCGAAGACGCGGAATTGAAGCTCCGCAAGCGGTATCTCGACCTTCTCGCAAACCCCGATGTCCGCGAACTGTTCGTAAAAAAGGACGTTTTTTGGAGCACGATACGGGCGTATCTGAAGGAGCACGGATTCCGCGAAGTGGAGACCCCGGTATTGGAACCCGTACCCGGCGGTGCGGAAGCAGAACCGTTCGCCACGCATCATAATGCGCTCGATGCGGATTTCTATCTCCGCATCTCTCTCGAACTCCCTCTGAAACGGCTTCTCGTCGGCGGCTTCGAGAAAGTGTTCGAAATCGGGAGGATATTCCGCAATGAAGGAATCGATCGGGAACACCTTCAGGATTATACGCAGATGGAATGCTATTGGAGCTATACCGACTATCGCGACATGATGGCATTCACCGAAGCGATGTATAAGGAAGTCATCCAGGCGATATTCGGCGGACTGCGGACGAACTATATGGGGAAGGAGCTCGATTGGAGCGGCGCGTGGCCGACCGTCGACTATTATGAAGCGTTCAAGAAGGAGACGGGAATCGATCTTGCGACCGCGACGAAGGAAGAGCTCATGGCCCGCGTGCGCGAACTGCACCTTGAAGCGGATGCGTCGTTCGGCAGGGGACGCCTCATCGATCTCATCTACAAGAAACTCGTCCGTCCGAAACTCATACAGCCCTGTTTCCTCATCGATCCCCCCGTCGACATCGAGCCGCTCGCGAAACGCCTCGAACGCGATCCGCAGCGCGTCGCGCGCTTCCAGATCATGGCCGGCGGCACGGAGCTGGGGAAAGGATTTTCCGAACTGAACGATCCCGCGGATCAGCGCGTGCGTTTCGAGGAACAGATGAAACTCCGCGAGGCAGGAGACGGAGAAGCACAGCGCATCGACGACGATTTTCTCGAGGCCTTGGAATACGGCATGCCGCCGGCTTCCGGCTTCGGTGTTTCCGAGCGTCTTTTCGCAGTACTGATGGACAAGCCCGTACGCGAAACGGTCATTTTTCCGCTTATGCGGAAGGAGGTGTAGAATTAAGCCGACATCCGAACCCATGCTCGATATTTCACTCATACGCGAACAGCCGGATAAGGTTCGCGAAGGAATAAAGAAGAAGAAACAGGATCCGAAAACGGTGGATAAGTTTTTGCACGCGGACGAGGAATGGCGCGCAAAAACGGCCGCGTACGACCAATTGAAGTCAGAACAGAACCTTTTGAACAAACAGCTTGCGACGGGGCGGAGCGAGGACCTTCTCAGCAAGGCGCAGCTTCTTAAGAAGCGGCTTGCGGATCTCGAAAAGGAACAGGACGAGGTGAAGGTGAAGCGCGACGAACTCCTCTCGCGCATCCCGAACCTTCCGTTCGAAAGCGTGCCGGTGGGGAAGGACGAAGGGGAGAACAGGGTTATCCGCGAAGGAGGGACGAAACCCGTATTCGATTTCGAACCGAAGGACTATCTCACACTCGGAGAGAAGCTCCGATTGATTGATGTAAAGAAAGCGGCGGAGGTTTCAGGGAGCCGTTTCGGATATCTCCTGAACGAAGCGGCGCTCATGGAATTCGCGCTCGTCGAACTCGCGTTCAAGACACTCGTGGCGCACGGATTCACGCCCGCGGTGCCCCCCGTCATGATAAAACCGAAAGTATACGAGGGCATGGGACGTCTTGCTGCGGACCAGAAGGAAGAGCGTTATTATTTCGACAAGGACGACGTATATCTTGTGGGAAGTTCCGAACATACGATGGGCCCCCTCCTCATGAACGAGATTCTCGAGGAAGAGCAGCTGCCCCGGCGTTTTGTTTCGTTTTCGACCTGTTTCCGCCGTGAAGCGGGATCGTACGGAAAGGACACGAAGGGCATTCTCCGCGTGCATCAGTTCGACAAGGTGGAGATGTTCTCGTTCGCCCACCCCGACCGTTCGGAGGAGGAACACGCGTTCCTGCTTTCATGCCAGGAAGAAATAATGAAGAAACTCGAACTGCCGTATCGCATCGTAGAAATCTGCACGGGCGACATGGGATGGACGGATGCGCGCCAGTACGATGTGGAGACCTGGCTCCCCGGGCAGGGGACGTATCGCGAGACGAATTCGTGTTCCAATACGACCGATTTCCAGTCGCGCGGCACGAACGTGAAATACAGGAAGGCGGATGGCACGAAAGCGCTCGTGCACATGCTAAACGCGACCGGTATCGCGATAGGCCGCATCGTGATCGCCATCATAGAGAACAATCAGACGAAAGAAGGGACAGTGAGGATTCCCAAGGCGCTCCAGGCCTACGTGGGGAAGGAGGAGATTATCGGACAACGGTAATTATCCGTCTTTCTTTTTATCCTTCGGAACCGGAATATACTTGCTCCTGCGGCAAGTATTTCTTTTCTCTCGCCCTTTCGAAGAACCAAGCCGAAAGAACTCCGAGATATTCCTCAGGATAAGAAGAAGGATTAATTGATTGTCGCTCCCGAAAGGAAGTGCTCTTTTTATATGTGATAAACTAAAAGTAATGGGAACCGTTGTACGGAAAATCGCATCGCTCGTGCTGATAGGCATCATCGCCTATGTGGGATATCTCGCCTATGTGCGCTGGTGGGACGGCCCCACGCTCGAGACCGCGAAAGACCGCGCGCAGGAATTCGTCACGAAGAAGGCGGATGAGGCGAAAACTGCCGTAGAGGAGAAGACGGAAGCATATGCGAATCAGGTGGTAAGCGAGGCGAAGCAGACGGCGCTCGGATATGTGAAGGAAAAGATTTCGGAAGGGATGACAAGCATGGGTGACAGTTTGCTTTCTGCCGCCGGATCCCTCATAGGCGTGAGCACCACCCCCTTGTCTCCGCTTTCCGTAAAAGCCATCGCGGGAAGCGCGGATGGCATTCTTGCGAGTCCCACGGGCACTTCGTATGCGACGCCCCCCCAGCCCGCTTCGCTTATCGCGAAAGTGGGGACTCCCCTCATTTTTTCCATCAATCGCGGGGCCTCTTATGCGATCGACTGGGGTGACCTCGGAACGGAAAACGGAAAGGTGGAGAATGAACAGGTGAAACTCGTGAGTCACGCATGGAGAGACGAAGGGGATTATCTCATATCCATATCCGTGGAAGGAGGAGGGGTGGCACAGAAGTATACATTTCCTGTCCGGGTGTATCCTTAACCTATGGCTCTTTCGCACGACCACCGTGAACATGAGCTCTCCTACGACACCCGCCGCGCGAAGCGAAGGCGCCGCGCGCGGTTATGGTATGCGGCCGCCGCAGCCGCTCTTCTTGTCCTCGTAGGAGGCGGGTACTACGCCCTTTTCGAGTCTGACGTGTTCATAGTCGAATCCGTTTCCGTTTCGGGCAACCGCTTCGTATCGGCAGATGCGCTTCGTGAGGCAGTCATTCGCGCCATCGACGGTCAGAGCTGGCTTCTCAGGAACCTTACGCCCCGCTCCATCTGGTATTGGCGGCTGGGGGACAGCGTGCTTGATGGGATTGCCATTATGCCCGCTGTCGCGCACGCCGATCTTTCCGCAGATGTCGCGGGACACACGGCATCCATAACCGTCCGGGAGCGCGCGCTCGCGGGCGTATGGTGCACCGACACATGCATGGGATTCGACGAGGAGGGGATAGCATTCTTCCCCGCACCCGATCTTTCGGGAACGCTCATTCTGAAAGTCCGCGACGAGAATGCCCATGCGCTCATCGAAGGGTCTCCGGTGCATCCGAAGGCGGACGAGGTGCGGACGCTTCTTGAAACGGTACGCGCCATAAAGGCGGAAGGCGTGGCGCTCACGGAGGCGGTCGTGAAAGAAGAAGTGCTCGGCGAATGGGAGGCCTCCACGGCGCGCGGCAGCGTATTCCGTTTCAGCCTCGATTTCGTGCCCGCGCACATAGGAGAAACACTCGGCACCATTTCTTCGCGTGCACGGCTTGAGGATCTCGAATATGTCGATTTCAGGGTGCCGAATCGCATCTATTACCGCTGAACGGCGTCCGCAAACAATGTGGTATGATTAACACAGAATGAAAGAACGCGCCTTCGGAAAAGCGAACGATTCCGGTTTCACGCTCATCGAAATCCTCATCTATGCGGTCATTTTTTCCGTGAGCGCCGTGTTCCTCGTGAACATCCTCACCTCCATCACGCAGACGCAGGTGCGCCAGACCTCGGTGAACGATGTGAACCAGCAGGTCGCATTCGTGAGCAATACCATACAGCGTCTCGTGCGGGACTCGAGTTTCATCCAGAACGATGTCGGTGTCGCTTCGACGACACTCGTGCTGCGCATGTCCTCCTCCTCGATAGACCAGACACTTATCTATACGGACGCATCCTCGACCGCGGTCTATCTGAAGCAGGTCGGCACGGACGGCACTTCTACGACGCTTGCGCTTACCGACGACAAAGTGACTATCGGTAATTTCTCAGTCACCAAATTCGAAGTGCCGGGCGGACAGGCGGTCGTGCAGGTTGACCTCACGCTGAATTACAATACGGGCGTTTCGCGCGCGAAAGTGGCGCGCACGTGGCGGGGGGCGGTCTCCCGCATTTCCGCCGCGACGTTCGATTCGAGTCTTACCCCGAGCGGCACGACACTCGATCTGGGAAGTCAGACGGCATTCTGGCGGGACGCTTATATTTCGGGGAATCTCCAGCTCGGACCTTCGGGAGGGTACAGCACGCTTTCGGGAACCGATGTGCGCGTGAAATCGACCGTGAATCTCGCGGTTGCGGCGGCGGGCGGGGGAATCATCGTAAAAACGCCCGATGGCCTGAATTGCTATCTGATTTCCGTCACCAACGCGGGTGCGGTGACTTCGACAGTCTCGAATCCCTGTCCTTAGCCATTTTCCCTACTTGCTTCTCCACATCTACGAAGAAGGCTAAGACTTGGGCGTCGCCCCGGAGACAGTCTGATGAGTAGATGCGGAGAAGCTTCCTTTTTAGCGCTTGACGCGTTTCAGTGCTAATCTTATACTGGAATCACAATGCACGAACGTACGCGGTCCATACTTGAGGCGGCAGTACGCGACTTCATAAAGTCGGGGAAACCGATCACCTCGGAATATCTCTACGATATCCATGATTTCGGCATCAAGCCGGCGATGATCCGCTGGGAGCTGAACGATCTTGCCGAACACGGTTTTTTCTATCAGACCCATCCCTCGGGCGGGCGTTTTCCGACCGATAAGGCCTATCAGTTTTTCGTGGATGAGATGCTGGAGGACGGCGCCGACCAGGGGAGCTCCTCCTCTTTGTTCGCTTCCGCGCCGGACGACATGAAGCACTTCGTGCACGAAATCGCGGACTATTTGAAACTGCTGAGCGTCGGATACGACATCCGGGAGGGCATGCTGTACGGAAGCGGGCTGAGGGCCCTGCTCGGTCATCTCGGCGCGGATTCGCTCGAAACCATCACCGATGCGGTCGGGGATTTCGAATCGATCGAGGAGCGTCTTTCGAAACGCAGGGAGTGGTGGGAAGAGGAGACGCTATGGCCCAAGGTGTTCGTGGGGCCGAGTCCCATCACGCGCAGTACGCACCTTTCGGTCGTCGCGGGGAAGATGGAGTGTGACGGACGCGAGATATTGATGCTGACCATCGGACCGAAGCGCATGGATTATCAGAAAACAGTGCATCTTTTCAAGTCGCTGGGGAAAAAGAAGAAAAAAAGAACCAACGCAACATGAGCGATACGGAACACAACACAGGTGCGGTGCCGCAGGAGGAGCCGCAGGATACGGCGGCGGACGAGTGCAAACGGGAGCGCGACGAGTATCTGGACGGATGGAAGCGCGCGAAGGCGGATCTCATCAACTACAAGAGAGAGGAGTCGGAACGTATCTCGTACGCGATGAAGACGGGACACGAGCGGGTAATGAAGGATGTTATTGCGGTGCTGGACAGTATGGACCTCGGGCTTCTGTCGCTTGCGGATGACAACCCCGCGAAGAAGGGAATGTTCCTTATCAAAGCGCAACTCGAGGATTCCCTGAAGCGCCATGGTCTCGAACGGATAGCGGTGGAGGCGGGAGAGACATTCGATCCGTTGAAACATGAGGCGGTGGGCATGATGGAATCGGCGTTTCCCGATGGCACGGTTGCGGAGGAGGTTGAGCGGGGATACTCGCTCTACGGGAAGGTGGTGCGTCCATGTCGGGTGAGGGTCTCAAAAGGTCATTCATAACAACTATTTAAAAAACATATGGCAAAAATTTTAGGTATCGATCTCGGGACGACGAATTCGGCGATGGCAGTGATGGAAAATGGGGAGTTACGCGTCCTCGAAAACAACGAGGGGAACCGCACGACGCCCTCCATCGTGGCAATGAGCAAATCGAACGAGCGGCTGACAGGCCTTCTCGCAAAGCGTCAGGGCGTGGTGAATCCGCAGAATACCGTTTCTTCGGTGAAACGCCTCATCGGGAGGAAATTCAGCGATCCGGAAGTGAAGCGCGATGCGGCGTGGCTTTCGTATGCAATCAAGGAATCGGCACAAGGAGGTGTCGATGTGAAGATGGGAGACCGCTGGTATACGCCGGAAGAGATTTCCGCGATGATTCTCCAGAAGATGAAACTCGATGCC